>Ga0209061_1000901_pt1 | contig 59394 bp, 43 predicted proteins | sample Coa_R1_10_FD_187157 | JGI IMG/M metagenome (GOLD analysis project Ga0209061, IMG submission 187157) | Surface soil microbial communities from Centralia Pennsylvania, which are recovering from an underground coalmine fire - Coalmine... | ecosystem: Environmental > Terrestrial > Soil >... | reverse complement strand
CCTGCGCCGAGCAGGGCATCACCCACCTCGTCGCCGTCATGGAGCCCGCCCTCCTCCGCCTCCTCAGCCGCTTCGGCATCCTCTTCGCCCCCATCGGGCCGCTGGTCGACTACCACGGCATGCGCCAACCCTGCGCCGCCGTCGTCGACACCCTCGAGCGCCAAATGCACGCCAGACTCCCCAACCTCTTCGACCTCATCCCCAACCCCACAAAACTCCGCGCCGCAGGATGAGACGGAGCCGCCTGCCCTACTCAGGGGCACTCTCGATCAGGTCGTCGAGCGGGCGCCGAACCGAGCGCTGCGCACGGAAACGCGAGCGCGGCTCGCCGATGCGGCCGATGAACAAGATTTCCTCAGAGGTCGCGCCCAGCGCATCGCGAAACGCCGCTGCCAAGGCCTTCGCGCGCCGCAGCATCGCAGGATCCCGTGTGAAGGTCGCGGCCTGCTCGCCGTAATGGGCGAAGGCGATGGGTGCCAGGCTGGGCTGCATCGCGAGGCCCAAGCGGGTTGCAGTAAGCCAGAAGCGCTGGATTCCTTGGCCGGCAGCCAATAACGCCGGCACGCGCTGTTGAGGGTCGGCGGCCCGCTCGGCCAGCTTGATCGTGAAGAAGGCGGCGCTCGCCAAGCCGGGCAGATAATCCAATTGCAGAGCCGCCGAGAGCGTTCCACCGAGCGCATTGACGAGCCGCATGCGGGGCCACTCCGCCATCGCCCAGCGCATCATCGCTCGGCTGAGGCGGTCGAGCCCCACGGCCGCCGCCGGAATCCCCGTGGCGCTCGCGCCGCGCCGCCAATCGATCACCTTCTGATGGACGGCGAAGGCCTCGGGAATGCGCAAGCGGATATCGGTGGCCCTGGCGTTGAGGCGCGCCAATTGCCAGCGGGCCGTGATCCCCTCATGCCACTCGAGCACCAATCCGTCCCCCAGCGCGCGCTCGAGGGCGCGCTTCTCCGCCGCGGTGAGCTTGCGGACGCGATAGGGATAACGATCGACGGACCGCATCGTCAGCTGGGAATAGAGCGGGTCCCATTCGGCGATATTCGCCGGCGCAAACCGGACGGCGATGCGATAGAGGCCGTCATCATGGCCCTCATAGGCCCAGCTCATGTCGCGATGCTGGGCCGAGGCCGCGATGCGCATGCTTTCCAGCAGCATGCCCCCGGACAGCAGGCTCGGCTCGCCGTTCCGGTACTCGTAGACATTGTCGCCGGAGTGGTCGCGCAAGAGGATGATAACGCCATCCTCGCCCCGAAGCCGGAACCGCCATGGCTGGGCATTGTCGCCGCTCGGGGCCCAGCGCGCGAGAGAGAGGATTTCCTCGATCGAGGAGGCCGGCGAGCGATGGAGCGCCGGTGCTGACGCCTGCTTCGACATGGCCCCATAGACGCGCTGGGCGATGGCGAGCTTCACCCTTTGCAGCGGCCCGGCATTGCCGAGGCGCAACCGCGTGACGACGAGCTTGCCGCGGTAGGGATCGAAGTGGTGATGATAGGGGGCCGGCTTCACATCGCCGCGCCGCAGCAGCAGCTTGATCGCCGCCACCGCCGTGATTCCGGCGCAAAGCTGGCACGCCGCCATGGTCGAAGGGCCGCGCCGGCCTTTCAGGTCGACGCGGCTTGGATCGACCAGATAGGGACGATGCAGCCCGCGCGGCGCCATGCCCATGAGGAAGCGCACATATTGCCGATCCTCCGCCTGCCCGGCGAGGCGGAAATACGCCTCGAAGCTCATTCCTCCGGGAACAAAGGCGACGAAGCCGGCACCCATGCCGATCGGCGCCGCCGTCACCGCCGGAATGCCGAGCTCGGCGCAGCGCGCGAAGACCCGGCGCCGGATGTCGAGCACGAAAAAATCGAAGCCGTCCACGAATAGATCCGCACCGGCGAGAAACTCGTCGATGTTTTCGGCGGCGACGCCATGATCGAAGCGCTTGATGCGAAGCTCCGGATTGATGGCGAGCGCCATCTCTTCCAGAACCTCGGTCTTGGGCCGGTCCAGGGTCGCCATGGTGGCGCCGACCTGGCGGTTGAAGTTGGCAAGGTCGAAGCGGTCGAGATCGGCGATGTTGAAAGCGCCGACCCCCGTCCGCGCCAGGGTCAGGACATGGTTACCGCCCGCACCGCCCAACCCGGCGACCGCCACCCGCTTGCCCCGGAGCGCCTGCTGCTCCCATTCCGTTAACCATCCGATATTTCGATCGAAGGCGAGCTCATAGGAAAAGCGGTCCCCTCCCGACATCGCCGTGACTCCACAGGTGTTAAGGCCGGATGATGGGCCGGAAATCGGATGCCGGCCTGGCTGCCCAAGCTACTCGATCCGAGGATAAGAAGCCATGAGAGGGGCGACGAAAGGACTGCCATCGCTGCTGTCGCCAGCGACGAAGCCTCCAGTTCGCCGATGGAAACCGCCTATGTCGGAAAGCTTTCCACACCACGTCCGGGCGATGGAGTTGTCTTGACAATGTAACTCCATGATTCTCAAGAGTATTTTTAGGATGCCGCGGATCGCCATTGAGAGTGCGCCTCAGTTCCGTCGAAAAACTTGACAAAAGTCGGGTGCGTCGCCGAGATCAGAGGCGGCAAAAAACTTCTAAGCCATTGTAATCACGTGAATTTGAGATAATGGCATGGCGGTTGCATCAAAGATTGGCGGATGGAGGCCGAGATCATCTCGCCTCTGACGGGACGGCGTAAAGGAGAAGACAATGATACGTAATCTACTCAAAGGCGCAGCACTGGGTGTAGTGCTCACCGCCGCTACCTACGGGATGGCGTCGGCCGCACCAGTCAGCTTTACCTGGAATCCGGCAGGTGTTGGGTTGAACGGAGCGTCGTTCACCGCCAACAATATCGTTTCGTCGGATTTCTCGACGATCACCCTGACCCCTGTCAGCGCGACGTCGGCTAACTTCACGGATACCGGCTTCCTCCCAATTACACAATTCCAGCTCACCCCCAATGTCGTCTCGACGCCCACACTCAACGCGTCGGGTGGCTACGGCCTCTACTTCCAATTCACTGCGACCGGCACGCAGCAGGCGTCGGGGGGCAATCCGATCCCGGGGCCGAACCAGACCTTTAGTGGCACCATTAACTCTCTTACCTTCCAGCTCATCGGCTACACTATCCCGAGCGGTCAGAATGCTGCCGCCTTCACCTTTAATGCCCAGAACGTTGTAAGTGCGAGCCTGCCGGCAGGCTCGACCTCGAAGGTCTTGGCCCAGGGTGCTCTCGTCCCGGGCACTGGGACGGTGACTCTCGCTGCCAACGCTCTAGGCCAGCTAAACCCGAGCGCTCAAGCACAGACGACCTTCCAGCCTTGCACCGGGGCTGTGGGTGCTTGCACGAGCGATGAGAGCGCATTCTTCGTGGCGCCGCCGCTTAATATCGCGCTTGATCTTTTCGCCGCTTTCACCAACACACCTTCCGTCATTCTGAATCCTGTGACCGTCGGCTCCAGCGTAAATGTCGGGATTAACGGTGGCGGCGGCAACGAGAACTTCACTCCAGTTCCCGAGCCCGGCTCGCTGGGCATCTTCGGGATCGGCCTCCTCGCCTTGGGGATGCTCTTCGCCACGCGCCGCGCGCGCCGCTGAAGATCACCACCACCGTCTCGTCAATGGCGGCGCCCTCGTGGCGCCGCCTTCTTTTTGGGAAATGCGGGCACGTTGTCGGCACGGCTTGGAACCGGAGCCGAACGTCCCTGGTCACTGGCCGCTTGTTATAACGCCGCGGCGGCTTCTCCTATGGAAGCCGATCTTCGCTACCCTGCTTAAAGTCTCTCCTGCCGATTCCCGCCATCGCGCCCCGATCAATCCCGACCTGATGCAGGAGACGGTCGGGGGTCCACAGTGCAAGGGCCCATCCTATGAACCCCGGATCGCGTCGTGCCGCAGCACGGCCTATCTCGGGTGACGACTGAAACAGATACAACCACCGGATTCGTCCGATTGAGCGCTTTGCTGCGGTTTGGTGATGTGGATACGGGCCACCGAGCGATCGTGGCCGGCCCGGGGTCCGACCGCGACAGCCTGATTTCGCCCGCGTTCTTTTGGGCGTCACACCTATGGAATAAGGCGCCGATGAATCGCAGAGCGCCCGCTAATCCTTGAGCGTCCGCAGCAGCGCCTCGGCCTTGCTCCGCTCGCCGAAAGCTTGGCTGCTGCTGAGGACCTGCTTCAAGGTGGCTCTCGCCTCATCCTTCTTGCCGTCGCGTACCAGGGCCTCGGCCAGGTGGACTTGCAAGTCGGGCCATTGCGGCGCCTTGGCGGACGCCTGGCGCAATGTTTGAAGCGCATCTGCCGTCTTGCCGTTGGCCAGCTGGATCACCCCGAGTGTATCCAGCACCTGCGGAGCATTGGGCGCGAGCTGCGCCGCGCGCTGCGCATGAGTCAATGCGTCGGCATGCTGTCCGCGCTCGTTCATCACCCAGGCGAGATTGTTCTCGGCGACGGCGTTGCTCGGCTGCTGCTTGACGATCTGCTCATACTGGGCTTGCGCATCTTCGAGGCGACCCGCCTTCAGCAGAAGGTCGGCCAGAGCGCCGCGGACGACGAGATCCTCGGGCTGCTTATCGAGCCATGTCTTCAGGGTTTTCTCGGCCTCGGCGATTTGCTTGTTCGCGAATTGCGCGTTCGCCAGCCTGACGGTGTTGATATTCGTATTCTGGAGCTGCACGGCTCGCGCGAACGCCGCGACGGCGTCGCCGGGCCGATGATCGGCCAGGGCGATCGAGCCTTCGAGCTCCGCAATGCCGGGCGCGTTCGGGTATTTGCCCTTGAGCTCGTCGAGGGCGCTCCGCGCCTGGGCGAGCTTCCCCTCGCCCGCCAGGATGCGGGCATTGGTGAACTGCACGTTGGGGTCGTTCGGAGCAAGCTGCATTGCGTTGCCGATCGCTTGCGCCGCCAGATCGGGCTTGTTCGCCGCCTCATAGGCATTCGTTAGATAGAGATAGGCGGCTGGCGATTTGCTCTCAACGCTCGTCAGGGTGCGAAAGGCGGCGATGGCCGCATCCACATGGCCGAGCCCCAGTTGCGCACGCCCTTCGACCTCCAGAAGCGCCGGATCCTTGGGGTTGTTTGCCAGAGCGGGCGCGATCGCATCAAGAGCGTCGGCGTTGCGGCCGGCGAACAAATAGAGCCTGCCCAGATCCAGCCGCGGAACGATGTTGCTCGGATCGTCGGCGATGACCTTCTTCACGATATCGGCGGCCTGGTCCGTATGCCCGGCGCGCGCTTCCAGATTCGCTAAAGCCAGCTCGACCGTCGCGTTCCTGGGGTTGTTCTTCAGGATTTCCTGGTAATAGCCGCGCGCTGAATCGAGGTCATTCTGGGCCAGGGCGACCTGGGCGAGGAAGTAGGGCGCATTGGGATCGCTCGGGTTGATCTGGTGCGCCTTCTCCAAGGCCGCCTTTGCGCCCGCATAGTCGTTCTTCCCCAGGAGCGAGGCGCCGGCGAGGATGAACCCGATGGTATTGTCCGGGGCCTTCTGCTCGACGGTCTGCGCCGCCTGTAACGCCTTGTCGAACTCTCGTTGGCGGATATAGGTGAGAGCGATCGCGATATCCGGCTGGATGAGCTTGGGGTTCTCTTTGGACGCCTTCTCGAGCTCCTCGATGCCGCCTTCCACATCGCCTGCGGCGAGCCGAGCCAATCCGAGGTCGGTCTGGACACCGGCGTTACCGGGATCAATCGATGCCGCCTTCTGGAAGTAGTGCACCGCTGTCGCGGTATCGGAGCTCTGGGCGGCTGCCGTGCCGATCAGGGCGAGCAGCTGGGCGTCGTTGCCGCCCTCCGCCACCGCCGGCTCGAGGGATTGCACCGCCTCCTTGGAGCGGCCGAGGCGAATGAGGGTCGCGGCCAGTATCTTGCGCGCGCGGACATCCTTCGGCACCTCGAAGACGTAGCGCTCCAAGGCCGCGTCCGCCTGCTCGTAGCGGCCGAGGGCGTAATTCGACGCCCCGGAGATCAGCAAGGCAGGCGCGTAGTCCTTGGCCGCGCTCAAGGCGGTATCGCTGTATTTCCGGGCGGCCGAATAGTCCTTGGTCTGATAAGCCGCGACTGCCCGCAAGTAATTGGCCAGAGGCTGGTTCGGCGCCACCTTGAGGATACGGTCGAGCAGGGCGATGCTGTCCTTGTATTGCTCGGTCGCGATTTGGGCGCGGGCCAGACGGAGGAGGATGTTCGGGTTATTCCGCCGGCCTTTCGACAGATCCTGAAAGAGCTTCGCGGATTCCGCATAATTGCCGGCGGCGAACTCAATATCCCCGTGCAGCATGGCCAGGCTGTAATCCCCCGGCGCCGCCTGAGCCGCCTTCCGGATCCATTCGAGCGCCTTCTGGCGATCGCCATTTGCCAGGGCCAGCCGCGCCACCCCGGCCTCCGCATCCGGGCTCGCCTCATCCGCTTGCGAGGCCTTGGCGAACGCCTCCTTCGCCTCGTCCATTTTGCCGGTGGCTAGGAGAGCCGTTCCCCTAAGGGACCAGATCGCTGCTGCCAGGCTTTTCGACGCGTCGCTCGGGACGACAGCCTCTTTCAAAACGTCATTGAACCGCCGCTGCTCGATCAAAGCCTCGCCGAGGGGCTTGATAACATCCGCGAATTTCGCGCCGTATTGCTGGGCGCGCCGCAACTCCGTCTCCGCGGCAACCGGATCGGAGAGCTCGAGGTAGGCCCGACCGATCAAAAGACGCGCCTGAGCGCTCCTCGGCTCCATGCGCAGCGCATTCTTGAGATCGATGGCGGCGGCATCTACTTCGCCCCGCTGCAACTCGCCGCTTGCGCGGGCGATATAATCCGCCGCCGTCTTCTCGCCGAGGCTTCGGCTCAGCAGCAGCCCGGCCGCGGCAACCACCAGAAATGCCCCAATCACCACGACGACCAACTTGCTGCGCCGTCGCGCTCGCCTCCAAAACCGCATGTTCTGATGTCCCCCTAAGCTGTCAGCCGGCCGGCGACGGAGTCGCTGGCGCGGCCCATGAGCGCGGCCATCCGCACTCCTCGCACTGGCAGCATGAGATCACCATACAAGGCAAGAAAAAATTGGGCAAGTCGACAATGATGGTCAAAGCTTTCTTAATAAGCTGATAAGATTTGCTTTTCTATTCTGGGGCGGACACCGCCCGCCGCCAAAGTATTACGCGAAAGCGCGCCTTGCCCAGCGATACCTCTTGAGGCAGTTTACCGCCCCATGGCCACGCCGCCAGAGCTCATGAATCTCCTGACCTTCACGACCCTTTATCCGAACGCGAAGCAGCCTTCCCACGGCATCTTCGTCGAAACGCGGCTCGCCCATCTGGTCGCCAGCGGAAGGGCGCGAAGCCGGGTGGTCGCACCCGTTCCCTACGTTCCCGATTTCGGCATTGTCCCGAAGGCTTACCGCCATCTTCGAAGCGTGCCAGACGTCGAGGAGCGGCGGGGAATCGAGGTCCACCATCCGCGATATTTCCTGATCCCGAAAGCAAGTATGTTGTGGGCGCCGCTGTCTCTCTATCTGGTGGCGAGGTCGCGCGTGTCGCGGCTCCTTAGGGAGGGCGGCGAGTTCGACCTGATCGATGCCCATTATTTCTATCCGGACGGAATCGCCGCGATCCTGCTGGGGCGGCATTTCGGGAAACCCGTGGTCATCACGGCGCGCGGAACCGATATCAATCTGATCCCCCAATACCGGCTGCCGCGCGCGATGATCCGATGGGCCGCGGCCCGATCGGACGGCATGATCACCGTCTGCGCGGCGCTCAAGGACGCGCTGGTCGACCTCGGCGCGCCTGCGGAAAAAATCCGGGTATTGCGCAATGGCGTCGACCTCGTCTTGTTCCGCCCGGCCGATCGCGAAGCCTGCCGTGCCAAGCTCGGCTTGACTGCGACCACGCTGCTCTCCGTCGGCCATCTCATACCGCGCAAGGGTCACGATCTGATCATCCGAGCCTTGCAGGGGCTTCCCGGCATGCACCTCGTGATCGTTGGGAGCGGTCCGCAAGAGGCGGAGCTCAAGGGTCTCGCCGCCAGTCTCGGCGTGGCGGAGCGTGTCCGCTTCCTGGGGGCGCTGCCGCAGAGTCGGCTTTCCGAGCTCTATTCCGCCGCTGACCTCCTCGTCTTGGCCTCGAGTCGCGAGGGATGGGCCAATGTGCTGCTCGAGGCCATGGCCTGCGGCACACCCGTCGTCGCATCAAATGTGTGGGGAACGCCGGAAGTCGTCGCCGCGCCCGAGGTCGGCGAGCTGCTGGCGGAGCGAACGCCCCAGGCAATCGCACATTCCGTCCGGTGGATCATCGAGCGCAAGCCCGATCGGCGGGCAATCAGGACCTATGCGGAGCGTTTCAGCTGGGACGCGACGACCGCAGGGCAGCTCGAGTTGTTCCAAGATATTCTCCGGAAGCATCGGACCTGCGCAGGCGCAGCCACCGCGATCGGCACTCGCCTGGAGACCGCGCGCAATGAATGATCGTCATCGTTGTCCGAGCGTAAATCGCCTTTTACGGATGAGATAAATGACGCAGCAACGGATCCATATCGTGGCGGCGGCGCGGCCGAATTTCATGAAGGTAGCACCACTCTACCATGAATTGCGCAAGGCTGAATGGTGCGCTCCGGTCATCGTCCACACCGGGCAGCACTACGATTCCAATATGTCGGATACGTTCTTCGCCGATCTATCGCTGCCGAAGCCCGACTTCCATCTCGGCGTTGGCAGCGGCACCCACGCCGAGCAAACCGGCGGCGTCATGATGGCTTATGAGCGTGTCTGCCAAAAAGAGCGACCCGATTGGGTGATCGTCGTTGGGGACGTGAACTCGACGATGGCATGCACGCTCGTCGGCGCCAAATTGGGAATCCCAGTGGCGCATCTCGAAGCCGGGCTGCGAAGCCGCGACCGCACGATGCCGGAAGAGATCAATCGCCTCGTCACCGATGTGCTGGCCGATCTTCTATGGACGCCATCCCGGGACGCCGACGAGAATCTCGCCGCCGAAGGGATACCGCCCGAGCGGATCGAGCGCGTGGGCAACATCATGATCGACGCCTTCGAGCTCGTCCGCCCCCGCATCGAGCAGCAGAAAAGCCGCGAGCGATTCGGACTGAAAGCGAAGGCCTATGGCGTCGTCACCTTGCATCGGCCGTCGAACGTCGATGAGAAGTCAAAGCTCGAGACTCTCGTATCGGAGCTTCGCTCGATCGGCTCCGAGCTGCCTCTCGTCTTCCCCGTTCATCCCCGCACACGGCAACGCCTCGATTCCTTCGGCCTTTGGGACGGATTCCATAGAGCCCCCGGCCTTCATATCGTCGAGCCGATGGGCTATGTCGATTTCATGAGCCTGGTCATCGATTCGGCTCTCGCCATCACCGATTCCGGCGGCGTTCAAGAGGAGACCACCTATCTGAAAATTCCCTGCCTGACCTTGCGGGAAAATACGGAAAGGCCGATCACCGTGTGGGAGGGAACAAACCGACTAATTACGCCGCGGGAGCTCGGGTCAATGGTCAGGCAGGCGTTGCAGCACGATTGGGCGTCGAGTCCCTGCCCGGAGCTGTGGGACGGCCATACCGCCGCCCGGGTCGCCGCAAGCCTCAAGCGCCGTTGCAATGGTCAATAGAGGATCGCTGGGATCACTTTCCCGACATTTCATGCTCGAACGAGCGCATCAAAAATAAACGAGCCATAGCCATGCGGCAATGCCCGTCCACCCTAACGCGCTTAAGCCAACAACGGGCCTCAACACTCTCGAATATCGCCGGGCTATCAGCGCAAATATGACCGCTTGTGTGGCCCAAAGCGCGAGCAATACGCCGCTCATTCGCAATCGGTAGGTCCAAAGGGGCCGCATCGGGTGTCCATATATGTCGAGGTCTTTATTGTAAGCGCGCAGTACCTCCTGAACTGCCGGCTCGACATTCGGACCGGGCATTAGCGAAATCGAGGCTTGGTTGTCGCCCGACGTCACGATTATGCGTGAACTCTTTCGAGCAATCGTCACTCCACCGTTCGGGCTTGCAAGCCCCAGCTCCCAATTTTCAGCGCCCTGCCAAGAAATCATCTTAGGCAGCTCGGTAGCTTCAGAAGTCCCCTGACGAAGCGTTGATATATTGATCGCGTATGTATCCATCGAAGGTTGCTCGACGACAATTGCCGATGCGGGGTGAACGCCGCGCTTGGCCGCCACCCAGCCCAGGTATGGATGGTTATGAGCTCGAAAGAGTGTGGTCGTTGGTTGCGGCGAGCCAAGGAAATACGTGCTCATTGTGTCGCGATGACGAGGCTCACCCAATACGAACGATCCATTGACGCCCTTAGTGATATCTTGATCGCTTAACCATACGGTCTGTACTTGGCGATTTTTCTCGTCGTGAAACACGTCAAGAATAACCCATCGATCCGGTTCAACCTGAATGACCTGGCGCCTCACGGCAAATCCGTCGGCAGTTCGCCGTTCCAGATCGATTGCGGAAATCTCGGAAGACCATGCATGGCCGATAAGACGCGATCGGCGGTCGCTATTGAACGGCTCTCCGAGAATATGGGGCGCGTTAGACCCTGGCCATGAGATCAATGCCTCGGAACCTGGCGGGCCGTAACTCAGATATCCTGCAGCCGTCCACCATCGCTGTCCGCCCGCCCACAGCAATATGCTGAGTTCATCCGCATGCTTATGCCCAAGCGGCTCATAATACGACCAAGTGATGAAGGTCTGGGTGAGAGGATCGGGCGCAGGCCAATGACTGAGCCCATGCCACCATATGGAAATCCCGGCGGCCGGAAGCATGAGATTCGGGCTGCCTGGCTTCCAATTATCGACGGTCCGAACCGCAGTTGGCTCACCAGCCGCGTTCATAAGGGTTATCGCCGGTCCAATCGCTTCCGGTGAGGATTGCGTATCACCCCAGCTCGGAAGCGTTCCGTCTGGACGGCGCAGTTCTGCGTAGACATGGAGCGCCGCCTTGTATTCCTCGATCCATTTCGTGGGTATTGGCTTTTTGAGCAACGCGAGGTCGCGCAAGATCGCGCCGATGAGCTCAACTCCAAATTCGTGATATCCGGCGGAATGCTCGAGGACGACTCCCTCCTCGTTTATGTAATGAGGGATCTGGGTCATGAGCCGGGTGAATGCCAAGTCGCCAAAATTGGCAAACTCGGGGACGTGGGGAAAGGCGAGGCGCAGTTGCAACAACGCCAGATTTTGCATGACGCCATGGTTGGTCCTGAATGTATATAGTCCCGGATCCGACAGCATGCGGCCTGCTCTGATGGCAAGGGCGATGACTTCCGCGGCATCGGTCGACGCAAAAATCGGCGATTCCCTATAGGCCTGCCAAAATTCAATCAACACATGCGCGCGTTGTGCGATGGCATGGTCGTTCCATAAGAAGCCTACGGGGACCCATGCCCTTTCCTCATAGTGTCGCCAAGCGAGAATGTAGTCCCGCGCCGCAGCCAGGTACTTCAATGAACCGGTATCGCGATACGCCATCAGAAACAGCTTTGGAATTTCGAACCCATAGAAAGCCAGTTCCCATTCAGGAGGGATGCGCTTCAGATCTTCCGGATCAAATGGCTGATGAAAAATGAGAGATGGCACCCCGGACAGGGTAAGCCGGCCGTTGAGAATCTGATCGGCGGTCGAATCGGGGGTTCTTTCTAGCTCTTCTACATGCACCATCATCGCGTCTTGCCGAACGATTTCATCAAGGACGCTTGCCGCGGGGTTATCGCGCGACGCGACGGCGATCGATGTCGACGGCTTTTCTGCACCAATATAGAAATGACGAATATACGGGTACCAAATTGATAAAATGACGATGCCTGGTATTAATGAAACGCAGAGGATCGCAATCAGTGATTTCTTCTTTTGCGGCTGACCTGACCTAGCAAACCCGCGCATATGATCCTCGTGAAAGGCCCCCGCAAGAACACGAAGAGGCTGGGATAGGGAATTCGTTCGAAATCCTTAACGGAGGCTTCATCGAAAAATTTTTTAATCCGTCTCGGTGAAGGTTCCTCTATATCTTCTTTGCTTAAAAGAAAACCCAGCAGGGGGCTACACTTCTTCGGCCACTGAAATGCTAGATCTTGCAAACCAGATTCTCGCTGTGCCGCAAGAGGGCCCCCCTCGGCTGGTCGCCGTCATCGATACCGAGGAGGAATTCGACTGGGCGAAGCCCGTCTCGCGGTCTCAAATCGGCGTCAGTCATATTCGCGACCTCCGCCGGGCTCATGAGATTTTCGATCGCTTCAAGCTCCGGCCGACCTACGTGGTCGATTACGCCGTCGCGTCCCAGCGGGACGGCTATCAGCCCCTGCGAGAGCTACTGTCCGAAGGGCTTTGCGACATCGGCGCCCATCTTCACCCTTGGGTCAATCCCCCTTTCGACGGAAGCGAGGAACTGCCGGGCAACTCCTTCCCCGGCAATCTTCCAAAGGAGCTCGAGGGGAACAAGCTGCGCCTCCTCACGGAGTTGATCGAGGAGCGCTTCGGAGCCCGCCCCCGTATCTATCGGGCCGGCCGCTATGGGGTAGGCCCTGCGACCGCGGGAATACTCGAGAATCTCGGTTACGAAATCGACACGAGCGTCGTGCCCGCCTCCGATTTTCGCTCGGAGGGCGGACCCGATTTCCGCCATTGTCCCCCCTTCCCCTATTGGTTCGGCCGGCACCGCAAGCTCCTCGAAATACCGCTGACGGTGGCCTGGGTCGGGCTCGCGGCATCTCTCGGCTTCCTCGTCCATGGCGCCCTGAATTCTTCTGTTTCGCGCCGCCTTCGCCTGGCGGGCCTGCTCTCGAGAACGGGGATTCTGGAGCGCATACGCCTCACCCCCGAGGGCATCACGCTTCCAGAGCTCAAGCGACTGACAGTGGCTTTGCTGAGGCGGGGCCATAAGATCTTCTCTCTAACGTTCCACAGCCCATCCTTGACGCCAGGCCATACGCCTTACGTGCGCAGCTCCGGCGAGCTCGAGAATTTCCTCGGTCTCGTGGAAAGCTATCTCGAATTCTTCGTAGGAACGGTGGGTGGCGAGGTCAGCACCTTGGCGGAGATCAGAAAATCCGTTATCCCCGCTCGTCTCGACGGAAGCGTATAACGAGCTCCTTCTGCTGATCTCGATGGGGACAACCAGGCAAGCGACGCTTGCGACATCCGATCTCAAAGGCGACGGGGAAACGTGACAGGCGGCTTCTTTATCGCAAGGAAGGACCTTCGCAAAGGCGAGCCCCTCATAGCCGAGCGAATGCGACGGGAATTCAAGCGACAAGGATTCGCAACCCCTCGGCGCCTAGAGACGGCCGAGTGGGTAATTTGCGTCTATCCGAAGCTCTCGGCTACGGATGACAAAGTCGTGATTCGAAAGGACGGCGCCTTCGCCTTTGCCGTCGGCACCTTTTTTTATCGCGGGCGAAAAGGCGGGGCGGCCATATGGCGTTTGCTGGACGACCATTCGGATGGGACATTGGATTGGGACGAGGCGCGCGGCACCTTTTGCGCCGTCATTGGCCTTCGCGGGCGTTTAACCGTCGTTCTCGATCGTCTTGGCGTCTTCAAAGTGTTTCGCACCCATGATTGGGCGGCAATATCCAGCTCGTTCAACGCTCTCTTCGCGACGGTCAAGCACCCCACCTGCGATCATCAGTCGGTCTATGAATACGTTTTTCAAGGCGCCACTTATGATGAGCGGACCGTCCTCGAGCAGATCAAGCTGCTCGATTATCGCGACGCCGTATTGCTTGATGGCCGCGTTTCCCGCGAGCGCCTTTCACTTTCACTCGATGCTTGTTTTGAGGAAACCTCCTTCGATGCTCATCTCGAGCGGAATCGAGAGGCTCTTCGCGATTGGTTCCGCATCATCGTCGATGGTTTTCCGGACAAGATCGATACGGCGCTCTCTGGTGGGTATGATTCGCGGCTCATTCTTGCCCTCCTGCGCGAGCGGTCGGTGTCCCCGCGCCTTCATGTGTACGGCGCAAGCGATGATCCCGACGTCATCGTTGCGACGCGAATTGCAGCCTCGGAAAAATTCGCCCTCATACACCAGGACAAATCGCGCTACGCAAAGCCAACACCCGCCCAATTCCCGGAAATTGTCCAGCGCAACTGTGCCGTTTTCGACGGCTATCCGTCGGACGGCATCTTCGATAATGGCGCGGACCTCCAGACCCGATACGACCGGGCGAAGGACGGCGCGGTCATGCTCAATGGCGGCGGCGGCGAGATCTTCCGCAATTTCTTCTACTTGCGGAGCGCATCCTTTACCGTTCGGCAATTGCTTTGGGCCTTCTTCAGCCAATTCGATCCGGCCATTTGCACGCCGATCTTCTCTGAGGAGTCCTATTACGAGGGCATGGCAGAGGCCGTTCGCCACGCCCTTGATTTGCGCGATGACCTGCTGACACGCCCGCAAATCGAATATCTCTATCCGTGCCTCCGCTGCAATTACTGGATGGGCCGAAATAACAGCATCAACAACCGACTGGGATACGCATTGACTCCCTTCATCGATCAGAAAATCGTGCAGAACGCCTTGCGTATACCGCTTGCCTACAAGAGTCACGGCCGATTCGAATCGGCTCTCATACGTACGCTCGACCCTGCCCTCGCGCGGTATCCGTCGTCCTACGGGCACGATCTCGCCTCGCTGCCGTCATGGCGCCGCCGCCTTAAAGGGTCGCTCACGCTGCTTCGGCCATGCCTCGTCCGACGTTATTCCTATCGCGCTCAGATGCGGATCCGAAAGGCACCCCGCCCCTTCTATTTCGAAAGACGCTATCTCGAAGCTGTTATCGACCCGTCTTTCCCCCTGATGTCGGAATTTTTCACGATCGCCCGTGTCCACGACGATGTACAGCTCAACCGCATTTGCACGTTGGAGTATCTATTGAGTACCTACAGATCGGGGTTCGCGTAAAATGATTGAGCCTGCTTCGACGATGAGCGCGCAGAAGCTCAAACGGGAGCGTCGAGGCTTTGTGGCGGCCGAAGTCTGAGGGTCGGCGCCGACCTCCGGGAAAGCTGGAAATACGGAGGAAGGCTTGTGAGCATAAGCTGCCAGCCACCGACGCAGAAGAACGTTGCCGTGCCGAGTTGCCGTGCGCCCAGCCGCTTATGCGATGCGAGCGAACCGGGATTTATCCTTCCCACTCGGCTGAAAGACCAGGCAATGGCTCGCTCTCGCAAATAGGCGTTTGCTGCATCCCAAAGCCGCGCAAATGCGATCCCGCCGCGATATGCCGGAGTTAGATACAGGCCGAAGTCCCAGCACGTGGATTCGCGCGGTGAGCAGTCGAAACGGCAGCGGACCTCGTCCTCAAAGTAAGGACCGCAACACAACCAAAGAGACCCAATAATCCGGTCGTTCTTGAAAGCCGCGAAGCAAACCGCGCCTTGACGAAAGCGATGCGCCACGACCTCGGGGGTTAGCTCGAGTTCACCGAGTATGGGGTCGGGGCTCAGCAGAAGGCGTATCTCGATATCACGGCCGCGTCGGGGGGGCAGAAGAGGCCGGTCCGGAACGGGTTGCGCCATGATCGCGTAGCGGTAGATCAGGGGCTTACCGGTCCACCTCTGCGCCAATCGACTGGTGCCATAATAGATGGTATCGAGAAAGCCGAGTTGCGCCAAACTCGACCGTAGCTTCGGAAAGAACAGCGTCATGGACCGGCTTTCCTACGTCCGCGAGCCATGGGCCTTACCTCTTGAGGGTGTTTTGCGATACATGATATCAAGTGCTCCGCATAGTAATACGAGAATAGTTAATTAATCGATCGCGCACATCGAAGGAAAGTAAAGACGGACCTGGGGATAAATCTCGTGACGACCACAGAGACCATAAAAGTGCTCCTACGGAGCACGCTTCAGCTTGGCGACCGGGCGGATCACTTCAACTCGGACACGCCGCTCTTTGGCAGCCTGCCCGAATTCGATTCGATGGCGGTGGTTGCGGTCGTGACCGCGCTGGAGGAGCAGTTCTCCATCTCGATTGAAGACGATGAAATTACCGCCGATACATTTGCCACGGTCGGGAGCCTGTCTCAATTCATCGAACGCAAACTGGCCGCATGACCGCTCGTCGGGGCTCTCCGCGCGTCGAGCCCCTTTTCCTCGCAGGACCAGCTGGCCCGATTTTTGCCACCTATTACGCGGCTCGCCGCACGATCGGGCGAGGCTTGAGCCTGGTCTATGTCCCGCCGTTTGCCGAGGAAATGAACTGCTCACGCCGCATGGCGGCTCTTCAAGCGCGACGCTTGGCCGATATCGGGATCGGCGCGCTTTTGATCGACCTCTATGGAACCGGCGAGAGCGGCGGCGGCTTTGCAGATGCCCGATGGAGGACCTGGCTCGGCGATATCGCGGCAGCGGCCATTTGGTTGAAGAGCCGCACAAGCGATAGGATCGGTTTATGGGGGCTCCGCCTTGGGGCCCTTCTTGCTCTCCAGGCGATGGCCGCTCAACCAGATGCTTTTCATCGCGCTCTACTGTGGCAGCCCGTCGCCGATGGAAAGGCTTTGCTGACCCAGTTCCTGCGGCTGCGGCTGGCGGCAAGCCTCGCCGAGACCGGCGAGCAGGAGAAGACCTCGACGATGCGCCAAAGGCTGGCCGCCGGCGAATTGCTTGAGATCGCCGGTTATGAGCTCGCACCCGAACTGGCACAAGCAATCGACGCGGCGAAGCTGAGCGATATCGTCATTCCTCGAGGAGCTCGGATAGATTGGATCGAGCTGACGCAGTCTCCGGATCAGAGCCTTTCCCTCGGCGGGCGAAAGATCGTTGAATCATGGCGGCAAGCCGGCGCTTCGGTGACGATCGACGTCGTTATCGGCGAGCCCTTCTGGAGCATCCAGGAAACGGCCTTAGTTCCTCAACTTTTCGAGGCCACCGAGCGACTGCTGCGCCAATGACGAGTTGCCCCGAAATCCCCGTGCGCTTTGATTGCGACGGTCGCGATCTTGTCGGCATCCTGCATCTGCCGAGAAATCCGTCTAGAATTGGTGTGGTCATTGTAACGGGCGGACCGCAATACCGAGCGGGAAGCCATCGGCAATTCGTTCTGCTCGCCCGCCATCTAGCCGCGCACGGCTATGCCGTCCTCCGATTCGACGCCCGCGGCAAGGGCGACAGCGACGGCGAGTTCCCGGGATTTGAAGCAATGGGTCCGGACATCCTCGCCGCCATCGATACCATCACAACGCGTGTGCCGTCCATCGCGGAGATTGCGCTCTGGGGCCTCTGCGATGCCGCTTCTGCAATCCTTCTTGCGGCGCCGGGACAGCGGCGGGTGACACGGGTCGGATTGCTGAACCCTTGGGTTCGAACCGATTCGAGTCTCGCGCGCGCCTATCTCAAGCATTATTACGCGCGCCGGATCGTGAGCCCGGAGTTCTGGAAAAAACTCGCGCGTAGAAGGTTCAGCTTCGGCGCTGCGATCGGCTCGCTACTCGCCAATGTAAGGCAAGCGTTGATTCGGCGCTCAAACGGCCCGGTCGCTTCGCGGGAGCAGCTTCCGCTGCCCGAGAAGATGGCGTGGTCACTTGAAGATTTTTCAGGCAGTGTATTGCTTATCTTGAGCGGTAAGGACTTCACGGCGAGGGAATTCGAGGACGCCGTTGCCGCATCCGGCCGCTGGCAGAAACTGCTGGCCAGCCCACGCGTCTCGATCCGTCGGCTCCCGGAGGCCGACCACACCTTTTCTCGCCGCATCTGGCGCGAGAAAGTCGTCGAGTGGACTTTGGAGTGGCTTTCCGGGTCGACGCAAGGCGGTACCTCGGCGCTCCACTGAACCTCCGATGCCAGTATGCGCCGGCGAGCGGACGTGCTCTTGTCTATGCCACCGACGCGCGTCCCGTGCGCGAACCTGTCAATTTGTCGCGGAGCCAGATCTCCAACATCATGATGTCCCAGGCCAGACCGCCATCGGAACTCGCATCCTTTGCCTTCTCATGCGCAATCAAGCGATCCAGGAATGTTGCGCTCAGGAAATGTCTCTCCTTGAAATCCGAGATGCAGTCGAGTGCGAGGCTGCGCAATTTCGGGTCCTCCCGCAGCCAATCGCCATATGGCATTCCGAACCCATGCTTCTTCTTCGTGATAATCTCCGCAGGAAGAAATCCCCTCATGGCGCGCTTGTAGAAATATCGTCGCTTGAATCCGCGGATGAGAAGGTTGGGAGGTATGCGTCCCGAGAACTCGACCAAGTCGTCATCGAGGAAAGGATAGACTGCCGACAGCCCCGCCATGCCACAAGCACGATCGACCTTTCGCAAGTCGTTATCCGCCAGGGTGATTTTTAGGTCCATGTTCAGCATCCGTCGCAGGCTCTGCGAGGATTGCGTCGCGAAATAGGCCTCGCGGAGCCCTTTGATGGGGCCCTTAGCGTCGATCTCGGAGCAAAGGTCGTGATGAAGAATTTTCGTGCTCGGCATGATCTCGAATAGATTTCGCGCCTCAAGCCGATCGGGAAGCGGCACCTTCGCCCGTTGCACGTAATTGCGAACACGCCGCAAAATCCCACCGGGGGCATTCAGTGCCAACGGCTCGATCACATAGTGTCTTAGTGTGACTGGAATGCGGGAATATAGCTCATATATCTTCTGCTCGACGTATCGACTATTCCCGGCGAAGATCTCGTCACCGCCATCGCCGGCGATCATCAGCTCAACGCCCGTCTCCGCGGCCATTTTGGCGCAATAATAGGCCGGAAATACCGAAGAATTGCCAAACGGCTCGTCGCTATATTTGGCCAGCGCGAAAACGGCGTCGGCGATGTCGCGAGCCGTCAGGTAATGGGTATGGTGCTTGACCTTAAAATGCTCACACGCAATGCGCGCATAATGCATCTCGTCAAAGGGCTCGCTTGCGAATCCGATCGTGAACGCCTTCGTATCATTTGGGTGGCGCCGGGAAAGCAAACCGACGACCGTCGAACTGTCCAACCCGCCGCTTAGAAACGCCCCAAGCACCTTCGCGTCACGACCTGCCGTTGCCCGATCGATCGCCTGCTCGAGCAGCGAATGTAGCTCCTCGGTAAGGGATTCGAGATTGTCGCCGACGCGCTCGGCGTAGGGCATTCGCCAATAGAAGTCCGTTGTGATCTTGCCGTCGTCATAGAAGAGAAACTGCGCCGGCTGCAGTTTATAGAGGTCGCGATAGATAGTCTCCGGGGAGGGGCAAACACCGAAGTAGAGGTAGGAGAATATCCCCTGTGGGTGTATCGGCGAGGAGATCGCTCTGTGGCGACGGACAATATCCAAAGTCGAGCCGAAAATGATCCCCTTTCCCGGCATCGGGCGATAGCACATCGTGTGCTGGCCGAACCGATCGATCGCAAGAAGCAGCCGTCGCGCGTCCCGATCGAGCACCGCCAGTGAAAAGGCTCCGCGCAGCTTCTGGAGCAATGCGGGACCGAATTGCCGATAGGCGTATTTGACGGCGGCGACCTGCCCCTCACGCAACGCCACTCTCGCAAGCTCCTGGGAGGACCAGCGCGGATGCCCCTGAATGGCAGCCCACAAGGTATCCGCCCTCTCACCGCTTCCGTCGCCTTTACCGTCCCACTCCGCATCGATATGGAGTGCGGCGCCAGGAGTAGCTTTCAAGATGGAGCGAGACGAAGATTTTGCCGGAGCGGCCGACAGCATGCTCCCCAGCATGACATCCGGCGGCTCAGAGTGATCCAGCTCCCCGATCCATCCACCTATGTGCGGCTTCATCGTCGCAGCCCGCATCTCAAACAAGCACTTCGAGCGGTGTCGGATGCCCGAGAAACGCTGTCGGGCTGGCGGTCAGCCCATAGGCCCCCGACTGGAATATGACGATCAGATCGCCGATCTCGGCATGAGGAAGGGCGACCTTGTCGCCCAACAGATCCAGCGGCGTACAGAGGCAACCCACAACGTTCGCAACTTCGCTGGGAGGCGCGTCCATTCGGTTTCCGATGGCGATCGGGTAGTTCCGCCGGATGACCTGACCGAAATTTCCGGACGCCGCAAGTTGATGATGCAGTCCGCCATCCGTGATCAAGAAGACCTGCCCACGCGACTCCTTGCGATCGATAATACGCGTCACGTATATGCCGGCTTCGCCCACAATGTAGCGTCCGAGCTCGATAATCAGTTGCGCTTCCGGCAGATTCGGCTTCAGATCGCGTTCGATGAGCCGGGCGAGGTTCTCCCCGATCGGCGCCAGGGAAAGCGGCCGGTCCGCAGGGAAATACGGTATTCCGAAACCGCCCCCGATATTGAGATGGCGAATGGCGCTCGGCGCATGGCGGGCGAGCGAAAGCGCAAGCTTGATGGTCTTTTCTTGCAGGTCTTGAAGCAGATCGCCGCGCAGATTCTGGGACCCGGAAAAGATGTGGAATCCCACGAAATCCACTCCCGTCGAAGCCAGTTGGTGAAGTAGCGCCGGGACCTGCTCGGCGTCGACCCCAAATTGCTGGGCACCACCGCCCATGCGCATGCCCGAGCCTTTCACCTCGAAATCGGGATTCACCCGGATGGCAAGCCGCGGCCGCCGCCCCTGCCGCTCGGCGGTCCTGGCGACGCGCATCAATTCCCCGGCGGATTCGATCTCGATGACGATCCCGGCGGCAACGGCCTGGCTGAGCTCGGCATCCGTCTTCCCGGGACCGGCGAACGAAATCCGCGCCGGAGGGGTTGTCGTATCCAGTGCCGTCTTCAGTTCCAGCGCCGAGGCCACGTCGAAGCCGTCGACCAGCGCGGCAAGGTGCTGAACCACGGCAGGCATGGGATTCGCCTTGATTGCATAGTGCAGGGCGACGGACTCGGGGAGGCTCCGGCGCAAATAGCGAACCCGCTCGTCCAGCAAGCTGCGGTCATATGCGAAGAACGGCGTGGAGCCGACGCGCTCGGCAAGCTGCGTCAACGGAATCCCGCCGACAAGAAGACAACCGTCAATATGCCGAAAAGCGGCTATCGCCGGATGCTGCGGAGGCGCTGCTTCGTTCATGAGGGTGCGGCCTGGAAGATATGGACAAGCTCTTCCGAGAGCCCCTTGCGATCGATTTTTCCGTTCGGCGTGCGAGGCAGGCTTGGCCGCTCCACAACCGCCAGCGGCACCATGTAAAGCGGCAGCTGCTGCCGGCAGTATTGCAACATCAAGTCTTGATCGAGGCGAGCTCCGTTCGACGGCGCCGCCACGACCGTAATGCCCTGCCCGAGGGTCGGGTGCGGCAAGCCAAGCGCGACGGCTTCGCTCACCAGCCCGCTGGCATAGATCACATCCTCGACCTCGGTCGGACTCACGCGATAGCCGGAGGTCTTGATCATTTCGTCGCGCCGCCCGACAAAGTAGAGAAAGCCCTCCTCGTCGCGACGTACGACGTCTCCGGACCAAACAGCCATTTCCGGAATCTGTATCCCCTTGGGCTGACCGGGTGCAGGGCGAAAGCGCTCCGCCGTGCGCACTGGATCATTCCAATAGCCCATCGAGACCAAGGCGCCCCGGTGGACGAGCTCGCCGTGCTCCCCAGGCTCGCAAAGCTCCCCATTCGGGCGAACCACGAGGATCTCCGCATTGGGGATGGCCTTGCCGATGGAATCCGGGCGCCGATCCACCTCGGCAGGATCGAGGTACGTGGATCGAAAGGCCTCGGTCAAGCCGTACATGAGGTAAGGCTTGCTCTTCGGCAATGCCGCACGCAATGCGTCGAGAGTCGCACGAGGCATATGGCCGCCGGTGTTTGCGAAATAGCGAAGGCTGTTCACCGCTTCGGCCGGCCAAGGAAGCTGGGCCAGCTGAATCCATAGCGGAGGCACGCAAGTTAGCCCTGTCACCTTCTCGTCGCCGCAAATTTTGACGACGTCGCGCGGCAGCAAATAATTCATGAGAACGACCTTGGCGCCAACCGCGAACGCCGTCGTCAATTGACTCAAGCCCGCATCGAAGCTGAGCGGCAGCACCGAGAGGATGCAATCATCGGCGTTGTTTTCCAGGTATTGGCTAACGCTCAGGGCGCCCGCCACCATGTTCCGGTGCGAGAGCACCACGCCCTTGGGGCTACCGGTACTACCGGAGGTATAGAGGATCGCCACCATGTCGGTGTCGATCACACGGTGAAGCTGGGGCGCTTCAGATTGCTCCGCCTGAAATTCCTCCCAGGTGAGCACGCGAATATCTCCCAATGCCGGCTTCCGCGCCTCGCCGTCGACCAGAACGACGGCTTTGAGATCGGGGCAGTTTCCGATCTCCTCGACAAGATCGGCGAGCCGATGACTCGAAGTGCAGAGCACTCGCACATTGCAGTCGCGCAGGATGTAGCCGACCTGACGGCTCTTGAGCAACGGGTTGACCGGAACGAAAACACATCCGCCGGCGGCTGCGCCGAACATCGCCTCGACCGTCTCGAACCGTTTCTCGAGATAAATCGCGACGCGGTCTCGCCGCGCCAATCCCAGCCCGACGTATCCCGACGCGGTGGCACTCACTCGCCGGGCAAGCGCTGCATAGTCCAGAGCCTCGCCCTTATATGCGAGAGCCAGACGCGTCGCATGATCACGGGCACTCCGAAAGATGAGCTCATGCAGCATCATCGTCATGACCTAGCCTTTTCTTTGCAAAAAATCGGATTTTCAATTCTTTTATCACACTGGCCTTACGCAGTTCCATGACGCGTCGACATTCAAGGCAGCATCACGATATGAAGAATCGGTAAATGGCTATGCAGCCGAGGAAATCGGCCGATTGGCGAGCGCCTTGTCGAGGCGCGCGAGATTAGCGCGCCAATCGAAATCCGACAGCATCCGTTGGCGCGCGAATTTTCCCACCCAATCGTAGCCGGCACCGATCATCGCCCGCGAGACGATATCGATGAATTGTCCCGTCGTCGTGGCCAGGAGGACCTCCTTGCCAACCTCCGCCTTGATACCTTCCAGCGCCTGCTCGGTAACTGCAACTGGTCGGGCCATGGCCATGGCTTCCAGGACTTTATTTTGAATGCCCCGCGCGATGCGCAAAGGCGCCACGGCAATCTTCGCATGCGCCAGATAGGGTCGAACGTCCGATACTCCTCCGGTCACGACGATCCCCTCGCGACGTCCAAGCTCGAGCACCTGCCTGGTCGGGCGCGAGCCGACGATATAGAAGACCACGTCCGGGATATCGCGGCGGACATGCGGGAGGACGTCGTCAGCGAAATATAGGACTGCATCGATATTCGCTCGGTAGTCCATGGCGCCCGTAAAGACGGCGATATTCCGGCTGTCTTCGTAGGGGTTCGGCAACGCGTGGTCGGGGGAAAAGAAATCGCAATCCACACCATTGCTCAGAGCGACAATCTTATGTGCGGCCTCCGGCACAAGCTGGCGGAACAGCGCGGCTTCCGCATCGGAGGCAAGGAGGCTTGTATCGAAGCGGAGCGCAGCTTCCCGCTCGGCACGGAGAAGGGCTTGATGCTCTCGGCGGTAAACCCAATCCAACGGCCATCGAGAGCGTAGGGCATATTGGCGCCATTTATCGGAATCCACGTCCACGAAATCGATGATACTACGCATCGTCGCGCCCTCGGCCGCCTCCGAATATTGCGCCATGGCCGAGCAATAAATGAAGAGATGCTTCGGCTTCCGCCGTGCGGCGACTTCCTTCACCCACGCGAATAGCCGGCCGTCGCGATAATATGGAAGCGTGAGCGGGGCGCCCGTCACGAAGCCGCGCAGGCTTCGCCATTTGGCGAATGCCGGCTTCAACGGCACGAAGCAGCACTCGGCGCAGCGCTCGCGCAACACGGAAGCGAATTGCCAGTCCGCCGGATCATCGATGAAGCAGCCCAGAAGCACCCGATAATGCTCGCTGAGATGCCTCAGGATGTGCCAGGAGCGGATCTTGTCACCCTTATTGGGCGGATAAGGAATGCGGTGAGAAAGGAAAAGCAAGTCTTCCACGGGCTCACCCCAGATTCCGCACGATGTGCGGGCCGATGAGATTCGCGATTGGCAAGGGGAGCCGCTTCCAAAGCGCGATGAAGATGCGGAATTTCGGGTTGAGTGGGTTGAGATTCGGAGGCTCGGAGCCGCGGCGCATGAGATATGCATAATGCAGCGACTCAGGCGTGAACCCCCAATAAGTCTTGAAATTGAACGCCCCGGTTCCGCGCTTGCTGCGCCCGAAATCGAAAATCCGGCATTGCCGCTCGCAGGCCCGGCGCATCACCTCCCAATACATGAAGTCATTGGCTGCCAGAGAACGCGCGGCTTCCGTTCCACCTCCGTAATAAGGAAGCACCTCGTCCCGAAAATAGAAGGACATGACCGCCGATACCGGACGCCCTTGATGCACGACGATCAGGTTCTCGCAGCAATCGGCAAAGGCGGCCTGCAACGCATAAAAATAGCGCTTGGGAAAGACGGGTGTCCCTAGATTGCGAACGCTTTCGGCATAGACTCGATAGAGTCGGTCGGGCTCGCTGTCGATCTCGCTGCGCAGGCCGAGTTTGATCCCTTTTCGAACCATCGCGCGCTGCTTGCGCGGTATCGCCAGCATGTTCTTCTCGACATCCGGGTCCAATGCCTTGCGAAAAGTTGCATACAGGTCTGACTTCACATGCCATCCGTCATGCTCATCAGGAACCCGCAAACGGTATTCAAGATGGTCCACATCCAGCTGCGCCGCCAACTTTTGCGCGCGTATGTTGAGAAGCTCTCGCGCCGCAGAAGTTACTGCGGCGGGTCCGCCGTAAACGCAGAAGGCGGTCGAGGAAAGAAAATTGCCGAAAAAAGGATGCCGGATATGGACTAGCGGCAATACGCCCTCGATTCGGCGTCCCCTCACCGCACACAGGTAATATGTCTTATGTCCGAAGCTCTCCTTGATGACGCGTTGCCAACCGGCGCGATGGAAGAACGTCGCCTCCTCGCATTGGTCGACGAAGCGGTCCCATGCAGCCTCACCCACGCTTTCGAGATTGCTCGCCTGAAGAGCCTCTGGCGCATGCACGTTCATGCGGGCTCGCTACCGCGTTTCAAGAACACCCGGTCAAGGCGATCCCAGCGGAAATCCCGCAGCAGTCGCTCCAGTCGTCGCTCCATCCGCGCAAGATTGATCTGATGACGGAAGCGGCTCTTGAGCGAGGCGCGTATCCGCGGTTGCGCCGGATCGATTTCCCAGGGATGGAAATAAAAGACGCAGGGCTGCGCGTCCTTCCGATTGATGCGATCGATAGCCCACCGCGATAGGCGATAGGGGAGCAGACGGAAATAGCCGCCGCCGCTGCAGGGGCGTTTCTGCCCCAGTATCTCGACCGTGCTCATCGGAATCTCGATGATGTGCGCATCCCCGGGCCGGTAGGGAAAGCGCGGCGCGTCGGGTACGCCGTAAAGATCGTGCCGGATCGGATAGATGCTGGAGCTGTAGCGGTAGCCTTCTTCGCCGAGGATGTCGTGTGCCCAGGGCGTCTGCGCACCGATCGAGAAGCTTGCGGCGCGGTATCCGATCACTGGGGCGCCGCCGATGTCCTCCAAGAGGCGCTTGGTCTTCCGCACATCGTTGCGGAATTGCTCAGGCGACTGCTCATGAACGCGACGATGCTCGTAGCCATGGCTTGCGAGCTCGTGTCCGCCATCAACGATGGCCCGAATGAGGCCTGGATAGCGCTCTGCCACCCAACCCAGCGAAAAGAAGGTCGCCTTGACTCCACCAGCCGAAAAGAGCTCGAGAATGCGGCGTGTATTCCGCTCGACACGACACTCGAATCCGTCCCAATCCGCGCGCCGGACGCGGTCGGCAAAAGCTTGAACCTGAAAATAATCCTCGACGTCAACACTCATAGCGTTGACCACCGGCGATCGCGCGATCGCGGGTCCCCCGGCGCTCCCGGTCTTCGACAGAGAAGGGGCGCTCCCTGGAGTCATGCCGGCTTCCCGCCATTCTCCGGGCGATCGCCGTCGCCGGCCTGCATCTCCATCCACTGCGCCGCGAGACCCAAGGTCCGCTCCATCAATCGATGCTGCACGCTCATGCGCTTTTCGAGCTTGTCGACGCGCGCCTCGATCGCAAGAACCCTATCGGCTTCGGTGCCGCCCTCCCGGATCCGTTGTCCGTTATTTCCGGCCGCATCCTGCCCGGGAAGCGGGCGCGGATCGAGGGCGATCTCTTCCATCATCTCGCGGCGAACACGCTCCACCGTGTCGCCGGTAATTCGATGTTGCCCCTCCAGCATGCCGTACATGAGAATGCGGCTGCACAGGAGATTGATCTGCCGCGGAACGCCGCTCGTGTATTCATAGATCTTCGAGAACGCCTCGGGCATAAACTCCGGGTCGTTGTTCCAGCCGACAAGGTGCAGCCGATGCTCCACGTAGGACCGCGTTTCGCCGGCATCCATGGGCGCCAAATGATGCGAGGCGATGACCCGTTGGCGAAGCTGCACGAGATCTTCTCTCCCGAGCGTGTTCCGGAACTGCGGCTGGCCCAGCAGAAAAACCTGCAGCGGCGACACGCCGGAAATCTGGATATTCGAGAGCATCCGCAGCTCTTCGAGGGAGGGCGCGGGTAGATTTTGTGATTCATCGATGAACAACAATATGCGCCGGCCCGCCTTGTGGCTCGAAATCAGGAAGGATTCGAGTCGACGCAGCAGCGTCGCCTTATCGGCACCCTCCTGCTGGATCCCGAATGCCGACGCGACCATTCGCAAGGTGTCGTTCGCATCGATTTGCGTGGTGACGACCTTCGCGGCGACGTATTGGGAGCCGTCGATCAACGACAAAAGGTGATCGACCAAGGTCGATTTCCCGGTCCCAATATCACCGGTCACCACGACGAAGCCCTCTGCGGCATTGAGGCCGTAAACGAGATAGGCCATCGCGCGCTTGTGCGTCTGGCTTCCGTAGAAAAAGCGGTGATCGGGGGTCAGATTGAACGGTCGACCGCTGAACTTGTAGAACTCCGTGTACATGCCGCCGCTCACGATTGCCTAGAACTGCTTCGTCACCGTCAAGAAGACGATGTCGTTGGACAGGCCCTCCTGCGAGAAGTTCGAGACGCGTTGCGTTCGCGTCACCGACAAGCTGCTTTGCAGCGTTTCCGTCATTTTGTAGGTCAGCCCCGCGGACACGCCGTAGAGGTTGTCGATCCGGCCGTCCTCAAGATTGACCGCGTTTCCCCAATTGGTATGCGAGTACGTCAGATTGACGTTGAGGAGAAAGTTGCGGGGGAGTTGTCTTGCCCAGGTGAACCCGCCGCCCTGCGTCCGGACGATGGTATCCCCGATCTGAAAAATCTGCTGCTCGTCGTAGGCTTGGGCCGAATACGTATTGCGCCCCCTCGTCATCTGCACGTTGGCGGTAAACTGCTTCTGGATAAAGGTGTTGTTCGCGAAGGCCAGCGGCAGATTTCCCGCGGTGAAGATTTGCCCTGTCCGCGTGTCGATGAAGGTGCCGTTGGGACCGGCCGCGAGGAAGTTCAGATTATTGACGAAGAGGGATTGGGAGGTCTGCAGGGTCTCCGTGTATTCCACGGTAAGCAGGGCATCCGCCGCAAATTGATATTTCACGCTGCCGTCCCAATTCGGCTGATTGAAGCGGCGTCCGTATGTCAGCTTAACATCGAGGCGCTCGACCGGCTTGTATTCCGCGCCCACGTCCCAGAGCGCACCCGAGAGGTTGGTGAGCACCGTCGGATCCTTGATCTTCTCGTATCCGCCGCCGGCCAGCGCCGAGATCCAATCCGTGACCGCATATTGGAAGTCGGAGCGGGCGTAGCGATCGGTGCTCGTCGTGCCGAAGCCGAGTGCCGAGGTGGTATTCGGATTTACGGAGGAGGCACTGCTGAGGGATGAGCGGTGGGTCTCCTGATCATCGCCCGTCAAGGTCCATCCAAGGCGGCCGAAATATTCGCCGCTCGAGAGCTGCGCTTTGCTCTCCACCGCGTCGGAATCGGACAAAACCCCTCCCCCCGACCGCACCGCGGTGTAGGTGACGGAGCTATCGAGGTTTGCGTAAGACCCGAAGTGGTGGCGGAAATCCGGTCCCACCTGGTAGGTCTGCACCGTCTGGAGATTGTTGCTGTTGGTCAGCGTGCTCGTCGATACCGAGCCGGCCGTGTTGAGGAACTGCTCGCTGACGGATGCTTTGGCGTTGAGAAACAGCGTGTCCTGAATCGCTTCGAGATTGCCGACACCGAGCAGCGTCTGCTGCACGCCGTTCGAGCCATTGCCGCGCATGTAGAGCAGGAGCTCGGGGCTATACTCGAAGTTCAACTGAAGCCGCTGCCCTACCCCTGTGACGCGCAGGTCGGGGCTTACTGTCGTGATGAAATCCGAGAGCTTCTTCGTTCCATTGGTGCTCAGATTGATGTTGTCGTTATAAGCCTCGCCGACGGAGAGGCTGGGAGAGATCTGCCATTCGGCGGCGACACCGGTCGCGGGGCGAACTCCCGACCCGATTACAACAACGAAAAGAGTCAATGATACCGGGTGAAAACGCCGTCGACGTCGCGCCCGACGCATGCCTCCCTTACACCGCGTCATTTTGACTTGCTGTAGTAATAATGATTGGCCCTCTCGCTCTTGGAGAGCATCGGCGTAACTTTGTTCAGCACGAGACCGGCCACCTTATTCCCCTCCAGCAGGTGCAGCGCGCGCTTCACCTGATCCTGCGAGGTCCGGTCCGCTTGAACCACCATGACGATCTGCCCGACATGCGCGGCGAGCACGTTCGGCTCGGATCGCACGAGGAGCGGCGGCGAATCGAAAATGATCACCCGGTCCTTGTAGCGATTGGCGATATCGTCCACGACCTGCGCCATTCGTGCACTCGCCAGAAGCTCGGTCGCCAAGGGGGAATGGCGCCCGGACGGCAGGATCGAGAGGTTGGGGATGCTTGTCCGAATCAGGATATCCGCCATGTCGACCGTCTTGTCTTCGACAAGATCGATCAACCCCTGCCCCGCCGTGAAGCCAAAGATCTCGGGTATCGTCGGCCGCACGACATCGGCGTCGATCAAAAGCACGTGGATATCGCGTTCCGATGCCATGCTGATGGCGAGGTTGGATGCGACGAAAGTCTTTCCCTCGCCGGGCGTCGCGCTGGTCACCAGGATCAGATGATTGTTCGTGGCGCCCGCCTCGCCGCCGGCAAAGGCCTGTTGAAGCAATCGCCGTTTGATTAGACGGACCTCCTCGGCCGTACTGCTCGGGTCACCAGGTATCTGGATGCCGAGCTTCCTTAGATGGTCGAGATCGAGATCGATGTAATTTCGCGTCTGCCGTCGGGGCTTGGGCGGCTCGGGCGCCGGCGGCGGCGCAAGGATTTCCGCGGCCGGCTCCGTCGTCTTCATTATGGCAGACTCGGGCTGGCCTTTCACGACGCCCGGCTGTAGCCGCTCGGCCATTTTCTCGACGAGCGATTTGGGTCGAGGGATGCCCAGCTTTTCGCCGGCGGCTTCGATGATCTTCATTGGCAGTCTCCTCCGCCTCGGCTCAAGCCGTCATGTGCAAAAGCCCTCTCGCGAAGAGCCAGCCGAAATATGCGACGAACAGGCCCAAGACGCCGACGGCCAGCGCGATGCCGCTCAAGAACTGCTGTCGCTGCCAGCCGCCAGGGAGAATGACCGCGATGGTTCCGAGAATGGGATAACCAGTGAGGCTCCGCAGCTGGTCAGCGCTGCGGATGCCCTCATCGAGTTGGCTCAGTCCGAACGCAAAGGCGAGGCCGGCCAACAATCCGGCGACGAGAATGCCGCTCATGAACAGTGTTCTCTTCGGCCCCACCGGTTGCGGATCGACATTCGGCGGATCGATGATGCGAAAGCTGATCGCCTGGGTCTGCGATTGCATGCTTTGCCCGATGCGGGCTGCTTCTCGACGGTTGAGCAGCTCCTCGTAGCTCCGCCGCACGATCTCGTAATCGCGTGTCAGTTGCGCCATTTGCGCGCCAACGGCCGGCACGGCCTGGGCAAGGCCCTGCAACCGCTTCACATCGGCCGTGTCCCGCTCCTTCCGGCTCTGGAGGCTCGCAATCGTCGTCTCGAGGTTCACCAGCTGGAGTTTCAGCTGGTCGTATAGGGGGTTGGGGGCCGTCGCCTTTGCAGGAGCGCTCGCCGTCTGCGTCTTTGGCGTGTTGTCCTTCGCTGCTTGCTCGCTTTCCTTCTTGGCTTCCGCCTCGGCTTGAGCGAGCTGCCGCTTGGCTGCCACCACATCGGGATAGCTGTCGGTGAAGGTCAAAAGGAGCGTCTTGATCTTGGCCTTCAGCTCAGCGATTTGCCCGGCGTTGTCGCCGCCCGGGCTGTCGTCGAGCGCCGGCCCGAGAGGTGGGCCGGAACCGAGGTCGGGACCGCTTTCCGAGGGCGCGTCGATCAAGGGCGGAATGCTCTCCATCTGCTTTTGCAGCGCTTCCTTCTGCTTGAGGGTCTCGGCGAGCTCCGCGTCGGTTCGCTGCAGCTCGGCGCGGGCAGAATCGAGCTGGCTTCCATAATTGTTCTCGCCAGGCAGATATCCGGCGTTCTTGGCCTTGAACTCCGCGAGGCGCTTCTCCATCTCGTCGAGCTGGCGGCGATAATCGGCAATCTGCTCGTCGATGAAATTCCGCGCTGCGCTGAGGTCTTTCCGGCTATTCCCGAGGTTGCTCTCCACGAACAGGTTCACGAGAGAATCGATGACGGCCTTGGCGACGCGCGGACTCGTATCGGTATAGGTCAAGGCGAACAGGTTCCTGCCGTCATTGACGATGGTTATGCGCTGCTGCAGAGAGGTGATCAGCTCGTCCCGATCGAGGTTCGTTCTCACGTTGAGGTCCAAATCGGCGGCATGAATCACTTTCTCTAAATTGGGCCGGCTGAGCAGCGTGCGCTGCATCAGATCGACCTCGCTGACGATGTTGGGGTCCGCTGCGATACCTCTGAGCAGCGGACGCAGCATAGAATCCGTGTCGACGTAAATCCGCGCCTTCGCGGCATACACGTTCGGCATCATGACCACGACCGTCCACCCGACGACGCACAGTAGCCATGCAATCGCCAGGCCCTGCCAGCGATATTTCCACGCCGATGCCAGATGGAGTTTCGCCGTTTCTCTCCAGCTCAACACGACTGCCTCCAACCGCCCCCAAGCCTCGACCCGATAAGCCTCAGGCTTGAGCGCATCGCATAGCCGAGCGCCTTGGCCAACCCGAAAGAGGTCGCCACCGCTAGCTTACTCACGTAATCAGAACCAGCTCTCCGGCACGATGATGACATCGCCCGGCAGAAGATCGACATTCGCCGACACATCACCGTCTTTGAGCAAATCGTCGATGCGCAGGGTGTACTGCTCTTCCTTGTTGTTCGCGACCCGAACCAGTACGGCGCGGTTCCCCGCTGCGAATTGCGTCAGTCCGCCGACCTGGATCATGGCATCGAGCAAGGTCATTCCGTCACGATAGGGAATGGCGGCGGGCTTCGCCGCCTCGCCGACGACACGCACCTGGCGGTTATAGGGGCCATTAAAGGAATTGACGATGACAGTTACGACAGGATCCTGAATGAACTTCTTCAACGCCGTTTCCAGATCGCGTGCCAGAGCCGTCGGGGTCTTGCCGGCGGCCGGCATATCTTCGATAAGCGGTATCGATATCCTCCCGTCCGGCCTGACGGGAACCGACATCGACAACTCGGGATTCCGCCAGACGAAGACGTTCAGCGTGTCGAGAGGGCCAATGATGTATTCCGGCCCTTGGCTTGATAGCTGAGGCTTGGCGGGAGGAAGGTCTTTGTTGCCCGAGCATCCCGCGAGCAGCACCAGGAGAGCCACCGCCCATATCATAAAAGCTACGGATCGTTTGAAGATCATTTTGGACCTACACGCTGACTAAATGCGCACCACCCCCCGTGGGGCCGAGATGAGTGCGGTATCTGGCACCGAGAAAGATTTGCTGAAGTCCTGTCGGAAGCCACGTCCCCCAATGGCCTAGCGCACACCGAATCGCACGCGCCGGTAAGATACCAAGTAATAACTTACCGCGGTATCTCAAAATACAGACAATGACGCCGCGGGGTCTTTCCAGCAACCACCCACTCCTGATCAAACGTTCGGACCTGCTCAACTTGCGGGAGCCCACCCTACCTCACAGAAACCAGGGCGCGTAAATAAAACTCCAGACAACCCTACTAATTATCAAATAAAGATTATAGATCTCTGGAATTATACTTATTAAATCTAGTCGAATTCTGTAATCTATTCTTGTATGACTCTACAAGCAGATCAAGCACGAGACTCAAAAGCTGCAGGGCGTAGAGCCCCGGTGCGGTTTTGAGCTGCGTTTGGTAATGATTTAAAAGTTCTAAGGTTAACAAAATCTTAGCGGGCGACCCGCTATTCGAGAGGCGTCGAGCGGATAGACTGGCGTATGTCGCCGATTTGACCTAATAGATTTCGTCTCGAACGGCAGGTCGCAGCCAGCAGTCCGATCGGTTCTGATGCAGGGAAATGCAATGGGCGTTCCGTTCGCGTCATATGTCTCTTGCGCGATTCTATTTCTGACATTTGCAATTTTCCTCTTGCTGAGGCGCGCCCGGACCCTTACGCGGCTGGCGGCTATCTTGGCGTCCCTTGCCACGTCCCTATGGGCGGTTTCGGCGGCCTATGAATTTTCCGCGACGGAAGCCAGCCGATTCGTCCCGCAACTGCTCGAGGTCGCACGCACCTGCGGGTGGATCATGCTTGTCGTTGCAGCCTTGCCTTGGGCAAGCGCCACTCGTCGCGCGACGATCGGCTATTTCTCCGGCGCGCTGTGCCTCGTTGCGGCGGCGACGGTCGGGATACTCGGGCCCTTGCCCATCACCGAGCGCTTCGCCTTGCCGCAGACAATTCCGGTGCTCTTTTACCTCCTTCTGTCGGTACTGGGGCTGGTGCTGATCGAAAACCTGTTTCGTAATACCCCGGCGGGCCATCGATGGGCAGTCAAGTTCCTTTGCCTGGGTGTGGGCAGCATCTTTGCCTATGACTTCTATCTCTACACTGATGCCTTGCTGTTGCGGCGAATCGACCATGAATTGCTCGCCGCACGGGGAGCGATCGATGGGCTGGCGACGCCCTTGCTGGCGATCTGGGCCATTCGCAGCCGCCTTTCGGGATCCACGGTCGTCGCGTCGCACAAGTTTGTCTTCTACTCGACGACCTTTATCGGCTCGGGGGTCTATCTGCTGCTCATGGCCGCCGTCGGCGAGTATATCCGTCGATACGGGGGCAATTGGGGTCGAAGCTTCCAGGTCGCATTCCTGTTCGGCACCCTGCTCGTCCTCATCGTTCCATTGTTCTCGGGCAGTTTCCGGGCGCGGTTGCGCATTGCCATCGCGAAGAACCTGTTCGGCTACAAATATGATTACCGCGAGGAATGGCTGCGTTTCATTCACACCATCTCCGCGGGCGAAATCGACTCGGATCTTCCGACGCGGGTTGTCAGGGCCGTGGCCGATATTCTCGACAGCCCGGAGGGCGGCATATGGCTCAATCGGGAGCCCAACCGCTATTCGCTGATAGCGGCATGGAACATATCACGATGGAAGGTCAGCGAGGCGGATAGCATCGTCACCGCTTCCCATCCGATGATCAAGTTCTTCGCTAGGGCCGACAAGATCATCAATGTGACCGAGGTTGCCGCTCGGGTTGACCGAGGGGACGATCTCGTTCTTCCCGATTGGATCGGCAGCAACAGGCGCGCATGGCTCGTCGTGCCGCTTCCCCATAAGGACAGGGTCCTGGGATTCATGGTGCTGGGGCAGCCCCGCGCGCCGCGAGACCTGAATTGGGAAGACTACGATCTATTGAATACGGTGGCCCGCCAAGCCGGCAGCTACCTTGCTCAGCACGAGGCCGACATCGCGCTTTCGGACGCCCGACAGTTCGAAACGTTCAATCGGCATTTCGCCTTTATCGCCCATGATATAAAAAATCTTTCGAGCAGGTTGTCCCTGATCGTTTCAAGCGCCAGCCGACATATGGGAAACCCGAATTTTCAGGCGGATATGCTGGAGACTGTCCGGAGCTCGGTCGAGAAGCTCAATCAGCTGCTGCGTCGGCTGAATCCCCAATCGGCGAGCGGGAATGTGCGCGAGATTGTCGAAATGGCGTCGGTAGTACGCGACGCATTGGCCAGCCAGGATTCCGGCTTTCCCCCCATCGCAGCGCACCTCGATAATCGGGCTGGGCTGAACGTCATGGCCGACCGCGAGCAACTCATCAGGGTGGTACGTAATTTGATCCAAAATGCCGTCGAAGCCGCCGGAGCCGACGGCCATATCGACGTCCGGCTGTCGGCGGTCGAGACAGCAGCCGTCCTTGAGATCGAGGATGATGGGCCGGGAATGGATGAGGAGTTCATCCGAAACAACTTGTTTCGGCCATTCAGGACGACCAAGGGCTCCGGTTATGGCATCGGCGCCTACGAGGCCCGCGAATTCGCGCGTATGCTTGGCGGCTCGCTCGACGTTGCGAGCAAGCCCGGGCAAGGCACGGTCTTCCGCTTGAGTTTGCCGCTGAGCAAAGCCGAAGCTTCGGCGGCTGCTATATCACCGTAACTAGGGCCTGAGAAATGTCGGAGCAAAAGCGCAAACTACTCATCGTGGAAGACGACCTGGCCCTGCAACGGCAACTCACCTGGACTTTCGACGGGTTCGAGGTGCTGACTGCCTCAAATCGGGAGGACGCAATCAAGCACGTCCTGTCCGCAGACCCGCCCGTCGTCACACTCGATCTCGGCCTTCCCCCTGATCCGGATGGTGCTGCGGAAGGGCTTGCCACGCTGGAACAGATCCGCTCCGTCGCGCCTCACACCAAGGTGATCGTGCTCACCGGAAACGACGAGCGGGCCCATGCGCTCAAGGCCATATCCCTGGGCGCCTATGATTTCTGCCAGAAGCCGATCGACGGCGACGCCATTCAGCTGATCGTCGAGCGCGCATACAATCTCTTTTCGTTGGAGAGCGAAGTCCGCCGGCTCAACGAATTGCGGCAGAAATCGAGCCTGCCCGGCCTCATTTCCGGCAGCCCACCCATGCTCAAGGTCTGCACGACCGTCGAAAAGGTGGCGCCGACCTCCGTCAGCGTCTTCCTTCTCGGCGAAAGCGGTGTGGGCAAGGAGCTGATCGCGCGCGCCCTTCATGAGCTCAGCCCGCGCTCTGCCGGTCGCTTCGTCGCGATCAATTGCGCGGCCATTCCCGAAAACCTCCTGGAAAGCGAGCTCTTCGGGCATGAGAAGGGGGCATTCACCGGGGCCTACAAGCAGGTGATCGGCAAGCTCCAGCTCGCGGATCGCGGCACCTTCTTCCTCGATGAGATCGGCGACATGCCGATGCCTCTACAGGCGAAGCTGCTGCGGTTTCTCCAAAACCGAACTTTCGAGCGGATCGGCGGGCGTCAAGAAATCGCTGTGGATGTCCGTGTCATTTCAGCAACGCATCAACGTCCGGACGAGTTGATCAAAAGCAACCGTCTCCGCGAGGATCTTTTCTACCGGCTTAGCGAGCTTGTCCTCGAGATTCCACCGTTACGTGAGCGCGCCGGCGATCCCGAACTGCTGGCGCATCATTTTCTCAATCGGACGAAGTCTGAGCTGAACCGCCTCATAGAAGGCTTCACACGAGAGGCTCTGGCGGCGATCGCGTCCTATCCGTGGCCGGGCAATGTTCGAGAACTCGAGAACCGAGTAAAGCGCGCCGTGATCATGGCCGAGGGAAAATATGTGACACCGGGAGATCTCGGTCTCGCGGCACCGGAGGGGCTGCCAGCCACGCAGAGCCTACGTGAGGCGCGCGACCGCGCGGATCGTGAGGCGGTGCAGCAGGCGCTCGTCCGGGCAAACGGGAACATCTCTCAGGCAGCGAAGCTGCTCGGCATCAGCCGCCCGACCCTGTACGATCTCATTCATCAGCATAACATTCGCGCCTGAGCGGCGCGCTCGACGGGCTATCCCTCGCCCCCCGACCGGCGGACGTCGCGCACGAGCTCCTTCAGCTCGCTTGCGATCCTCGTCGCGGCTTCACTGCGAAAGCTGTTCGCTTGCATTGGCGGCAACTCGAAGTTCCTCTTCAGACCTTCGGAGGTCTCCCGGAGCTGGTCGAGCTTGAGAGTCAATTCGTTCTGGATTTCGGCTGCGGCCTGCCTCATCTCGCGAAGTTCGGTTGTCAATTGCCGCGTTGTTTCCGTAACCTCTTTCCTGAGCGCGACGGCTTCCTCCAGCAAGCGGCCATGGAGTGCGGGAGTGTCCTCGATCGTTTTTGACAAGCCGCGCAATCGCATGTCGATCGCCGCCTCGACCCTTGCAAGAGCTTCGGACGAGGGCTCCCGGGCCATGTCCGCCTCTATCCTCACCAGCTGCTCTTCCAGCCTTCGTAGGGCTTCGGTTACGGGATCGATGATATCTTCCAGACGCAGCGGTGAGCCGCCAGACCTTTGGCTCATTGCGGATCCTGTTGCGATGGCCGTGTGCTCGCCCACGCCGCCCGCCCCTTCTCCACTCCATGTCCCACGAGGATAAGTCCAAACGCCTCGCTTGGGCGCCGAGGGAAGGAGCTCGCCGATTTTCCCGGCAACCTGATAGAAACCGCGGGCAACCACGCTTTCCCCCCAACTCTGGACCAGCTTCAGAAAAATGAGCGCCGTCACCCCGGCAAAAACCGGATAGAACTCGATGCTCACCGACCCGAAGAGCTCCTGCGCATGGATGACCTTCGGCTGACTGGCGGTGACGCTTTGCAGCACAGCGACTAAGGTCGTCGTAACTGCTCCGAAGCTCACGAGAAAGCCGAGGCAGAGGAGAGCAACGCCGAAGGTCGAAACCCATGTGAAATCGACGTTCGCGACATAGGGGTTGAAATAAGCTTGAGGGTCGGCCGCCTCTCCGCTTCCGAATCCCGATTTGCCCAGCGTTTTGCGAAATGCGATCCAGCAATGCTTCAGCAATCCATTCTGCGCGAGAACCTCGTGGATGGCCTGAAGCGCTTCCGTCGAGGCGTCGAGCCTCTGCAGACGACGCATCCACCTTGCCTTTCGCCAAAGAGCGAAGCGGACGGGAGAGACGTATAAAAGGACGAAGATGGCGACGCACAGTATGGCGCCGACCAGGAGCGCGACCGCGGCGGTCAGCGCGATGGTGCTCTCTTGAGATGGGGTGATCCACAGATAGAGGAAATCGGAGTTCGCCCGCGGAAGCTCTTGCACAAGATTTGGCATGCTCTCACCCAAAGATTCAACTTGGTACGCCTCGCAACGAGGTCTTTCTGGCCCCGCCGGACTATCCCTCGTCGCCCGTCCGCCGCCGCTTCGGCACTACGAGCTCCCTTTGCACCTGCGAGGAGGAGGCGCTTCACCTCTTTTCACGTCGGGCCGACATTATCCGTAAGCGGGAACAGCGTTGCCGCCTTGCGGCAGCAATCTTCCATATACGCTTTTGTATCTGTCGACGCTTATCGCCCATGACCTCTCGTTTTGAACAAAACGGCGGCCATTCTCGCGAATTTTCGGCCACTCCGCCCGTCGTTCCAGGACCTCGAGCAGCTTGCTTGCCAAGGCGGAAGGGCTGTCAGGAGGGAACAGGTATCCCGTCTCGCAATCCCGGATCAGCTCTCGATGGCCGCCAATGTCGGAAGCCAGAACGATCTTCTCCTGCGCCATCGCCTCGAGTGGCTTCAGCGGCGTCACCAATTCGGTGATCCGCTGAGAGATGCGGGGAAAAATCAGGATATCCGCCAGATCGTAATAGGCGGGCATTTCCGCATGAGGGACGCGACCGACAAAGCGGACGTGTTCGGCGATGTCCGCGCCTGCCGCTACCTGCCTCAGAGTCTCTTCCTCGGGGCCACCTCCAACCAGCACCACCACCACGCGCGGCTCCGCACGGGCGAGGTCGGGAAGCGCCGATAGCAAGACGTGGAGCCCCTCATAGCGATAGAACGAGCCGAAAAAGCCAACAATGATCTTGCCCTCGAGACGGTGTCGATGGATGAGATCGCTGTTCGGGGATTTGGCTCCTGCGAAGGAATCCGGATCGACAGCGTTGGGGATGACCGTGACCTTGTCCTGGGGTAGGCCGCGCGACACGACTTCACGCCTCAATCCCTCGCAGATCACCGTGACGGCGTCCGCCTGCTTCAACGCATATGTCTCCACCGCGCGAGTCAGGAGATAGCGCGCCCCCATGGTCCGCCCCGCGACGTGGCTGAGGGCGGCGTCCTCCCACAATGCCCTCACCTCATAGACGACGGGTATGCCGTATCTTCGGCCGACAGACAGAGCCGGCAGCGCGTTAAGGACAGGCGAATGCGCATGCAGGATGTCCGGGCGTATCTCCTCGACGACCTCGGCCAATCGGCGCTTCAAATTGCGCATCAGGATCGCTTCCGAAAGGAAGGGAACGCGACCGGCGGCCGACGTGACGGGCGGCGTGCGAAAGAAATCGAAACCATCGTGATGCTCGGCTGGGGCCAAGGCGCCTTGGTGCTTCGGGCTGGTAATGTGATAGGTCTGCCAGCCGAGCGCACGCTGGAAACGGAGAATGCCAACGGTCCGAAAGGTGTAGCCGCTCTGTAACGGAAGCGAATGGTCCAAAATATGGAGAATACGCAAACTCATTCCTTCCCGATGAGGGGGGCGTTGCTCGCGGCATCATAAGCGAAGTCGCCATCGCTGATAACGGCTTTCGAATTCTTAACCATTTGGGATGGCTGGCGCGGGCGCATCCCATAGCGATATCCCGGCATAGGTAACAAGAGCGTAACGGCGGAAGAAGGCCCCGAAGATCGTAGAGCCAAACGATCGGACATTGCGCGGTCAGAGGACCTTAACGATCGATTGCTAGAAGCGTCGCGGAGGATCGGGCAAACTGGGAAGCCGGGGCCGGAGTAGTGGCGTCGCGCCGCTTGCGCGCTCGATCCTCGATTCCACCGGAAAGGAGCAGGGTCATGTGCGGCATCGCTGGCATCTTTGACACGCGGGAGCCCAGCGAAATCGACCGGGCGCTGCTCTCCCGCATGAGTGCTCGGGTCTCCCATCGTGGCCCGGACGATGAGGGGTTTCATCTTGCTCCGGGGATCGGCCTCGCGCATCGCCGGCTCGCAATCATCGATCTGAGTGCCGACGGGCACCAGCCGCTCTTCAACGAAGATGGCTCGGTCTGCGTCGTCTACAACGGCGAGATTTACAACTATCTGGAATTGCTGAAGGAACTCGCGTCGCGCGGCCATCGTTTCCGGTCGCGTTGCGATACGGAGGTTGTCGTCCACGCGTGGGAGGAATGGGGCGAGCGCTGCGTCGAGCGCTTCAATGGGATGTTCGCCTTTGCGATCTGGGACAGCAGGAGCCAGACCCTCTTCCTCGCAAGGGATCGGTTCGGCGAGAAGCCGCTGTATTATGGATGGCTCGAGGACGGGCATTTCCTGTTCGCCTCGGAGCTCAAATCCCTCCTCGTACATCCGAAGCTTCGGCGGGAGATCAGTCCGCAGGCCGTTGAGGACTACTTCGCCTATGGCTATGTGCCAGACCCGAAGACGATCTATCGCGACGTCTTGAAGCTGCCACCGGCACATCGCCTGGTCGTCAGGCGCGGTGGCCACCCGTCACCGCCCCGCCCATATTGGAATGTCACGTTTCAGCCAAGCCCGCCGGCAAGCGAGGCTCGGATTGCCGAAGAGCTCATCGAGCGCCTCAAGCATACCGTCGGCACGAGGATGATGGCGGACGTTCCGCTCGGCGCCTTCCTCTCGGGCGGCGTCGATTCGAGCTCGGTCGTGGCGATGATGGCGTCGCAATCGCCCGGTCCCGTGAATACCTGCTCGATCTCGTTCGACGATGTTGCTTATGACGAGTCGGAATACGCCCTCGAGGTCTCCCGGCTCTACCGCACCGACCATTTCTCACGCCAGGCGACCGTGGGCGATTTCGACCTCCTCGACCAGCTTGCGGTCTTCTACGACGAGCCATTTGCCGACAGCTCGGCCCTGCCCACTTACCTCGTGTGCTCGCTGGCGCGAGAGCGGGTGACGGTCGCCTTGTCCGGCGACGGCGGTGACGAGATCTTTGGCGGCTACCGCCGGTATTATTGGCATGAGAGCGAGGAGCGCATTCGCGCGATGTGCCCTGTGGCGCTTCGGCGGCCGGTGTTTAGTGCCCTTGCGGCGGTATATCCCAAAGCGGACTGGGCTCCCCGATTCCTGCGGGCCAAGTCGACCCTGCAAGGGTTGGCGCGCGAATCCACCGAAGCCTATTTCAACAGCGTCTGCGCGATCACGGAAACGGTTCGGGAGCGGCTATTCTCCCCTGCCCACCGGCAGGCGCTGCAGGGTTACCGCGCCATCGAGGTTCTGCGTCGGCATATGGACGAGTCGCAGGCGCCCGACAGTCTGTCGCGCATCCAATATGCGGATATCAAGACCTATCTCCCGGGCGACATCCTGACCAAGGTCGATCGCGCGAGCATGGCGAAATCCCTCGAGGTCCGCGTCCCTCTTCTCGATCACGAGTTCGTCGAGTGGGTTGCGAAGCTCCCGACCTCGTTCAAGCTCAACGGCCAAGTCGGGAAGCACATACTCAAGAAGGCCCTACGCCGCCATCTGCCTCACCATCTCCTCTATCGCCGCAAGATGGGATTCGCGGTACCTCTCAAGGCGTGGTTTCGAGGGCCGCTTCGCGAGCGCGCGAGAGCGGCGATAACAGGACGGCGCCTCGCCGAGAGCAGCTACTTCGACATGCCGTTCCTTCGCTCGCTTCTCGATCAACATCAAGCGGGCGTGTCGGACCACAGCTCGGCATTGTGGTCCCTTATGATGTTCGAGTCGTTCCTCCGCCTCGTCCATGAGGAGCCGCCAGCTCGCTTGAATGCACCGAAGCCCCTGGCCTTGGCCAGCCGCGCTTGACGGGCGCCCGTGGGGGTGTCGCAGGCGCGGGACAGAGCCGTGCCCCATAACCCCGAGGTTACGGCAGGGCTTCCGGCTCGAGCGAGCGGGCGCCGAGGAGCGCCCGCGGCGGCGCGGTCGCGAGGCAGCCATCGATGGCCCTCGCATAGGCTCCGAACATCGCCTCTTGGTCGTAATGCCGCCGGGCATGGGCTGCATTGCGGCTTCCAAGCTCGTCGCGCAGCGCCTTATCCGCGACGAGCCGATCCAAGGCATCGCGAAGGCCTCGTTCGTCGTCCCGCGGCACGATGAATCGCCGATTCTCCGGCGCGACCATGTGGCGGATATCGCCCACATCGACACCAGCGATGGGTTTCCCCGCTGCCATGGCTTGAAGGACGCTGTTGGGCATCTGCTCGGTATCCGACGTGATGGCGAAAATGTCGAATGACCGTAGGAAATCCTCAGGCGCATCCGTACCGCCGGTGAAGCGGACACGCGGCGCGACCTTGAGCTCGGCGGCGGCCTTCTCGAGAAAATTCCGCTCGGCTCCCTCGCCCACGATCACCAGCCGGACGGCCGTCGAGGCACCGATCATGGCGAAGACGCGCAAGAGCCTTGCGAGATTCTTCTCAGGGCGCAGGGGGGAAATGGTGCCGATCAGGATCTCGTCGGGCTCCTCTCGCAACGACGGGGAGGCATCGTCCGAACCCGCTGCGAAGCGGCGGCAATCCACCCCGTTGGGTATGTGAAGGACCTTGGCCGGAGGAAGCCGCCACGCTCCTGTCGCCAAGGCATGGAGCACGTGGGATGGCACGATGATTCGGACAGCACCCCGAAGCGCGAGTCTGCGGAAGAGAACGCGGCGGAAGATCTGCTGGTCCGCTTCGTCCGGACCGAACCCGCTTTCCAGGTGAATATGCGGGGTCAGGCCGCCAAGCGTGTTGGCCAGGGCCCATTCGGTCGCGCCCCAGTTATAGGTCAGGAGCAGGTCGGGACGGAGCGCTCTCAAATGGCCAAGGATCTGGCGCACCGTGCCGACCAGCCCCGATTTCCGGATGGGCGACCGCACGAAGCCGACGTTCAGCTCAGGGCGCAACCGGGTCCGGCAGCGATCATCACCATCAAGGGTGACGATCGTGTGGCGATAGGCTTTGCCCAAATGGTTAATAATTCCCGACATCCGAATCGGCACCCCGCCAATTCCGAACATCGGAAAGACGTGCACGAGATGGGGAGGCGTCGAGGCCAAGTCTTCGTTCAGCTCCCTGCCGGTCGAAGGTGCCTTCGAGCCGAATAAAATTTGGTTCATCGGAGGAGCGGAAGCGCACCCGAACGGGGATTTCGCTTCCTTTCGCAACTGTCCGCCCTTCGGTATATCGCAGGCTTCCTTTTTTTCCAATTGTCAGAATGGGTAAGTCCGTCGCGGACTATTTGGCCGAAAGCTTGAAAGCTTTTTGTAACGCTATCCTCAAGAAATATGGCATGTTTATTACGCTCCAATTTCGGAGACGCGGCGCCGGCTAAAATGAACATGGCCGTAAATATTACGGGGGATTCACGGAAACGATTTCCAGACGAGTGAGCACCGGCGATCGTCGGCAAATCTCAGCCGCTCGTTGATTCATCGAGGCTCCACGGTTTTCCGAGGTCGGCTTTCTCAAAATGAGTTCGACGGCGCTTCGCCTGCCCGCCATTTACGCCTTCGCGACCAACACCTGGGACGGGCCTTGGATGAATCGGCAGCAGCTGCTGTCCCGTCTGGCGCGACGCGGCTGGCCGGTGATTTACAGCACCGGAGCGTTGAGTGTCTGGGACCGAGACTCCGAGGAATGGCGAAACGCCGCCTTCACCGCAAAGCAGCGCCGCGAGGATCATGTGCAGGTCGACGTCGCCGGGCGTTTTCCGCCGACCTGGCCGTCCCGGAAATTCTACGATCGCTGGGCGGTCGCGACCTATTGCCGGGGGTTGAAGCGCCGGGCGGCCGTTCCCCCCGGCCGCGCGACGATCGCGTATTTATTCCGTCCGCGCTTCCTGCCCTATGCGCAGGCGCTCGGCTGCCGATATCTTGTCTATCATGCTGCCGACATCTATTCCCAAATGCCGGGCTGGTCGCCGGAGCTTGCTCGTCTCGAGGAAGAGACCGTGTTGCGGGCAGACCTTATCATCGGGACGACTGCGAGTGTTCTCGCTGCCTTGCCTGGCAGAGGCCCAGCCCCGCGTCGCGTTTTGCATAATGCCGCCGATGCCGCGGCTTTCGCCGAAGGGCCCAGCCTACCTTGCCCCGATGATCTCGCCGCGATTCCGCGGCCGCGAATCGGCTATATCGGACATCTCAACCGGAAGGTGGATTTCAACCTAATTGCGGCGATCGCGCGGGCGCGCCCGAACTGGCAATGGGTTCTTGTGGGCCCTGTCCCGGAGGGCGTTGGCCACCCGTCGCAAGATGCAGCCGTGGCTGCAGCCTTCATGGATTGCCAGCATTTGCCGAACGTGCACTTCTTGAATTACAAGCCACCATCGGCGCTGCCGCGCTATGTCGGCCATATGGATGTGAACGTGATGATCTATCGGCAAGACCAAGACGGCTGGTGGTCCTCCGCCTATCCGCTCAAGCTGCACGAGTATCTCGCCGGCGGTCGACCTGTCGTCAGCACACCGCTGAGCGAGATCCAGCCGTTGGGTCACATCGTCGATATGGTCGACACGCAAGAAAAATGGCTCGCGTCCATCGAGCGCGCGCTGACCAAGGGTGGCGTTGGCACCGCAAAGGAGCGTCAGGCCGTCGCCTTCGCCAACACCTGGGACGCCCGTGTCGATCAGCTCGAGGGGTGGCTAAGGGAGCTCGTCTCGCGAGCCGCTGCGCGATGACTTCTCTTCGCCGATCTCGGCTCATGAGCGGCGGCCCTATTAGATGTTTAGTCTCAACATTTGATGGCGCGATCTCGCGCGCCATCGACAAGAGGAGACTATGGGACAGATGCTACACGGCTGCGCCACGACGACAGAGGCGATCCATCGAGCGATACAGCATAGTCAAGCGAGCCTGAGGCAGCTTGCCAGGCGCTACGAGGTCAACCCGAAGACTGTCGCCAAGTGGAAGAAGTGCTCCGCGGGCGGCCTTTTTGGCTCTCGCGAAAAGAGCCACCCGATAACGGTCGCGACGGCAATGATCGCTGCCATACGAATTTGGTGCGCATATCCCCAAGAATAGCGATGTGGATTCATCAGGGAGACCTAGAACCACATTAGAATACCGATGTAGGGCCTATCACTGTGATCGGCAGCGATGCCAAAACGATCAATACGGGCAGAAGATTACGCATGAGCACCGCAGCTGGCCAATTAACGATTTTGATGTGTAACAATTTAACGTCAAATTGGCAAAGACGCTTCTAGGTTCTACGAAAGCAGAATCCAACGACCGGGGACATGTGTCCCGGCATCAACGGTTTGCGGAGCGATCAATGTTGCGAGCACCAATACAATCAATTGCCACTCGGCTCAGCTACTTACGACAGATAGCCACCCATCCACTCAACAGTGGGCATCGTGCCAGCGCAGTACTGCGTTATTTAGCATGGAATATTGGCCGTCGCCTCGTCACCGTCGAATTCGTGATCCCGCTCTTGGAAGGCGCGAAGCTCATCCTCTCGAATCATGAAAACTATGCAACCTTAGCATATACAGAGACACTATGGGATTTTTCAGAGATGATGTTCTTACTGCATTTTCTTCGAGAAGAGGATTTGTTTGTCGATATTGGGGCAAACGTTGGATGCTATACAGTGTTGGCAAGTGCTCTGGGACAGGCTCACTCCGTTGCCATCGAACCGGTTCCAGCTACTTTTCAAAAACTCCGTGAGAACATCCGTCTGAATGCCATTGAAAGCCGGGTTGAGGCTATGAATGTTGGCATTGGGCAAATTCCATCCAAGTTGGAATTTACGACGACATTAGGCGGATTAAATCGAGTTGCCCGACGAAATGATACCGATACCACGGTAGCTGTTGATGTGTACCCGTTGGACAAAGTGCTCGCCGGAAAGAATCCGGTGATTATGAAGCTCGACGTGGAAGGATATGAAATGAACGTATTGCGAGGCGGGGCTCGTGTATTGGCTCACAATTCGCTCCACGCATTGATCATCGAACTCAACGGATCAGGTCGTGCATACGGATTTGATGACGCCGAAATTCATCGACATATCCTAAGCTACGGATTTCGCCCGTTCGCGTATAATCCGATTAAGCGATCTCTATCAGAGTTGTCGAATTATAGAAAAGACGGGCTTAATACATTATATTGCCGCCGGGATATCGACGTACTCAATCGCATAACCACCAGCCGAAAATTTGCGATACGAGGCCGATTATATTGAGCGATCCGCTACCGCGCTCCGACCGGTGAAAATGTGATAGCTCTCGCGTGCTTTAATCCGAGACCCTATAGCGATCATGAACTCGGGACGCGAGAATTGCTTCTACAACGAATGCGAGAAGAAAGGCCGTAATGTCGCTGACAAGACGCGAATTTCTCCTAACTGCATCAGCAAGCGCTGTGGTTGCCCAGATTCCTGGCTCCGACCGTCTCGCAAAGTTCAAGGCTCTTACCAATGCTATACCTCCAGGGGAGTGGAGGCAGATTCCCAACAGTTCAATCCTCAGTGTTTTATCTAAGCGCGCTGAAGCCCCGAACGACGGCGCGACAAATGGGCCAACCGCAGTGATTTATTCCTGGAATGGCGCGGCGTATGACTCGAATAGACATCGTTGGTACTTCCATGGCGGAGGGCACACCGATTATTCAGGAAACGAAGTTTATATGTTCGATTTCGAAGAACTTCGCTGGGAGCGCTTAACGAAGCCAAGTCCAATCGCCGTCGACGGGGACCCATCCAAACAGTCCAGCTACCATACAACTGACGGTACGCCCCTATCTTCTCATACCTATGATGGTCTGGTGTTTTGTCCGCTTACCGGAACCCTGTTCGTCTGGCTAGGGTCGCTCTATCGGACCGGCGCCATGTCCGATGATCTATGGGAATTCGATCCGAATAGAAAAAAATGGACATTCATTACGTCACTTCCGAAAGGCGTGAATCGCGCGCCTCCCTCCGCCAAGTGGTCAGATAAACATAAGAAGATCCTTTTTTTTGCGTTCGGAATCGCAATGTGGTTCGATCCGGTGACAAAGAGCTATGGCCCTCGTAGCGGGTATTACGGCTTCACCGATGCGGGGTGCGGCGCGATCGATGATGCGGACGACGCCTACTATTTTCTGATGGGCGGCATCATCAAGGTTGCTCTCACGGAGCCAGCGCCCAAGACGGGCATCGAGCTCGTGCCGGGACGGTACGGGCAGCGCGCGCCCAATATCGATGCGATCCTCAGCTACAATTCGGGAATGACGTGGGATCCGAAGCGCAAGCATCTGCTCATCTGGGATGGCGGCAGTGGCCTGAATACGTTTGATCCTGCTACCGGCAAGTTCGGCGTCTATCCGGTTACGGGTCCTGCGCCGGCACCGGTGAACAGGCATGTCTACAGCAAGTGGCAATACATCGCGGAGCTCGACGTTTTCGCCGGCTACGATGATGTCGATCAAGGTATCTGGATCTGGAAGCCCGCCAGCAATCCACCGATCGCGGTGCTGCCGCAGCTCAATACGGTTACCGTCACGAATGCCGATGGCTCAAATCCGAAAACTTACAATACGTTCGAGCAAGCTGCGGCTGCAGTCAAAGACGGCCAGACCATCACGATCAAATCCGGCGATCATGACGATGGCGGGATCGTCAAGGCGAACAAGGTCCTTATCAGGGGAGAACCTGGCGCACACCTTATGGACAGGACGCAAGAAGGCGGGATCGGTGTCCTCGTCATCCGAGGCAATGACTGCATCGTCGAGAACCTCACGATTTCAGGAGGCACCGGTCAGGGCAACACGAGCGCGATTCGATTCTTGGGTAAGAACCTCACGCTGCGGAAATGCCATCTTCACCACTCCAACATGAACTTTCTTTCCGGCGGCGATAATGGCGATATCGTGATGGAGGATTGCGTTATCGAGGATTCGGTTCCACAAGGACAATACAGCCACAATATCTATATCGGTGAGAACTCACAGGGAGTTGCACATTCCTTCACGATGAGGCGCTGTAAGTCCTTGCGCGCCAATGGCCTTGGCCATCTCGTTAAAAGCCGTGCATTCCGGACGACGATCGAGAATTGCACCCTCGCGATGATAGACGCGAATAGCTCGCGCTGCATCGACGTTTCCGACGGCGGCATCGTCGTCATCCGGGCGAATGTCATCGAGGTCGGGCCGAAATCGGACAATAATGACGCGATCGGCATTGCGCTGGAGAACGCCGGAGACGTCGCCAACGGACACCCCGGCGTCGCGATCAAAGACTCCTCTGGCAATTGGATAGCGAATCCCGCTTTCACCCATAGCACGCTGATCGAAGGTAATCTTATTATCAACGATATGCGAGACTACGCGTACCATGGCGGCCGTGTTATGGTTGTCCATAGCCGCTCTCCGAAAGATACGATCCTCAAAAACAATATCTTTGTTTCCTCCTTGACGCATGCCGAGCTCGGTTGGCAGGACAAGGGAGATGGACGGATCGTCGATAATGGCGGCAACAAAATCCTTCCATCGAGATCTGCCGCCGGTCTTCAGAGCTATCCCTATCTGCCGTCTGGCCCAAAGGGTTGAAACACTCGATTCCCGACGTGAGTGGCACGCGTCCGGGAGGAAATCGTCACGTGGCTTTGCTCATTCAGGGTTTAATCCGCGATAGGCCTGTACGATCTCGCGGTCCGTCAAGCTTATGGAGGATTTCCTACCGAAGAAATAGAAACTGGACGCACAATCTATCGCCCCTCTTTTATGCACCAAAAAACGATCGAGATATTTCAATGGCGCCGCCAAGAATTTTGCGATGGTTTTAAGAAGCTTCCTCGACAGTTGTCGTTCAGAAAAGCTCGAGAGGAAATACTCGAACGACCAAGCCAAGGCCATGGCTGGGCCGCCAACGATGTCGGATTTTATCTCGGAGAACTGTCGCAGCAATCGTCGATGACCGTTCAAGGTAAAGCGATGAAAGTCGTACGCGCCGAGGTGCACCTGCTGCATGAACGGCGTCTCGGCGTAGACAAACCCCGCCGCCTTGAGCACGCGACAGAATTCTGCGACACACCGTGCCGGATCGGCGACGTGCTCCAGCACCGCCACGGCGAGCACGGCATCGAAGCTTTCATCTGAGAACGGTAAATTATGGGCATCGCAAACCAGTTGGGCTAGATCGGTTAACTGGATGTCTGTGTAAGTGACGTTTGCGCCACGCGATGCCGTGAAAACGAGATCGCCGCACCCTACCGTGAGAATGCGCGCGTTGGGTACCTCCCTTGAGATAAAGGTCAATGCGTCGTTGGCATCAAAATTGGACGAGCGGATGGAGAGGCTGGGCGTAAGACGAGCGAGCAGCTTCTTTATCAACCCAGGGATGAAAGAACGGCGGGAATGCAGAGATGCTCGCTCCGCTTCATCAACGGAACTCGCACCGAGGTAATCTGCGAGGCGAAATGCGCTCGTATCTTCATTAATGAGAATTGGCGCACCATCAAGAATAGGATAAGACCGGCCACATGTCGCGCAGGTGAAGGCGCTTTTATCTGCGCTGAGAGCCAAGGGCGAACGATGCTCGTGGGGACACACCAAAATCGCTTGGATCTCTGGCGCGATACGAGGCACATGGCGGTTCTTGTTGGATGCAGCTTGGCTCAATGACCCCCCTGCTTTTTTGTCAACGGCAAAGATTACCCCATAAGAATGGGATGGATTATCCCTTTTGGATTTCCTTAACAGTCCTTTCTTAACTTTCCAAGCCACGGTTAACGAAGCGTTTCGCCCTTCGGGAGCGTCATAAGGGGATTAAAGAAGTGTCGAGCGGCATCGGACGACAGATGGCGAAGGGGGCCGCCTGGATGGTGGGCATGCGGCTCGCCGTCCGCGGCATCGGGCTGGTCAGCACGATCGTCCTTGCGCGATTGCTTCGGCCGGAGGATTTCGGCCTCGTGGCCCTGGCCTCCGCCCTGGTCGGGGCCATCGAGATGTTCAGCCAGTTTAGCCTTGACCTCGCACTGATCCGCGAAGGTGCCGCGGAACGCAGCCATTACGATACCGTCTGGACGTTGTCGCTGATGAGAGGCGTCCTGATCGCAGCACTCCTCGCCGCCCTCGCGGTTCCCGCCGGGCACTTCTTCCGCGATGTCCGCGTGACGCCGATCGTCTATTGCTTTGCTTTGGGCTCGCTCCTGGAGGGATTCCAGAACGTCGGGATCGTCGATTTTCGCAAGCATATGACCTTCGGACGGGAATTCCTCTTCACGGTCTCGCTGAAGATCATCGGCTTCGTCGTTACGATCGCCTTCGCCCTGATCTGGCGCGAATATTGGGCGCTGATCGCCGGGATCATGGCCGGGAAGGTCGCGGGCCTCGGGCTGAGCTACGCCCTGCACCCGTATCGGCCCAAGCTCTGCCTCACCCATTGGCATAGCCTCTTCCATTTCTCCAAATGGCTGCTGCTGAACAACATCGTCCAGTTCCTCATCAACCGCCTCGACGCCTTTCTCATCGGCCGGATGCTGGGGGCCCGCGCCTTCGGCCTCTATGATATCTCCCTCGAGATCGCCACGCTGCCCACAGCAGAGCTCGTTGCGCCGGTCCAGCGGGCCCTTTTCCCAGGCTACGCAAAAGTCGCGAGCGATCTCAACGAAATCCGGGCCCATTACATTACCACTTTCTCGCTGGTGCTTGCCCTCGCATTGCCCGCTGCGATTGGGATCGCGCTTTTGCCGGAATTGATCGTCGACGTCTTCCTTGGCCCGAAATGGCACGACGCCGAGCCCCTCCTGCAAGTGCTCGCCTTTGTTGGCCTTCTCCATATCGGCGCTGCCAATTCAGGATCGGTGCTGCTCGCCCTCGGCAAGGTCCGAATGCTATCCCATATCACCATGGCCAGGCTTCTAGTCCTCGGGCCGTTGCTGGCTCTCGGCATATCACATTTCGGCCTTGCGGGGGCCACCTATGCGCTCGTCGCGACTGCGGCCTTCAGCGTCATGCTCTACGTCGGGATAACCTTGCGAATTCTCGCGCTCGCACCGACGGCGATCCTGCATGCAACGTGGCGGACCATCGTCGCGGCCGTCATTATGGCAGCGGGAGTGCACGTCCTCCTCGCGAGCTGGCCCCATGGGCTCACCGGCGCCGCGTTGATCCTTGAGCTGGCGAGCGCCGTTGCTGCCGGTGCTCTGATCTATACAGCCACCCATCTCGTTCTTTGGCGGCTCACAGGCTCTCCGGCGGGAGCGGAGCGAAATGTCCTGACGGCTGTCGAGGTCGTCTTACGGCGCTGGCGCGGCGCCACGGCCTGAGTCGTCCTCTTGGCCCTCAGCGATCCAGCACCGTGAATCTCCGCGTGACGGTTCTCCCGCTCAGCACGTACGTCGCACGCATTGTCCAGCGACCTGGCGGATCGCTATAGGCGATCGGCACCGTCACCGTCGCCGGACCGCTGCCAAGGACGAGGTTCCGCGAATAATACGGAACCACTCGCCCTGTCGGATCGATGATCTCGATGTGAAGGACATCGTGCATCGCCGGAGAGTGCCTCCTGAATGCCAACGTCATGCTGGCCGTCTCCCCCGCTTCGATCCGATTTGTTACCGAGATGATGAGACCCGGAAGCTCGGCCTTCGATACCGCATAGATGGCAGGCTCCGCGGAGCTCAATTTCAGCTCGATACGATCGGTCTCGCCAAGCGTCCTACGCCGCCGCACATCGTAGACAAAAGACCGATGCGGCAATGCGATCGAAATAGCCTCGCCGCCCTCGTCCGTCGCTGCACTGTTATGCGTGGTACTCCCGTCAGGGTCCCGTTCCAAGGCAATGATGGAAACGTCACCATTGTCGAATATGTGGGTCTCCACATCCCGCACGGCTCCGTCAGACGAGCCCAGCGGGAAAGGCGGCTGGATCTTCACCTCTTCCAGTATCCGGCTCAAGCGGCGTGAGAATTCTTCGGACGGTTCCGCAGGCGCCCCAAGATAGATCGCTCGACTTTGCTCGCCGCCTTGGACAGGCGGAGGTCCTGCAAAGAGATCGGATAAAGGTGACCTTGCCCTCTTGCGTCCGTGTCGGTCGAACGCGCCGGGCTCGCCATCGGCGATCACGACGCCCCCTTGCCTCACGAAATCGCGAATTTTGTCGGCTGCCGCCGAAGAGAGCGCAATCGCATGCGGGAGTATCAGAACGCGATAGCCTTTCCGTGCTAAATCGCCACGCTCGATCAGCTCGGGTGACAACATGGCGTATTGAAAGCCCATATGCTCGAGTGCGGCGGAATAGGCTCTCATGGATGATCTGATCGCGTTATCTTCGTATTCCGCTTCGGCGTCGCGTTTGCTCCACGCCTCGCCTTTAGGCCTGTTGTCGAGCAGCCATTGAATGCGCAGGCTCTGCGGTGAATAAAGCATGGCGACGGGCTCGACACGCCTCCGGCTATTGACCAACAGATCGCCGAGCCCGCTCTCGACCTCATGAAAATATCGAGCCGCCGAGCGGCCTCGTGCTTTCGGCGTGCCATCCTCGCCCACGAAATCACCCTTCGGATCCCACAAGATCAAGCCGCGGCTTCCGCGGAACAGCTCATGCCAAAGGCGATGAGCGCCGTGTGCGGCCGGATCCGCGGAGGTCGTCAACATGACCATCCTCGGATTGAGCGAGCGGATGATTTCCATATTCTGCCCGAAATCGCCAAGCTCGATGACATCGACCGCTTTTGCCAACTGCGTGTAATCGTAACCGCCCCATCCCGGGATCTGAGCACCTTCGATGGCGACATAGGCTGCGGGATCGACAGCATGGGCAGCATGGCGTCCCGTCTTCAAGGCGCGCGCGAAAGCGATGTCCATCCACTCCTTGAATTCCGCCCAACCTGAGAAGTTATCGTCGGTGCGCCTCATGGCCTCGCTCGTGGTCATCGGCATGATCTGAGCCCAGCGCGCGAAATGCGATCCCCATTCCCTGTTCAGCGCCGCCAAGCTGCCATACCGGCTCTTCAGCCAGGCGCGCATGCCGTCGAGGGAATAGCGAGACATATCGAAATCCCAGAAGGCGGAGAGGTCGGCTATGCCGGTCTCGTCGCCTAGGCTGTAATAGAGCGGTTTGTATAGGCGATGCAGAGCCACAGTCTTGGTGATGCGGTCGCCGATCCGCTTCAGCCATTGCGGGTCCGAGAGGCTGGGGCTGCGGACGAACGCCGTGAGATCCGATGGATTCTCTCGATGGCGCTCCTTCACTTCCAGAAAGCGCCAGTTCACCGGATGGCTGGGAGACCAGCGATGATACGCTGCATAGAAATCCGTGGCGATATTCTCGACGTACCAGCGCATATCGGCTTTCAGGAGGGGGCCGATCTGCGTGTTGATCGCTTCCTCGGGCGCATCCTTGTCTGCGGCATAGACCATGCCCGCGGTGACGCCAAGAGCCTTCAAGGCCGCATATTCACGTGCCGAGCGCCTCTGCCACATGATGATCTGGTAATGGGACCAGGGGTCGTCTGGTGGCGCCGCGATGAACGAGAGACGCGCATCGGATTCGCGGGTATTTCTCGCTCCCGCCTCTCCACCGCTTCGGAGCACAAGATGCGCGCGCACCTCATTCCGCATAGCGACCGCGCGTCTCAGATCGAGGGGAAAAGTCAGGCTCGATACATGTGCCGCTGCGAAATGAATCGCCCGCCTCTCGATGATACGGCCATAGGAATCCGTCCATTCGATTGCGAGCGTGCCGCTGCCAGTGGCCGGCTCATCCATTCGATAGACGAATTCGGCCGGACGATCCCTGTCGAGCACCGGCGCCGGCGGAATGATCTGGTCGGCAAATGCCGAGCCAGACGCAACCGTGATGAGCACCACGAGAGCGGCGAGCGCCTTTACGGCGCGTCGACGCTTCGCTTTTGGTCCGGCGCGCGCGGCCGGATTATCGCCGCGATTCGGATCTTCGGGTCGAGCGGGGCATCTGTGGCGACGGTCATCTCTTGACGTCGTAAAGCCGCTTGATCTTCGCGATATATTGGATGGTTTCCTCATAGGGCGGCACGCCGCCGTAATGGGCGACGGCAGCTTCACCTGCGTTATACGCAGCCAAGGCAAGCGTCACATTCCCGTCGAAGCGCTGCAATAGCCAGTGCAGATAGGCCGTACCCCCGCGGATATTCTCCTCGGGATCGAAGGGGTCGTCCACGCTGAAGCGTGCGGCGGTTTCCGGCATGAGCTGCATCAGGCCCTTGGCGTTTTTCCTCGATACGGCGCGGGCGTCGAACGCCGATTCGGTCTGGATCACGGCCATCACGAGCTTGGCGTCGAGCCCCATGCGCGGGGCGATGTGATGGACCATCGCGCGAATTTCGGGGGGCGCCGCCATCGCGCTGGCCGAGGCAACATCGGACACGGGACATCCCGTCTGATCGGACGGCGCCACGCCACCCAGGAGCTTGAGGAGATTGGCGGCCTGGGGCACGCCGTGTTCCGACGCCTTGCGCAGCCAGCCGACCGCGATCCCGGCATCCCGCGAAACGCCGCGGCCGTTCAGATACATCCAGCCCAGGCTCAGGAACGCCCTCGAGTCGCCTTGCTCGGCGGCGTCGCAATAGAGCGCCAATGCGCGCGCGTAATCTTGCGCCACGCCTTCACCATGCTCGTAGCGCACGGCGAGATCGAAACTATGTTCCCCGGTGGCGGTGGCACCCGCATCGACGCCGGCTGCCGGAAGCGCGGCGACTTGCCTTGCCGCCCCTTGCGCAGATGAGGCCGCTGTTGCCAATCCTACAACCGCCACCATGGCATGGATGGATCGCCTCAGCGGCCTCATCGCGCCCCGACGCCCCCGCCTCCTGAATCCTGACTCTCTCCAAGCAAGATTCAGACCAGGGGAGACCGCTGGAATTTCAAGAAGATAGGGTCGCGTACCTTGTCAAGCCACCCGATCTATGTAAACTTTCTTGACAATCCGAGCGCGGCCGCCGACTCGGCCCCGGGGGGCGCTCTTATCGACCCACCCCTGGCTTATTGGGTAGAAGGGGCCTTACGGCCGTCCGGCGGCCTGCGAGGCGACTTCGTGGATACGGAGGAGAAATGCCTCGAGCTTGGCGAACTGGAGCTCGCGAGTCAGTCCCTCGCGCGTCCTCGCCGGAAGTCGCTTGACCGCGCCGTGGCTCTCCTTCTCTTGGAGCCATGCCAGGAGTTGCGCTGCGATCACCGGTGGGTCGTTGGAAAATATCCCAGCCGAGCGCTCCCGTATGATGGTGGCGGGAACACCGTTCTCGAGCCCGAGGCCAATGATCGGACGCAGGCTCGCAATATACTCGAAGAACTTGCCCGGACAGTTCCCTTGCTCTCGTGGGTCGTTCCATTGCATCAGCAGCAGAACATCCGCGTTCCATTGCAGTGCCAGTGCCTCGCGATAGGGCACGCCCGGCAGGACCTCGACGACGTCCCGGACACCCTTCCGCTCGGCCAGGGGCAAGACATGTTCAGGATCGGTGCCGTAGAAGGTGACGCGGAAGCGCCCGCGCTTCTCGCCAAGCGATCGTAGAGCCTCGAACAATGGCGTCGGATCCCGCCGGCCCGGATAGATGAGGCCTGTATAGACGATCCGGAGGTATGGTGACGCCACGTTGGCAGGCCCCAGGGGATCGAAGGGGAAATCGGCGGGGTCATAGCCGTTGTAAACGGTCTCTACGGGAGCCGTGTATTTGCGGCGATAGAATTCGGCCCATGGCTCGGTCACCGTCACCAGCCCGGCCGCATGTGCGAGCACGCGCCGTTCCAGGACCTGATCGAGTGCGGCGCGCCAGGCCGGGAGCTCCTCATAGGGGTCGTCGGCCCAGCGGTCGCGCAGCTCGGCGATCCACGGGATGCGCCGCCGAGTGGCGAAGATGCGCGCCGCGAGCAGCGCCGTGAATGGCGGACCGCTGGCGAAGACGAGATCCGGCTGCCAATCACGACAGAGCTTGCCGGCCTCACGAAGCGTCCCGGGCAGCCAGCCGATGCGGTTATCCGGGAGATTGCTCAAAAGGACGTATTGCCGGGCAAGCCGGTTCGCCAGCGAAGGGCGCGCATCCGTCGTAGCCTGCAGAGAAGGAGATGCGGGTTCAGAATTGCCGGAACGATCCGATTTTCGCGACCCACTTAACGCCCCGCGCATTCGTTGTGCTATTTTCGGAGCGGCGTTGACGTCGAACCACCGGGCATAGGCAACTCGCTCCAAGGGAAAGCCCAGCGGCAAGGTCTCTGCGAGCCCCCAATCCTTTCCCGCTACAACGGCGATGTCGTGCCCGCGCTCGAACAGATATTTGGCAAGCTTGCCGAGGCGCACGGCGCCGATCGAGTTCACCGGCGGGAAATACCAGGAGAAAATTAGAAGTTTCACGCGTTTCCCAGACTTTAACTTCTATCCTAATAAACCATTGCAAGATAGAGTCAGCACTTCGTTTTGGACACCATGAAGATAGAACTTATAAAAGTAGTGCAAAAGAGCTTCTCAGGTCGAAAAAATGAGCTATTCACAAAATCATACCGGGCACCCCATGAAAGAGGCTTGGCCCGTAGCGGTCTTTGCTCATAACGAGGCAAAAAACATCGTAAAGGCTCTCGATAGCCTTTTGGCTGCCGAGTTGGATCAACCTTTAATAATTTACGTCCTTGCGAACGGATGTACTGACGATACCGAGGATGTCGTACGCAACTACGCCCGACGGCATCGCGAGGTGAGCCTGATCTCTATCCAGCAAGGAGACAAAGCTGGCGCATGGAATCAATACGTGCATGAGATTGCGCCGCAGGCAGAGATTCTTTTCTTCACTGACGGCGATGTCCAAGTATGCGAAGGCGCTCTGACCGAACTACGACTGGGCCTGAAGAAAAATCCGTACGCAAACGCCGCAACCAGTGTGCCCGCCACCGGAAGAAATGCTGAGAGGCTTCGACGGCAGATACTTTCGGAACGCGGTTTGATGGGCAATCTCTATGCGCTTCGTGGAGACTTCGTAAAGCGTATTCAAGAACGAGGCATACGCTTGCCGTCCGGTTTTATCGGCGATGACAGCCTCGTCGGTGCACTCGCAAAATGGGATCTCGACCCTCACCGAACATGGGATGATGCGCGTATCGTGCCATGTGCGCAGGCCTTTTTTCGATTCGAGCCACTATCCTGGTGGCGACATTCAGACTGGCGCCTCTATTGGAGGCGGATCAACCGGTACAATCTGCGCGCGTATCAGATTGCATTGTTAAGCTCGCTATTGAAACGAGAAGGGCTAAAAGCCATCCCGCGTAATGTCTTCGAACTCTATCAAAGCACAGAACTAAAGCTCCGATGGGATGGGATATATACGCCAATCAGCTATCTTACTTTAAGGAGAATACGAAAAGCCGCTTTTCCTAAATTGATGGATCGCAAATCTATTTGATCTCATGCGTGATCTTCTTCTAGTTCTCATCGTGATTGGTTCAGTGCCGGTAACCTTAATTCGGCCTCAAGTCGGAATATTGATGTGGTTTTGGCTTTCTTTGATGAACCCACATCGACTTACTTGGGGTTACGCCTACCAACTTCACGTAGCTCTGATTGTTGGTGGCGCCACCTTGGTCGCTTGGCTTTTTTCTCGCGAGTCGAAGAGACCACCGAGCACGCCGTTAACCTATACACTGGCAGCCTTTACCTTTTGGGTCAGCTTTTCAACGATCTTCGCTCTAGTTCCCGCTGACGCGTTTCAAAAGTGGCAGGAAATCATCAAAATTCTAGGTATGACGTTCGTGACGATGTGCATCGTCAATTCACGAGAACGTATTTACCAGCTTGTATGGGTGATCGCGATTTCTCTGGGATTTTATGGTTTTCGTGGTGGGATATTTGGCTTGCTTACCGGTGGGAACTATCGAGTTTGGGGACCACCGGACAGCTTTATCGCTGACAATAATCAGCTCGCCCTTGCTCTTATCATGACTCTGCCCCTGCTTAATTACCTTCGACTGATGGCCATGCGGCGCTGGGTGCAGCTTGGTCTATTAAGCGCAATCGGCTTCACGATCATTTCGATCCTTTGCTCTTATTCTCGAGGCGCCTTTCTCTCCCTTATCATTACGCTGGTAGCACTTTGGTTGAAGACGAGACATCGGCTCGTAACCGCTCTCGCTACCTTAGGTGTCCTTGCTTGCGCGCTGTTTTGGCTGCCCGCAAGCTGGTACGACAGAATGAACACCATCACCAATTATGAACATGACAGTTCTGCTCAAGGACGTCTGACGGCTTGGTCATTTGCGATAAAACTTGCAGTTAATCACCCGCTCGTTGGAGGCGGGCTTGAAGTCAACAGCGATAAAAGCGTTTACCAACGTTACGAGGGAAATTTGGAACGGTTTCAGAATTTTCACAGCATCTATTTTCAAGTACTTGCTGAGAACGGTTTCATCGGGCTCGGCCTGTTTCTTCTATTGATAAGCTCCTCGCTGGCGACAGCGCGTTGGATTATCAGGCGAACGCGCGATCGACCGGACTTAGCATGGGCAAATCTATTGGCTGGCTCAATTCAGGTTTCGATCGTTGGTTATTGCGTAGCAGGCGCATTCTTGAACCTTGGATTCTATGATCTCTATTATGCCCTAATCGCGGTTCTCGCATCTACCAGAGCTGTGGTCGCTAAGGAAGTCGCGTCACAAAGGCGCATAAGTTCGAACTCGCCTGAAGAAATTTTGGTCAGGGATGTGGCTGCCGAGTCTATAGCGAAATCGGCATAATCGCTCGAAAAGGCTATAATTGCTGTGACTCTGAATGTGGAGGTGTTTTCGGCGTGGCCAAAGACTGCTTAAGATTTGGAATTCTGGCCTTTTGGGGCTGTCTCTCTACAATTGTGCTTCTGCCGCCTGTAGAAGGAGCTCAACCCTATGTTCCAGGCGAAGTAAGCGGGCGTCAGATAGTTAATACTCCCGTTTACAACCGTGGAACCAAAAGCTACTTCGAGCTCGTCGTCGGCGCCAAATGCCATTGCACGTGGGGAGAGGCATACACTTACGCGCAGCGGCTCGAATATAAGGGTGTACGCGGCCGCCTCGCTCCCGTTGAGAATGCCGAAGTGCATGAATTTCTGATGCGCACGTTCAAGCCGCAATATCAAACTTGGATCGGCATCCGGTATCTCTGCAAAGGACGAGCCGTACAGTATTCGACAGGAAAACTGATGAGCCGAGGCGATTTTTCCGCTTGGGAAGCCCAGTGGAATCAGTCTGGGCCCAAGGCCTGCGATAAGAGCTATAACGTGGCCCAATACCTGGGAGTGGCCTATTCACCCATAAGTGAGGGATTTCGTTGGTTTGCAAAAGAGTCTCACAAGTATTATCAACAATTTTTTGTTGAGTTCCCGACAGGTCATCCTTAATATTATAAATTCACATTCTATTTTAGAGGCTGACCGGAAAATAAGTTGAGTGATTTCAGCGGCTTGTGATTCCATCGCTTTTGCGAGAACCGACGGAGTCACGAGATGGCCTGGACTGAAATCACTCGGCCGAAGTATCGGCGGGATGGACTGCGCTATGCAAGCGACACGACGGACGAGGAATGGGCGGTGATCGAGCCGCTGCTGCCGCCGGCTCGCCGGCGCGGACGACCGCGGGAAACCTCGCTGCGGGCCGTGGTGAACGCGATCTTCTACATCGCCCAGAGCTGCTGCCAGTGGCGCATGCTGCCCAAGGAATTCCCGCCCTTCACCACGGTCCAATACTATTTCTACCGCTGGCGCGACGACGGCACCTGGCTGAGCGTCAACCATGCCCTGGTGGCCCGGGCGCGCGAGATGGAAGGACGCGAGGCGAGCCCTACCGCCGGCGCCATCGACAGCCAGTCGGTGAAGACGACGGAATCCGGCGGCCCCTGCGGTTACGATGCCGGCAAGAAGATCAAGGGGCGCAAGCGCCACCTGCTGGTGGACACGATGGGGCTGCTGATCGCCGCCGTCGTGCATCGGGCCGACATCCAAGATCGCGACGGCGCGCCTTTGCTGCTCGCCACCATGCGCCAAGTCTATCCCTGGCTGCGCCATGTCTTCGCCGATGCCGGCTATGCCGGCGGCAAGCTGCGGCAGGCCCTGGCCAAGCTCGGCAACTGGACCATCGAGATCGTCCGGCGCTCCGATGCCGCCTCCGGCTTCCAGCTTTTGCCGCGGCGCTGGGTCGTCGAGCGCACCATCGCCTGGCTCAACCGGAACCGCCGGCTCGCCAAAGATTTCGAGGCGACGGTCGAGAGCGCCCAGGCGTGGCTCTTCATCGCCAGCGTCAAGCTGCTCTCGCGCAGGATCGCCCGTGGATGACGCCGGAATTTCGAGTCAGACTCTTAGAGACTGTTTGAGAATTGGGATTCCCTCGGAGGCGCATTCGTGATTCACACTATCCATGTGGACACGACAGACGCGAGGCCGTATGGCCGCGATCGAGCGGAAGACCAAGCGCTATCCGACCGATCTCACCGA
>Ga0209061_1000900_pt1 | contig 59588 bp, 52 predicted proteins | sample Coa_R1_10_FD_187157 | JGI IMG/M metagenome (GOLD analysis project Ga0209061, IMG submission 187157) | Surface soil microbial communities from Centralia Pennsylvania, which are recovering from an underground coalmine fire - Coalmine... | ecosystem: Environmental > Terrestrial > Soil >... | reverse complement strand
ATGGGAAAGCAGAAGTTTGAGCGTACGAAGCCTCATGTGAATGTGGGGACAATCGGTCATGTAGATCATGGCAAGACGACGTTGACCTCGGCCATTACGCGAGTGCTTGCGGCCTACAACGGCAGCAAGGCCCTCAAATACGAGGAGATAGACAGCGCCCCGGAGGAGCGTGCTCGTGGGGTGACCATCAACGTCTACCATGCCGAGTACGAGACGGATAAGCGCCATTATGCCCACGTGGACTGTCCCGGTCACGCCGACTACATCAAGAACATGATAACGGGAGCGGCCCAGATGGACGGGGCGATCTTGGTGGTTTCTGCCGCCGACGGCCCGATGCCCCAAACGCGGGAGCACATCTTGTTGGCTCGTCAGGTGGGGGTTCCCTACATCGTGGTGTTTTTGAACAAGGTGGACATGGTAGACGACCCGGAGCTTCTGGACTTGGTGGAGATGGAGGTTCGGGAGCTATTGAGCAAGTACGAGTTTCCTGGGGATGAGGTGCCTGTGATTCGGGGTTCGGCGTTGCAGGCGATGTTAAGCGAGGACTTAAGCCGCAATGACAAGTGGAATGGTCGGATATGGGAGTTGTTGGATGCGATAGACGAGTACATTCCGACGCCGCAGCGGGAGATAGACAAGCCGTTTTTGATGCCGATAGAGGATGTGTTCACGATCACGGGTCGTGGGACGGTGGTGACGGGTCGTGTGGAGCGGGGTCAGTTAAAGGTCAACGAGCCTGTAGAGATAGTGGGTTTACGTCCGACACGTCAGACGGTAGCGACCTCGTTGGAGCAGTTTCACAAGACGTGTGATGTGATCTACGCTGGGGACAACGCGGGGATACTGTTGCGCGGTGTGAACCGGACGGATGTGGAGCGGGGTCAGGTGGTGGCCAAGCCCGGGACGATTCGTCCTCACACGAAGTTTCAGGGGGAGATATATGTGTTAACGAAGGAGGAGGGTGGTCGTCACACACCGTTTTACAGTGGGTATCGTCCTCAGTTTTACTTTAGGACGACGGATGTAACGGGTTCGATGGAACTGCCGGAAGGTGTGGAGATGGTGATGCCTGGGGACAACGTACGGATAACGGCGGAGTTAATTCAGCCGGTAGCGTTGGAGGAGGGCTTGCGTTTTGCGGTTCGGGAGGGAGGACACACGGTAGGAGCCGGTGTCGTTACCAAAGTCCTCGAATAGGGGATGCACTATGAAGGGAGGGCGTATGTTCAATCGCCCTCCCTCTATGCTGAACCTCATAAGATGGTGTATTCGGTTTCGACTTTCTTAAGGAGAGGTCTGGATGCCACAAAAAGAAGCGCGGGTGATTGTTGTGCTGGCCTGCAGCGAGTGCAAGTCACGCAACTACACGACAACGCGCCGCCGAACGGGAAATAACAACCAGCAGTTGCGGTTGGAGTTGCGAAAATACTGCCCACAGCCTTCATGCCGCAAACACACGCTTCACCGTGAGGCTCGTTAGCACTGGTGTAAGCAGCAACAGAAAAAGCGTAAAGATAGATGAAGGGGTATAGCTCAGTTGGTAGAGCAGCGGTCTCCAAAACCGCAGGTCGGGAGTTCGAGTCTCTCTGCCCCTGTTGTCTCCTTGGGACAAAAGGTGGGTAGTGAGGGTTTGCGCCGCTAAAGGCCGAGGCCCTTCCTCTCAGTGCCCGCATGAGGGGGCTAAGCTCAAAAGGCGGCGTATGAACCCCAAGATAAGGAAAAGAGCGACATCAAGATGGCGATTGAGAAACAACCTCTTTCGGTGGTTAAATCGAGCCAGAACCCCATTGTGTTTATTCGTGAGGTATGGCAAGAGCTAAAGAAAACCACCTGGCCTAGCTGGCAACAGGCTAATCGGCTGACATGGCAAGTGATTGCCGTGGTGGTGGTGATTGGGGCCTACATGTGGATTTTGAATATCGTGTTTGCTTGGCTCATAAAACATATTCTGCCACAATGAGAGGCCAGGAAGCGTTTGAGGGTGACCTTTTTGTGACACAACAGGTGCCTATGCAAAAACAGTGGTACGCGGTGTATGTTTACACCGGTCATGAAAACAAGGTGATGACCAATATCCAGCGTCGTGCCGAGTCGATGAATCTCGACGACAAAATAGGTCGGATTCTGGTTCCGACGGAGGTCGAGCTTCGCTCGCGGGGCGGAAAGAAGATGGAGGTCAAGCGCAAGCTCTATCCAGGCTATGTATTGATCGAAATGGTGCTGGATAACGATACCTGGTATCTCGTGAAATCCACGACAGGTGTGATAGATTTCATACCGCCAGGCGGTAAGCCGGTACCGCTTCAGGAACATGAGGTTCAGGCTCTTCTGAATACTGCCGAGGGAGCCGCACCTACGCCGGTGGTGCGTTTTGAAAAGGGTGAGGTGATCCGCGTGGTTTCCGGACCGTTTACCGACTTTACAGGTACCATCGAAGAGGTTCATCCGGACAAGGAAAAGGTGCGCGTGCTCATCTCCATCTTTGGACGGGATACACCGGTCGAGCTGGATTTTCAGCAGATCGAGCGCTTGGATTAAGTTCAGTTTAAACAAGAGTTCTAAAGCGAGGAAGAAGGAATGGCAAAAAAGGTGACCGCTGTGGTGAAGTTGCAGCTGCCGGCGGGAAAGGCTACCCCAGCTCCGCCTGTTGGCTCAACGTTGGGCCACTACGGAATCAATCTGAAAAACTTCATTGATAGCTACAACGAGAAGACTGCACAGTACGCCGGCTCTGTGATTCCCGTTGAGATTACCATTTATGAGGATCGCTCCTTTACCTTTGTCACGAAAACCCCACCGGCAACCGATCTTCTGAAAAAGGCAGCCGGTATTGAGAAAGGGTCGGGGCGTGCCGGCCATGAGCGGGCTGGTAAAATAACGCGTGAGCAGCTTTTGCAGATCGCACAGACCAAGCTGCCCGATCTTAATGCAGTGGATTTGGAGGGAGCTGTGAAGATCATCGAGGGCACAGCTCGTTCGATGGGGCTAGAGATCGTGGGCTGAGTACGATAGAGGCTACCTGGAGAGTTCTATTATGCATCTACAGCCGTTCGCTTGTTCGATGACCGTGTTATCCGTCCTTTCTGTACTATGGGGGATGGTGCGTGAGTGGGTGTGTCGAATAGATTATCATCTGGTCTATCATGTGGGAGTCGATCAGAGGAACAAGCGGCGTGCGCGGTTCTACTTCTGGTCCGTGTGGGTAGCGCTTTTCACCACTCTTATAAGCCTTGCCTGCATCGCGCGGGTGGTGGATTGGGAAATACCCCACGAGCCTTGGCAGCCCTACCTTCTCGGAATCTTGTATGGGCTAGGTCTTTGGGGGTTGACCGTTGTCGCTCTTATTTGGCTAGCCATTGGGAAGCGTGCCTCAGAGCTGACGTTGGACGGGGAGACCCCTGCATCCGTGAAACTCGTTTTACCAAAGAAGAAAAAATAGTTGGGAGGGGCCTATACGGCTCCGTAACGACCACAGGAGGAGATTAATGGCAGATACAGAGGTTGTGGTATCCACCACCGAGAGTGCTGAAGAAGAGAAACACGGGCTTTCTACTGCAGCCCGCAGGAGGGCGAAATCGAGTCGACCAAGGCGACACAGCCTGCGTTTTCTCGATCTCACCAAGAACATAAAATCCGGGGACGTGTACCCCTTGGATGAGGCTGTAGAGCTTGTGAAGCAGAAGGCGACCGCGAAATTTGACGAAACGGTAGAGGCCGCCATCAACTTGGGAGTAGACCCCCGCCATGGCGACCAGATGGTGAGAGGCACCACAACGCTGCCGTACGGTACGGGTAAATCGCGTGTGGTGTGGGTATTTGCTCGCGGTGAAAAAGCCGAAGAGGCGAAGGCGGCCGGGGCCGACCTGGTGGGAGCCGAAGACCTTGTAGAGCGTATTCAGAAAGAGGGTGGAGCTAACTGCGATATTTTGGTGGCCGACCCGGATGTGATGCCGCTGGTGTTTCGATTGGGGCAGATACTCAAACAGCGCATGCCCAATGCAAAGGCCGGAACCGTCTCGCCCAATGTAGCTCAGGTCGTTCGAGAGATCAAACAGGCTAAACGTGTGGAGTATAGGGTAGACAAGAACGGGATTATCCACGCACCGATAGGGAAGGCAAGTTTTCCTGCCGAGCAGATTAAGGCCAACCTCATCACTTTGGTTTCCGCTTTACTTAAAGCCCGACCTGCCTCTGCCAAAGGGAAGTATCTGAAGCGCATTACGCTCTCTTCTACCATGGGACCCGGTATTCATGTCGACCCTACTGAAGTACAACGCTTAGCCGAGCATAGCTAACGACTGCCGATGTCGAAAAGAGAACCAAGCAACAAGCCCCCTGCCGAACGGTAGGGGGCTTGTGGGTCGGTTCCGAAATGTAATGTTATTGTTCTTGGTGCATTTGGGCGACCCGAATGCGATTTTGGGCACGCTCGATCATTTTGCGTATCTCTTCGGCACTAAGCTCTCCTGGAATCTCAAGCAATTGGCGGGCTTTCTCCTCAGCGGCGCGTGCCCGCTCGATATCAATTTCAGAGGCCAGCTCTGCTGTATCGGCCAGAATAACCACTCGGTCGCGCGTGGCCTGTAGAAATCCGCCGCTAGTCGCTACCAGCTCCACCTGGCCATTGGGGCGCTCGACCCGAATAACACCGATGCCCAGCTCTGCGAGCAGAGGTGCATGGCCTGCCAGGATACCAAGGGAACCCTCCACACCGGGCGCACTGACTAGTCTTACCGGTTCAGAAAGCAGAAGCCTTTCAGGAGTGACGAGATCGAATTGAAACGTCTCTGCCATCGTTAGCTCCCTTGCATTTTGCGCGCTTTCTCAACAGCCTCTTCGATGTTGCCGACGTTATAGAAGGCCTGTTCGGGAAGATCGTCGTGCTTGCCTTCAAGAACCTCTTTGAAGGATTGCACAGTCTCTTTCAGGGGCACATATTTGCCTGGAAGGCCGGTGAACTGTTCGGCGACATGGAAGGGTTGAGAAAGGAAACGCTCGATGCGCCGAGCTCGGGCGACAACGAGCTTGTCTTCGTCGGAAAGCTCGTCCACGCCGAGTATGGCAATAATGTCTTGAAGCTCTTTGTAGCGCTGCAGTATCTGTTGAACCCCCCGTGCGACAGCATAGTGCTCCTCCCCAACGATATGGGGTTGGAGGATACGCGAAGTAGAGGCGAGCGGATCGACCGCCGGATAGATGCCTTTTTCGGCGATACGTCTTTCAAGATAGACGTAGGCATCAAGGTGGGAGAAGGTGGTTGCCGGGGCCGGGTCGGTGGGGTCGTCGGCAGGAACGTAGATGGCCTGTACAGAGGTGACGGAACCGCGTTTTGTGGAGGTGATGCGCTCTTGTAGAGCGCCCATTTCGGTGGAGAGTGTGGGCTGGTACCCCACTGCACTAGGGATGCGCCCGAGAAGGGCCGAAACTTCGGAACCTGCTTGTACGAACCGGAAGATGTTATCTATGAAGAGAAGTACATCTTGGCCTTCTTCCTCACGGAAGTACTCGGCAATGGTAAGTGCGGAGAGGGCAACGCGTAGACGGGCGCCGGGGGGTTCGTTCATTTGGCCGAAGACCATGGCCGTCTTAGAGATGACGCCCGATTCAGACATCTCTAGCCAGAGGTCGTTGCCTTCGCGCGTGCGCTCTCCAACACCGGCGAAAACGGAGAACCCTCCGTGTTCGGTGGCGATATTGTAGATAAGCTCTTGGATAAGCACCGTTTTACCGAGCCCGGCTCCTCCGAAAAGGCCGATCTTTCCTCCCTTTAAGAAGGGGGTAAGGAGGTCTACCACTTTAAGACCTGTTTCAAGAACCTCTTGAGTGCTGCTTTGGTCAATAAAGCCCGGAGCGGGACGATGGATAGACCATCGTAGTTTGGCTTGTACAGGCTCTTTTTCATCAATGGGTTCACCGAGCAGGTTAAAGACGCGGCCGAGAGTCTCACGTCCGACGGGCACGGTAATAGGCTGACCGGTATCCTCTGCGGCCATGCCTCGGATAAGGCCGTCGGTGCTCGACATGGCAATGCAGCGCACCACATTGTTGCCCAAATGCTGGGCGGCCTCCACGGTAAGGTCAATGTTACGGGCAGGGTCTTTGATCTTGATGGCATTGTTGATGGCAGGCAACTCATTCGGTGCAAACTCTAGGTCTACGACCGGTCCTTGCACCTGTACGACATGTCCAATAGCCATGCGGAAATTTTGCTCCTTCGGTTTCGCAGAATGGGTGTCGAGTAAGTTTGTGACTCTGTTCACAATCATTGTAGCAGTTTTATAACCGTTATGGCAAGAGGGCGAGAGGGCTTTTGTGGGATAATGAAGAAGATTCTATAGTCGCTCATATTGGAGGGATATCTGTGGAGAAGACCAAGGCGCGTTTAGAAGAAACGCCAGAAAAAACGAAGCTTGAGGTGGCTACAAGCCCTCGCGTGACAGAGGAGGAAGTATTGCGCTGTCCGGTGTGCTATCATCCCATTCCTATAGAGCAGATGGGAGCAAAGCTGCATTGTCGCCGATGTGGTTATCTTGAGAGCTGCTGTAACCCTCACTGATAGTGACCGTACCATTGCCTTATTAAAATCGCTTTCGGGTAAAATCTACGCCGAGAAGCGATGCCGTGGGTATAGGATGTACTTCTGAGATGACCTCGGCGGCCGCTTTAAAGGAGGTGGAGAGATGATCACATTTTTGACACAACTGGGCACAGCGCTCTTTTGGATACTCTACGGAAGCTTTTTTGAGTGGTATTGGCACTGCTGTTGGATGCATCGCCCCCGTTTTCCTCGGGAGGCCTTTCATAGGCACACGCTCGTCCATCATACGCGATATAAGGGCGATGAGAGTTTCTATTTTCAGGAGACCGGGCATCCCGATCATGTCCTTTTAAAGCCCTACGCGCTGCCGGCCATTTTGGCTGCTCATCTGCCGATCGCCTGGCTTGTGGATAGATTTCTTATCCACCACACCTTATGGGTTGCTTTAGCGACGATGCTACTCTATTTTGTTACCTACGAGTATGTCCATTGGAACATTCATGTTCCGCGGGGGCATTTTGTCGAGCGCTTCCAATGGTTTCAGTTTTTGCGGACGCACCATAAACTGCATCACCGCTACCACCGTTGGAACTTCTGTGTGCTCTTTCCGTTGGCCGATCTGATGATGGGGACGCTGTTAACGGAAGGGATGCTGGCGCGTCGGAGTGCTAAGAAGGCGGCTTCCAAACTTGAAGAAGCGAAATCGCCTTCGACGAAGCGTCGGCGTCGGCGATCTTCTGCACTGGCACAGGACAGCATGATGGCAGCACTACCACGACAAGGGCGGCGCTTGTCTCTGCGTGCGCGACGTGAGCGTTTTTTGATGCAGAACCGATGGCTTCTCCGGTGGGCCCTTTTCCATGAGCAGCGTAAGGGGCGTCTGCGAACAAAAGAGCACTACTCACTTGCCGATCTGAAGGACTTCTTAACCTTGCACCGGCAACGAGAAGATCGCTAAAAGCCTATCGGTACGCCAAAGCTCTCTCCCCATGACAAACCACGCGGATGAAAGGTGGCGCCTCTCATTTCGGGAGAATCGTGCCTACACATGGGTTATTGTCGTTTTTGCTGTTGCTATTCGATCCTATGTGTCCCTAAAAACACATTCAACAGGAGAAGATTTCTTCATTACCTTGCGGTATGCACGCGATATTGCATTGGGAGAAGGGTTTACTTATAATGCCGGTCAGCACGTTCTAGGAACCACAACACCGCTCTACACGCTCATTCTTGCCCTTTTTCTGTGGCTACATCTGCCCGCGATCTTCTTGGGAAAGCTTCTTAATATTGTAGCGGACGGGGTAACCTGCTGGCTTATCTGTAAGTTCGCCGAGGAGATGCGCGCACCGACCGCGGGATTGCTTGCCGCCCTCCTGTATGCCGTTGGTGTAACGCCGATAAGCGTGAGTATTAGCGGTATGGAGACGGGACTGGTAACATGTGTTGGCATGGCGGCCATAGTTGCCTTTGCACGTTCTCATTCGCTCTCGCTCTGGGTTTTAACCGCAGTACTCTTCTTGTTGCGCATTGATGGTTTGGTGTTGGGGGGCTTGCTTTTGGTGGCCCAAATCTATCGGAGTCGGCGTTTCGATGGAGGCGGGGCTACTATCGCCGGCCTGATCGTGCTGCCTTGGCTCCTCTTTGCGCTGCTCTATTTCGGCTCGCCGATGCCCTCTTCCGTTGTGGCCAAGCTGACGGTCTACAAAGTAACTATGGCCAGTTCTCATAGAGCGATTCTGGAAGCTTTTAAAACACAGTTTGACAGAGGGCTATTTCAGGATATCTTAACTCTGCTTTTTGGGGTCGGCTTAGGAGAAAGCCTGCTAAAAAGGCGTTGGCAGCTACTCATTCCGCTCGGTTGGATGGCGATCTATTACGGCACGATGCTCGGCTCACCGGTACCGGCTTTCAGTTGGTATTTTCTCCCTCCCTGGCCGCTCTACCTGATGACTGCAGCGTTTGGAGGGCGCTTTTTCGCCAGAGCAGGGTGGGCTTATCTTTCCTCAAACCGATTTGCTTCTGAGCGTGCATGGCGATTTATCAAGGCTGGGGGGCTTGTGCTCATCGCTCTCCTGGGTTTACTCCACTTACCGCACTTGATCGTTGAAATTCAACAACCTCAACTAGAAGAGGATGAGGTGCTACGGCCCACAGGGCTTTGGTTTCGGAGACATGCTGCGCCGAATGACCTTATTTTGCTAGAGCCTATTGGCACCATTGGGTATTACTCGGAACGACCCATTCTCGACATGATCGGTTTGGTGACGCCCCAGGTGTTGCCCTGCTATCGGACATCGAAGCCACTGCTTTGTATGGTCACACGCTTTCGCCCAAGGTGGCTTTGTTTGCGCCCTAAAGAGGCTAAAGCGCTAAGGCAGGAGGCTCCGATGGTTTTGAGTGGGGATTATCGGTGTGTGCGGATCGTGCGTTGGCAACGGGCAGCTAGCCCTATCTTTTTTATTTTTCGCAGGCAATAGCTTCCCAGCTCGGCCCCAAGAAGGATAAGTCGCCGCGACTGACGAACAGATAGGCGACTTAAACGTCTGTTCGTCAATGGGAGAGAGGGTCGGTATGCCGATTGAGAGACTGGTGCGCTCGCCGGAACTTTTAGGGTTTGATCCGGAGCGACTGAAGGCTGTGGAGAGAATGCTAAATCGGGGTATAGAGGAGCAACTGTACACCGCTTACACTTATCTTGTAATGCGGCACGGGAAGGTTGCCGCCATGGGGGCCGGAGGGCTAGCGCAGCCGGACGCGACCCCACCCGTTGCCGCACAGATAGACACCATTTTTGATGCCGCTTCTCTCTCCAAAACGATCACGGCTACCCTGCTGCTACAGTGTGTGGAAGCCGGGCAGCTCCATCTTGAACAGCCATTACGATGGACTCTGCCTGAGGCAAAGGAGACGCCTTTGGGTGAGGTGACTCTCAAACAGTTAGCCACTCACACAAGTGGTTTGCCCTCTTGGCGCAATGTAAACGAGACGGGCAACCCTTTAGAGCTGATTCTTGCTACGCCGCTAGAGGCAGAGCCAGGAACAAGATATGCTTATAGCGACCTTGGTTACATCCTTTTGGGTTTTGTGCTTGAGCGTGAGTTGGGTGAAGCGTTACCAAATTTAGCCAAGAAGCGAATATTCGACCCTCTTGGCATGGAGCGTAGCGGCTATTTCCCTGCTGAAAATTTGAAATCCTGGCTTGCTGTAACCTCTGCGCCTCTAGGACAAGTGCACGACCCCAACGCACGTGGGATGGGAGGAGCGGCAGGGCATGCCGGGCTTTACACTACAGCACCCGATTTAGCGCGTTATGTGCTGGGGCTGCGCCCGCCAGAGGGGGAATTACCTCTTTTTGCCCCACTCATAGGCCCGTTAGCGCGCCGCCTTATGGAGACGAATCAAAATCCACCTCATCTCAACGCTCATACCATCGGCTGGTTCGCCTATCCGAGCGGTTATCTGCCAAAGGGCGATCTGCTTTCGGAGAAGACCTTTGCGCATACGGGATTTACCGGAACGCTTTTGCTGATCGATCCGGAGCTAGACCTAGTACTCACTTTATTGACGAATCGGGTTTACTATGAAAAACAGAACGACGGGACGGGGGTATTGCGACTTCGTCGTCTGTTTGCCAACGCCGTTGCTGGAGCTTTGCAAAGGCTTTAGGGACGCCTTTTAACTCCGGATAGGAGGGGGAATAATGTCATCGAAAATGCTATCTAACGATGAATCGGTTGCCACGCGACCGGCGCTGAGGCCAACGTTCATCGGAGTTGCCGTTTTTGCGATACTGATAGCCTTGATTTTACGCCATCTGCATGAGCAGCCGGTTCTACCGCCGCTTGATCCCCTGCATGGAAACAGCGAGGACGCCTTGCCGGCGCTCATGACGAAACTCGGTGGGCTATCGGAGAGCCAGCAGTTGCCCTTATTACTACAGTATGTACACGATTCCAGCGCGGGCTTGCGCTATGCGGCGGTAGACCAGCTTGGTAACTGGAAAACCCCGGAGGCCATCTCTGCGGTGAAACAGGCCTTTCAAGATTGCGACTCGGAGGTGCGTCGCAGGGCGCTTTACGAACTGCCGCGTATGGACTTTATGCAAGGGCAGCAGTTGTTGGCTGCAGCCCTACAGGATGAGGACCCCTGGGTGCGGGAAGATGCGGCGACGCAACTCGCCCTAATTACGGAGCGTCATAAGCAGCGGCTTGATCCTAGTTTGGTGCCGGTGTTAGTGCGGGCGACGGAAGATGCGGATGTCAACGTTGCCCAAATGGCAATGAGTGCGCTAGCACATTGGCTGCATAAGCCTTGGCATGTCTCGATGCTGGCGCCTCCAACGTTGCGCCAAAAGATGGCAGCTCGGTGGATACAATGGTGGCAGACTGAACAAGTACACTGGCCTGTAAGTCGCCAATTTGCCGCTATTGGCCCCATAGAGCCTACCCTAACCGCTCCATGCCCAGACTTCACGTTGCGAATGATAGATGGGCGCACCTTGACCCCGAAAACGCAACGCGGGCGAATTACCCTCCTCACCTTTTGGGGGTTCAACTGCGGCCCTTGTATAGCAGAGCAACCAGACCTCAATGCCCTTTATGAGCGCTATGTGGGCAAACCGGTAGATATTATCGGGGTAGTAGTGGGGAACAACACAGCCTCCGACATACGCAACTACTGTCGTCGCAATAACGTGATTCCACCGCAGGGTATGGCGACTCCGCTGCTATTGCGTCAATTTGGATGCATTGAGGATGTTCCGGTGAGCGTGTTGATAGACCCTCAGGGGCGCATATGTCGCGTTTGGCAGGGGGCCCCACGTGACCCGGAGCCTTATAGTAAGGTCATTGACCAGTTACTTGCGGAGGTTAAGGGATCGTGAGCCAGGCGCTTCGCTACTGTCTTCTGTTCATTGGGGATGATCTTGCGCGGGGGGCAGAGGAGGCGAAGTTAGTAGGAAGCTGGGTAGAGGAGACGTTCCAAACGCACGGTTGGGAGCTTGTGGAGCAGCAGGTTGTGCCGGACAACCCCGTGCAGATCGCCGAGACGCTGCGTCGTTGGAGCGATGGCCGCTGCGAGCTGCTGTTGACAATGGGAGGAACCGGCTTTTCTCCACGCGCTTCCGCACCGGAGGCCACTAGGCAGGTGATTCAAAGGGAGGCGCCGGGGCTGATGGAGTGCATACGGCTGTGGGGGGCCATGCAGGCGCCTTCTTTGTTGCTTTCACGAGGGCTTGCAGGCCTAAGAAATCGGGTGCTCATTGTGAATCTACCGCTTGCCTTGGATGAGGTTCAGGCTTCCTTAGGAGTTCTCATGCCTTTGCTCCCTCGCGCGATTGCCGAGTTGCGCGATGAACCAACACCGCCCTTGTCGAGGGAGGCGTTTCCTTTCCTGATAGCCGCAGAACAGAGGGCTGTATCTGTGGAGACAGAGGAAGAGACGCCGCAGCGCGTGGTGGTGCTGGAGACCAACCTCGATGATTTTTCACCGGAGTTGTATGAGCCTCTTATGGAGCGTCTCTTTGCAGCAGGCGCACTCGACGTCTATTTAACGCCTATTCACATGAAAAAAGGCCGTCCGGCAACTCTGCTAACCGTGTTAGGGCCTGCGGAAATCAGGGAAACACTTGCAGAGATAATTTTCACCGAAACTACCACTTTCGGCATTCGTCATACCTTAATGGAGCGTTATGTACTGGCACGGCGATGGGAGAGCGTCGAGACGCCCTATGGCCCGATTCGCATTAAGATCGGCAGCTGGCGCGGTATAGAGCGCACGGCATCGCCGGAGTATGAGGATGTGAAGGCGGCTGCTCTGGCACATAGTGTGCCCTTGAAGCAGGTCTATCTCGCCGCACAACTCGCCTATGCGGCGCTACAAAGTCAACGAGGTATGCCTTCCTAATACCCTATCCTTTCCGCTCAATACCGATCATTAAAAAATAAGGAGGATACAGTTTTGTCTGTTTCGTGCAAGGCGTTGCGTTCAGGCTTCCGTCTTTTGACCTTTTGCTTCCTCTTGTCGCTTTCGTTACAGGCAGCATTCGCAGGCCCTCCTTTCATTACCGACGACCCAGAGCCGGTAGAATGGCATCATTGGGAGGTATATATCTCCTCGATCTATGAGCACACGAAGGATGGCACAAGTGGTACGCTGCCTCATGTTGAGGTAAATAACGGTATTGTGCCCAATGTGCAACTGCATATTATTCTCCCTATGGCTTTTTCGCAAGCGACAGGCAGCCCTCTGCTTTATGGATTTGGCGATATAGAGCTAGGTGTGAAATATCGTTTCGTACAGGAGGGGCGGAGACGCCCGATGGTCGGCATTTTTCCGCTGCTTGAGGTGCCTACAGGCGATGCCGGTCGCGGATTAGGCTCCGGCCATCTTCAGACCTTTTTGCCCATATGGTTGCAAAAAAGCTGGGGTGCCTGGACGACCTATGGGGGTGGGGGCTACTGGATCAACCCAGGTGCAGGCAATCATGATTACCTCTATTTAGGGTGGCTGTTGCAAAAAGACCTCAATTCGCATCTAACCCTTGGTGGGGAAGTGTATTATAACACCTCGCCGGCGGTAGGAGAGAGCGACACAATGGGCTTTAACTTCGGAGGGCAGTACAACTTCGATGATGGGCATCATCTGCTTTTTTCTTTCGGCCGAACGTTCAGTGGCGACACCAGTTTTATGAGTTATATCGGTTTTCAGTGGACGTTTGGGCCTCATGAGGGTGGTGAGCAGAGGCAGCAGTAGGGAATATAGCGAACTTAATGACCTTGCCTTGTGGTTTGCGATGGAGTGGACGGATCGGTTTTCGCAAGGGAGGCGAGTAGCAACTCGGAGATATCGGCAAGGTGAGCCGCATTCTGCTCAGAGGTGGCAAGGCTGTCGCCTAGCATGACCTTGCAGAACGGACAACTGACCGCTATGGTTTGGGCATCGGTTAATAAAAGTTCTTTCACCCTTCGGGTGCTAGGCCGCTGGGTGCCAGCCTCCTCCATCCACATGCGTCCTCCTCCTGCGCCGCAGCACAGAGTGCGATCGGCATGGTGTTCTGGCTCTTTTAGCGGTCGGTCTGTAAGCGTTTGCAACAGAACACGAGGAGCTTTGGTTTCCCCATTAACCCGTGCTAAAAAACAGGGATCGTGATAGGTGATGGAAGTTTGTGCGGCGCGCTCTAGTTTAAGGCGACCGCTCTGCACAAGTTGCTGAAGAAACTGGGTATGGTGGAGTACCTCGTAGTTGCCGCCGAATTGGGAGTATTCGTTTTTAAGCGTGTGAAAGCAGTGGGGACAGGCGGTTAGAATTCGAGAGGCGCCAATGCTATTTAGCACGGCGATGTTTTCAGAGGCAAGCTGTTGAAAAAGGAACTCTTCCCCAATACGACGGGCGGGGTCACCCGTACACTGTTCTTGCGGGCCGAGCACGGCAAAGCGAACTTCGGCAGCGTTGAGGAGCGACACAAGCGCCCGCATGGTGGCCTGGGCACGTGGCTCGAAAGCCCCGGCACATCCCACCCAAAGCAGGGTATCCGTTTTTTGGCCGGGTTCTGCGAGAGGAACTTCCAGCCCTTTCGCCCACTCCATTCGTTGGGAGGGCGGAAGTCCCCATGGGTTCTTCTGACTTGCTAGTTGGCGCAACATAGTGCCTGCCGAGCCACTGAGGCGTCCTTCTCCAACGCGGTATCTGCGGATGCCGTCAATGAGGTCAACATGACGAATGGCTGCAGGGCATTCTCGCACACATGCATGGCAGTTGGTGCATGCCCAAAGCGATTCGTCGTCAATAACGTCGGTAGTGGTTCCTGAGAGAGCAGGTGCCCCCATCTGTTGTCTTAGGGAGAGCACGATCTGTTTGGGGTCGAGGGGTTTCCCCACCGCATAGGCTGGGCAGACTTCGGTGCATCTGCCGCACTCCATGCAGGCATCGAGACTCAGGAGGTAGTTGCCATTGAGATCGGCTAAAGTTCCGATGCCTATGCGGCCGGTTTGCTCTACTTTCTCCATCGTTTCCTGCTCTAAAACGCCCATTGGCCAGTTAGGTTGGAGGAGGATGGAGAGAGGAGCGGTAAACAGATGGAGCCGCCGTCCATAAGGAAGAGCGGCGATGGTGGCAAGTACAAGGGGCGCATGAACCCACCAGATAAGGACATAACCGGTTGGAGATAGGTGTGGAAAGAGCAGGGCGAACCACCGCCCGATAGGAGAATAAGCGCTATAGGCATGCCGTGAGGGATCGGCAGCTAGTCCGGCCCCTTCCAAGAGAAAGCCCGTAAGTGTGGCTACGAGGAGGAGCAGTAAAAAACCTGTATCCCACGGCGTGTGGCCAAGTACCTCAGATCGAAAGAGGTGTCGGCGCAGCAGAGTGAGCAGAAGGCCGATGACGAGGGCTAGCCCAAAGATATCTAGAGTGGTTTTGCAGGTTAAGTAGAACCAACCACGGTAGAGCCAATGAGGGCCGAAAAAGAAGGCTCCGTAGTGTTCTATGGCGACAATGCAGGTTCCAATAAAGAGGACGAGCATGCCGTAGAAAAGCAGAAGATGGGCTGTGCCCGCATAACGTCGCCGTAGAACATGGCGATGTGCAAACACTTCGCTGCCTAGCGATAAGAGATGTTGAAAGTTGCGCTTTAGGGAGAATGAGAGGCCGGCTCGAAGCCAGATTTGCGCATGGCGCAGGATGGGGAATAGAGCGATCCCAGTGCTGATCAGCGCCAAAACGTAGAAGCATGCCTGTTGGAAGGCGGTAATATGAAAAAAGATCGTGCGGGTTGGCATGGTCAGAGCTTTTCAAGGAGTTCAGGAACAGCCTTGTAGAGGTCGGCCACAAGCCCATAGTCGGCCACCTCGAAGATAGGCGCATTTGGATCGTTATTAATAGCTACGATGACTTTAGAATCTTTCATGCCCGCCAGGTGTTGTACGCTGCCAGAAATACCTACAGCGATATAGAGGTCAGGGGCGACCACTCGACCGGTTTGGCCGATCTGCAACTCGTTTGGAGCGATCCCACTATCTACGGCAGCGCGCGTGGCCCCTACGGCTCCGCCTAAGCGGTCGGCAAGGCCTCCGATAAGACGTTCGAAGGTAGCGGCATCTTTCAAGGGGCGGCCGCCTGAAACGACGACACGGGCGGCACTTAGGTCGGGGCGTTTTTGGTCGGATTTTTCTTGCCCGATCCACCGAGTAGAGGTGGGAAGTTCGGAGGGAGCCAGATTCAACGTTTCTACCGGGCTCTGCGTGGCGGTGGTTTCTGCCTGGAAGGCGGAGGTGCGTATGCTGAGGACGCCTCTATTGGCTACCGGTCGGTAGGTTTCAAGCAGGTTGCCTGCGTAGGCGGGGCGTTGAAAAAGGAAGCCGGCCTCATCTCGTTCGGCGTGGATGATCTCGGAAAGCATCGGGAGGTCTAACAGTCCAGCCACTCGAGGCAGAAGATCACGACCAAAGGAGGAGGCAGGACCAACAAGCCAGCTTGCTCCTTCTGTTTGCATGGCCTTGGCGACGACAGGGGCGACCTTATCGGCAGTGGGATGGGCCAACTCGGGTAGTGAGACAATTAGCAGTTTTTTTGCCCCATACTGGCGCCATAGCTCTTGCGAGTCGGCGCTCGTTGATCCTCCAATGATGAGAAGAGAGAAGTTGTTGGGAGCGAACTGCTGGGCGAAACCAATAGCGGACAGCGTGGATGACAGAACGGTTTCGCCATCGGTGTCGGCAAGAACTATCCATTGAGTCATCGTATATCTCTACTCTCAAGCGTGTTTGTTGGGCAGGACTTTGGCTTCCTCACGAAGGGCAGTGATAAGCTCTTCCACGTTTTGGACTTTGCGGCCTGGTTTGCGTGGCGGGGGTGTTTCGCGTTTTACAAGCAGGAAGCCTGGCGAGGACAGAGGCACCAGCTCGCTACCGGGGAGGCGTAGGAGCGGTTTTGAGCGCGCTTTCAGGATAGCGGGCAGGGCTACATAGCGCGGTTCATTCAAGCGCAGGTCTGCGGTGATGACGGCGGGCAGAGTAAGCTCAAGTATCTCTCTACCACTATCCACCTCACGTGTAACCTGCACGGTTTGTCCATCGGATGCCACGCGGACGGAGGAGGCAAAGGTGGCTTGTGGCAGTTGCAGAAGGGCAGCGAGGCGCTGTCCGACTTGGTTGGAATCGTCGTCGGTAGCCTGTTTGCCCATCAAGATGAGCTGAGGCTGTTCTCGATGATAGATGGCAGCGAGAAGGTGGCTTACTCTTTGGGGGTCGGGAGGACGTTCTTCAAGAACACAGAGCGCCCGATCTGCCCCCATGGCGAGCGCCATGCGCAGCGTTTCTTCGGTTTCAGGGCCGCCGATGCTCACCACGGTAATTTCGGTGGCGACCCCCTTTTCACGCAGCCGAAGGGCTTCCTCGAGGGCGATGGCGTCGAAAGGGTTCATCGTCCAACTGAGGCCGACGGTGTCGAGTGCCCCTTGCGGGGTTAGCCGTACCTTGGCGTAGGGGTCTGGTACCCGCTTCACAGAAACAAGTATCTTCATGATGGGTTCTCGAGTTTATGGTACATAGGGAGAGATTTTGATCTTTCCCTCTAAATTCGTTATCTTTCTGGCTCCTTCCTGCTTAATGAGCTACAGAGGGCGGACGCCGGCTTGTTATTGCAATCTGTTCTCGGCATTTTATGGGGCAGCAAGCGCGTAAGTTGAGGTGTTGACTGACAACATGGGGGGTGATCAACGGTTGCCAAAGCCCATGAGGGCAAGTTGGGAAAAGAGGGGCACACGCCCCCGGCAGGGATCGAACCTGCGGCCGACCGCTTAGAAGGCGGTTGCTCTATCCACTGAGCTACGGGGGCTTAAGGTAGAGCAGAAGTTCATGCTCGATGCCATCGGCAGTGGAGCTTCTTCTGCGCACCCTACAGATGAGTATATCATAATCCTCTCGACAGGAGCAAATGCCGCATCGGCTAAGGAGTAAGGCAGGCAACTTCCTAGCTTAAGCGACGCAGCAAGGTGACACGTCCAATAGGCACCCACTCGACCACAAGAATGTCGCCATTGGAAAGAAACTTAGCAGAATGAGGATGGATAAATTTTCCTGGTGGGAAATCGGAGCGTGGATGGCCGCGCATCTCCGGCATTCCTCGACCATCGCCAAGCTGGGCAGCAACCTGATTCTTGCCATCGAGGATCGTCACCACATGGTCGAGATCGGGCACCAGCAACAGTTCTCCTTGCACATGGAAGTGGCATGGTAGGCGCATGCCATTTGTCACAAAGCCCACATGCTTACCATCAAGAGTAAAGTATTGAAGACGGTTGTTCGCTCTATCGGCAACTACCAGCAGTGGCTCCGAGCCGCGCTTATCAACCCAGATGCCATGAGGCTGCTGGAGCTTGCCCGGCTCTGTTCCAGGTCCACCGAAGGTACGAATATATTCGCCTTTTATGTTGTACTGATGAATGTAGCTTGAACCATAGCCGTCGGCCACATAGAAGTCTCCGTTATCGGCCAGGGCGATATTTGTCGGATTGAAGGGGGCGCCATCCTTGTAGACACCGGCTTCCGTCGGGGTACCCTTTTCCCAAATGAGGTTGCCGTCGAGATCGGTTTTGGCAAAGACTTTGCGGTTGATGTCGCAGTGGTAGAGATACTCACGTCCGTTTTCACGGCGCAGGTCAAGGCCGTGTGCTCCTCCCCTAAACCGCTCGCCCCACGATTTGAGAAACCGTCCATGCCTATCAAAAACGAGGATAGCATCGCCCTTGCGGCTATTAGGGCCTACCGTGTGGGCGATGTAGATGCGCTCATGAGAGTCGATAGCGATGCCATGGGTATCTCCCCATTCTATGTCGGGCGGAGGGGTTAGCCAATCGTGAATGCACTCATAGCGGAAGCCGCCATTTTCTAGAAGGATAGGCTTAGGAGGGGGCTTGCCCGCTTTAACCTCTGTGGAGCTGGCAACCGAGAAGGCAACGGCGGCTGCTCCGATTCGGGTTAGAACCTCGCGTCTATTGAGAGACATGGCGAGGTGTTTATCGCGTTCATTGTGTGTCATAGAAGTATGCTTCTTGGTGTTAGATACAGGTAAATTGTAGGCTATTGTACCTTATATTGGGGTGTTTAGGGTGGAGGAGGTTTTGTTCTTTTGGGGCGGATTGGGAGATAGGCGTTGGGCTAAGGGGAAGGCTTGGCGAAGGAGGGAGGAAATCAGGGCTTTTGCGGAAGCGGGAGACGGGAATCGAACCCGCGTCGCCTGCTTGGAAGGCAGGAGCTTTACCATTAAGCTACTCCCGCATGCTGCATTTAATATGGCATGAAAGAAGGCCTTTCGTCAAGAGGAGTACGGACTTTTATTGCCCAAGGGTGGAGGCTAAACCAAACGAACTAGGGCTTAAGAGTCCCTTCTCTTCGTATCAGTTAATGCTAAGGATAATCTAGCTGCAAAGCCTGTTTACTTTGCTCGTTTCCAAAGAGAAACACTGCGCTGATGAGATAGGTATCATCAGAACCCCAGTAGGCTTCCCATCGTTGCGCTTTGAGTGTGACAAGACGAGTTTTTGCGAGATCGTCAAAGAAAAGTTGCACCCAGGGTTCGATTTGGAGAGCTCCGAGCGCCGAAAGAGGCAAAGAGGCCGAATGCCCCATAAAGGCTCCGATCTTAAGGCCGGTGCCGAGTGCCTTTGAGGCTGCCTCCATTAGAGAGAAATGGGCCGCTACACGGCGGCGTAAAGCCTCTTCATCGTCTTGCTGAGCCGCGCGTTGGAACCTCTCAAACTCTACATGTGCCATGAAGCGGGCAGCTAGACGGTGGAGGTAGGCTCTATTTTTGTATGGGCTACGCATGCGCGGCAGGTAGACCATGTCAAGCCCGACGCCTACCAGGTTTTCGTGTTTGGCGGCTAGAAGGAGGCGTTGACCCCCGTCGTGGGTATTGGAGATATGTAGACAGGGAATAGAATGTCCCTGGCGGGCAGGGTAGGGTTTGCCAAGGGGATCGCGGGAAAGAGAGAGGCCATCAAGCGATTCGCCGAGAAAGTGTGCTGCCAGCAGAAATGCCTCCTCGTCGGTACTAACGGTTTCGGGCAACCAGACCAAGGTTGTGGGTAAGGGCACGTGCGATAACCATCGGACAGCAGGTGCATGGAGCTGGTTTCCCATGTGACTTATTTTGCGAAGTTCGGCAAGCCGATCGAGACTCAGCATGGGGGTTAGACCGGCAGATCGGTGGTTTCGAGAGCAAGCTCTGCCGCACGGCGTCCTGAGACAAGCGCCCCATGGATAGAGCTTGAGACGGTTATCTCACCGGCGAGAATAAGCCCGGTGTAGGGTGTTTGTATGGGAGGCAGCAGCTCCCAGATGCCCGGCGGTTGGGCAAACTGGGCATGGGGGATGCGGTAGGTGCGCAGGTGTCGCCAGGAGCTGATGTCGGCATCGGGGAAGGCTGTAGCAAGCTCCTGTTTGGCGCGTTGGACCAGTTCTTCATCCTCCATGGCCGGATCGCCAACGATGTTGCAGGCAAGGAGATGTTGCCTGGGCGGAGCGTACGATGGGGCGATGTTAGAGACGAGTGCTGCGCTCGTGACAAACCGACCGGCGCCCGGAAACAGAACCACAGCTTTCTCTGGGTAGAGAGCATGAGGAAGAGCAAAATAGACCGTTGTAGTGCTGCGCCATGTGGCAGGCAAATGAAGTCCGGCTAGTTTCGCTGCTTGGTGGAACTCGGTTGCCAGCACCACCTTATCGGCTTCAACGCGTTCACCGTTTTCCAGAACAACTCCTTTCACGCGATCCCCTTCTTTCCAGAGAGCTACGACGGGACTATTGAGATGAAGGCTGTTGGAAGCTAAGCCGGCGGCGATCTGCTCAGCGATGGCGCCCATGCCGTTTTCCGGTAAGGCGGCCTGCGATTCGGCCAGCATTTTAAAAACGAATGCAAACATGCGCACACTTGTCTGTAGACGTGTTTCTAAGAAAATGCTGCCATAGAAGGGACGGATAAAGTGATTAATGAAGGCGTCGGTAAAGCCATAATCTTTCAGAAACTGCTCGGTGGTTTTATCGGGCCACTGAAAGAGAGCTTCGGCGGAGAGCTTTTGCAATTGGGATTTCAGGCGTAGGACAAGAAGTCGGTCTTTTATGGTGAAGATAGGGGCAAACGCGGTAGCAAGGAGTGTGGAGGGTGCCCGGCTGGGATCGGCGATCAGGTAGAGTTTATCTTGGAGATAGATGAGGGCTCCGGGGAGGAAGGAGTGTAGGCGAAGGGCATCGAGATCGATCTCCGCCTGCACGGCGGGATAGGATGGAAAAAGCACTTGGAATCCCCTATCCAGCAGGAAGCCATCTAGGTAGTCTGTGCGGACTCGACCGCCCACGCCATCCGAAGCTTCATAGAGATGGGCATAATGACCGGCACGTTGAATGATGCGAGCACACACTAACCCTGCCAGACCGGCTCCGATAACGACCACGCTTTGCCGCTGCATATCTCTCTCCTTAACCGCTCTCTTATTTTACCGGACTTACGGCCAGAGAAGAGTGTGGTGGAGTTCGATAGGTGTTGCCAAACAGGGGAGGAGGAATAAGAACAGGCTCTCATGCGATAGACAAGGTGCTAAATATAGCCTGTTTGGTGACGCTATTACTCCTCGACGCTTGTCCCTTCAGCGGCAGGCTGGCGGGTGACGATTTGGAGAATGTTTTGCTGTGTTTCAGGGGTTAGTTGGGCGTAATGGCGCACGGCGTTACGCTGTTGTTTGGCGGCATAAAGCGCGATGTCGGCTTGGCGTATAAGGTCTTCTGGGCTATTGACCGTTTCGGAAAGGGAGGCAACGCCGATGCTGGCCGTAACTCCATCGTTGGAAAAGGTGTGTTCGATGATCGCTCGTAGGCGCTCCGCTTGGGCGACGGCACCGCTCTGGTCGGTGAAAGGCAGGATAACAGCAAACTCCTCGCCTCCATAGCGAGCCACGACATCCGTGGAGCGCGCGCGCGTTTGAAGCAGTGAGCCGAGGGTATTCAAGAGGGCGTCGCCTGCTGCGTGACCGCGCGTGTCGTTGACTCGTTTGAAGTGATCGAGGTCTATGAGCAGAAGCGAGAGAGCTGTGCGGGTGTTGCGGGCATGTTGGAAAGCGTGGTTGAGGCGATCTCGGAAAGCGCGGTAGTTGCGCAGCCCTGTGAGATAGTCGGTCATCGCCATACCACCGAGGTCTATATTGATACGTTCAAGTTTTTGTAGGCGCTCGTGGAGCCGGCGGTTATGACGGTGGAGGCGTGCGACATGGTCGGTAATGAGCTTTTCGGCCTGTTTGCGTTCCGATATATCGCGTGCAATGGCCTGGAAGCCAAGAATACGGCCATCACGGGTGAAGAGCTGGACACTCTGTCCGATCCACACCATTTTTCCTGTCCGGGTGATGATGGGAAACTCACAGTAGGTGGATGGGGTGCGCGATGAGGCCTGGCGTGCATAGAAAGCGAGTATTTCGGCACGGTAGTCCGGGTGAATCAGTTCTGAAAAGTGAACACGACGCAACTCTTCGAGAGAGTAGTCAAAAAGTTTCATGGCGGCGGGATTGATGTAGGTGATATAGCCAGAGGGGTCGGTTCGGTAGATGAGATCGGCTGCCTGTTCGACGATCTGGCGAAAGCGCCGCTCGTTGCGACGGAGGATACGGATGTCGCTTTCGCGTTCGGTGACATCAAAGATCGTGTACTGCAGCAGAGGCTGTCCTTCACGGACAATAGGGTAGATGAACACATCAGCATCGCGCACTTCGCCTTGTGCGAGACGATAGCGTGCACGAAAGAGGGATGCCGCCTCTCCCGGCGTAGGCAGGGGTGCTCCTTTTTGTGAGAGGAGATCGAGGTCAGCGATGTGCCGGCCTCGGAGGGCTTCCACGCCATAGCCGAAGAAGCGCACGGCTGCAGGGCTCGCATCTACGATCTGCCCGGTAGCCGGGTCTACAGATAGGCGAATGGTGCCGGCAGCGGCGACCGCTTCAGGGCGTGCGGCTGCGGTAGCAGTTTCCTCTCCCTTTTTCGATGCGACCTGGGCTTGTTGCGCTTGACGTAGAAGAGCATTTTCGCGTTTTAACTCCTCGATCTTCTCTTCAAGCCGCAGTAACCGTTCCAAAAGCGTATTTGGGTCCATTCTTTCGGCAGTCTTATCAACAACCATCGAGATTTCCACATCGGCAGCTACTACTACAACAACAGCTTGCTTGTCATTATATCACGTCTGAAGGTTTGAGACAACAGGTGTTTTTACTTGAGTTTTGGAGTCGGAAGGTAAGTGTTTAACGCTCTTTTGAAATAAGACGCAAGAGGTAAGCGCCGTAGTCGGTATTCTTAAGACGTTCGGCTTGGCTTTGCACCTGCTCGGCGGAGATGTAGCCAAGTTGGTAGGCTATCTCTTCGAGGCAGGCGATCTTTAAGCCTTGTCGTTCTTCGATAACGCGAACGAAATTGGAGGCTTCGAGGAGCGCCTCATGGGTGCCGGTGTCGAGCCAAGCGAATCCACGACCCATGAGTTCGGCGTGTAGTTGTCCCATTTGGAGGTAGATATTGTTGACATCGGTGATCTCCAACTCCCCACGCCAGGAGGGCTTTACCTGGGCTGCGATCTCTGTAATCTGTGCATCATAGAAGTAAAGGCCTACGACCGCATAGTTGGACTTTGGGATTTTGGGTTTTTCTTCGATAGAGAGAACTCGGCCTTGATGGTCGAACTCAATAACTCCGTACCGCTGTGGGTCTTTCACCCAATAACCGAAGATAGTTGCGCCCGTGGTTCGAGAGGCAGCTGCCCGAAGCATCGCCGGCAGTCCGTGTCCATAGAAAATATTGTCGCCTAAGATAAGGCAGGCAGGGGAGCCATTAAGGAAGCTTTTGCCGATGAGGAAGGCTTGGGCAAGTCCTTCAGGACGCGGTTGAGGAGCATAGCTCAGTGAGATGCCAAATTGGCTGCCGTCGCCCAACAGCTCTTGAAAGAGCGGGAGATGATGGGGAGTAGAGATAAGCAGGATGTCACGGATGCCGGCCAACATAAGGGTAGAGAGAGGGTAGTAGATCATGGGTTTATCGTAAACGGGCAGCAACTGCTTTGAAATGGCAAGAGTAGCGGGATACAAGCGTGTTCCCGCACCTCCCGCCAAAACGATTCCTTTCATTGAAAAAAGACCTCCAAAGCTAGGTTTCAGTAGCGACGCACTTGTTCCCAATTCCAGGCCGTTTGTACGATCTCTTCAAGCGTTTGAAATCGGGGATGCCAGCCCAGTTCCTGTTTGGCTTTTGCTGAGCTGGCAATAAGCCGTGGCGGATCACCGGCGCGCCGTGGACCATCGAGCGTTTTGATAGGGCGACCACTGATCGTTTCGCAGGTATGGATGACCTCGCGTACCGAATAGCCTTGTTCGGTACCGAGGTTGTAGCAGGCACTGGGTAGTCCTTTACGTAAGCGTTCTAGTGCGAGGGCGTGGGCTTCCGCCAGATCGAGAATATGGATGTAGTCGCGGATGCAGGTTCCATCGGGGGTGTCGTAGTCGGTGCCATAGATGGTAATGTGTTCGCGCTTACCCAGCGCGACTTGGAGGGCCAGCGGAATGAGGTGAGTTTCTGGGTCGTGGCTTTCTCCGATGCGTTTTTGAGGATCGGCACCGGCGGCATTGAAGTAGCGCAGAGAGACGAAGCGCATGTTATAGGCTCGATCGTAGGCGTGAAGAACGCGCTCAACAAAGAGTTTTGACTCGCCATAGGGATTGATTGGGTTTTGTGGGTGATTTTCATCTATAGGAATGTATTGGGGGTCGCCGTAGGTGGCACATGTGGAGGAGAAAACAAAGTAGCGAACGCCGTGGCGACGCATGGCTTCAAGCACCTGAAACGTCGCGAGAGCGTTATTCTGATAGTACTTGGCCGGTTGCAGCACCGATTCCCCAACATAGGCATAGGCGGCAAAGTGGACGACCGCCTCAATGGGGTAGGTTTGGAAGATGTGATCGAGCAGCGACGTATCGGCCATATCGCCGGTGATAAGGGGGATGTTTTCCGGTACGGCTTCCTTATGTCCGTAGACTAAGTTGTCGAGGACGACGATCTGTTCGCCCTTTTCCATCGCATGCAAAACATAGTGACTGCCGATGTAGCCAGCGCCTCCGGTTACCAGAATCAAAACTTTTTCTCCTTTACGGTTTAGTCTATCAAACGATATTTTATTATAGTCCAGATGGCGATAAGCCCGTCCTTCCAACTCACTTTTTTGCCTTCCGAGTAGTCACGACCGCTATAGGAGATGGGCACTTCGTAGATGCGGTAGTGGCGTTTGGCCACTTTGGCCGTGACTTCCGGCTCAAAGTCGAAGCGATTGCAACGGAGGGGAAGCGACTGAATGATCTCGCGTTTAAAGACTTTGTAGCAGGCCTCCATATCGGTGAGATTGAGGTTAGTAAGCATATTAGACAGCAGCGTAAGGAAGCCATTGCCCACGCGGTGCCAGAAGTAGAGGACACGATGGGGCCCTCCTCCGAGAAATCGGCTGCCGAAGACCACGTCGGCTCTGCCGTCGAGGAGGGGTTCGAGGAGGGAAGGATATTCACGGGGGTCGTATTCGAGATCGGCATCTTGGATGATCACGTAGTCACCTGTAGCGTGGGCGATGGCGGTACGAATGGCAGCTCCTTTCCCTCGATTTCGATCGTGGTAGATGACGGTTACGTCGTCGAATTGGCCTTCCACTTGTGTACGTAGGAGGTCCCTTGTGCCGTCCGTGCTGCCATCATCTACAATGATGATCTCTTTGGGGATACTAACCGAGCGCACGCGTCGCAAAAGCTCTAAAATTGTTTGTTGCTCGTTGTATACGGGTATGAGCACGGAAAGACGATAGGCGGGTTTCGCCAACTGCGATCCTCCTCAAAATGTACGAAGCGGCTTCTCTGATAGGCACGATGGCAAGGGAGCTTTTGAAAGATTTGGCAGCATTATACCCATTCCCTAGGCGAACCTAGAAGGTTAGTGATACCCCCACTGCTTGAGCGCCTGTTCTAGGTCGCGTAAGGCTTGCTGCAGCAGTTGGCTGTCAATCTCCTTTAGAGACGCGGTTTGCAGGTCGGCATTCAGTCGTGGCAGCTCTGCGCACGCGGGGGCTTTCTGCCAATTTTTTTGTATGCTAAGAGAGGCCATTCCCAATGGAAGTTGGGTAGAATCTATAGCGGCTGGGAGTGGAAACATCTGTTGACAGCGCATCGTAGAAGGGAATATAATGTTTATAATACAGACCAAGTAAGTCAACATTCATCATGCTGGCAAGCCTGGTCGGTTCCTAGTTCAGCCTGTTGCTGAGTAAGAGAAAAGGTACAGAAATTTCGAGGAGGTGATTTCGATGAGTGAGGAAGTTGTAACACAGCGTTCGCTGCCACGGCTCAACGAGCCGGCGCCGGATTTTACGGCGGAGAGCACGCAAGGGCCGATAACGCTTTCCAGTTTTCGTGGCAAGTGGGTGGTTCTTTTTTCCCATCCGGCGGATTTCACTCCGGTGTGCACCACGGAGCTTGTCGAGTTTGCGCGCCGTTACGAGGAGTTCAAGGCGATTAACACCCAGCTCATTGGGTTGAGCATAGACAGCGTCTACGCCCATTTGGCTTGGGTACGCAACATGGAGGAGAACTTCGGTGTCAAGATACCCTATCCGATGATAGCGGACTTGAACACGAACGTAGCGCAGCTCTACGGGATGATCCATCCGGGGGCAAGCTCTACGGCCACAGTGCGTGCGGTGTTCGTGATTGATGACAAGGGCATCCTGCGCGCGATGATCTACTACCCGTTGACCACCGGGCGCAATGTAGACGAAATCTTGCGACTGGTGAAGGCGCTGCAGACGACCGATGCCAACAAGGTATCTACGCCGGTGAACTGGCAGCCTGGGGATGAGGTGATCGTTCCCGCTCCAACCACACTGGAAGGTGTGGAGAAACGCCTCAGTAATGAGGAGGGCGTAGAGGTTAAGGACTGGTACTTCGCCAAGAAGAAGATTTAGCGCCACCGATAAGCCTGTGAAGAGAGGCAGAGTGATACTGCCTCTCTTTTTTATTGCTTTATCTGATGAAGAAGGTGGTGGTGAAGTTTGTGAGAGGGTTTATACGTATACAAGAGGTGACTCTAGAAGGAGAATATCACCGTAGATGATCGGGGCCAACAAAAAGAGCGCCGCTTCACTCACCTCGAAAGACACACGGCTGTCCTTCGCCCCGCGGCTGTGGGAGCTTGTGCGTGACGCTTTTGGCATGTTGCTCAACAACCCTCTGCGATCGGCCCTCACCATCAGCGGTATCGTTATTGGAGTAGTCGCTATTGTTACCCTCATTGCCATCTTGCAGGGGGTGCGTACCGAAATCGCCAAGCAGGTAGATGGTTTGGGGGCTAACCTGGCCATGATCGTGCCTGGTCAGCTTGATGAGAACGGGCAACCCAATCCGGCAGCGTTGTTGGGGGTCTCACCACTCACGGAGAACGATGTAGCCGCTCTGCGCCGTGTGCCAGGAGTAGTGCGGGTCTCTCCGGTCTATTTCGTAAGTGGAACCGTGAAGGGCCCAAACGGAGTTATCGTCTCCGCATTCGTGGTAGCTACGAACGAGGCAGGGGTTCAGATGAATCGCACGCCTCTGGTCGAGGGGCACTATTTTTCGGATGATGCGGGGTACGTGTGTATTTTGGGAGCTAAGCCAAATGCGGCTCTTTTCGGCAAGGGTTCGGCAGTGGGACAACAGGTATTTATTGCCGGGCATCGCTGGACGGTAGTTGGGGTTTTAGGAAAGCCGCCCGGCAGCGATATGCCTGGAGGGCCTGTGCCGGGTTTCGATACCCTTGTCTATCTGCCTGCGCCTTTAGTGCGCAGAGTGATACCGCACGTGCAAGTCAATCGGATCGTGCTGCAGACCGACTATAGGCATCCACCTGATAAGTTGATACATGCCATCGAAAGCACCCTGTTGGCGAATCACCACGGGGTGGAAGATTTTGGGCTTATAACGCAGCGAACGGGGCTTAAGATCGTCTACAAGCTGATCAACATGGCGCAGGCTTTGCTTGGACTGATCGCGACGATCTCCCTGTTTGTGGCCGGAATAGGAATTATGAACATTATGTTGGTGACCGTAACGGAGCGGACGCGCGAGATCGGGATTCGTAAAACAGTGGGAGCCCGCCGGAGCGACATTTTTGTTCAGTTTTTAACGGAGGCCATCGTTTTATCTCTTGTGGGTGGATGGATAGGATTGGTTTTGTCATGGGGTATTTGCGACATTATAAGCCATTTTTCCGTGCTTCATCCCCTTATCTCGCCGTTGCTCGTGGTGTTGGCGCTTTTCGTTTGCACGCTCATTGGTGTGCTTTTTGGGGTGGCGCCGGCCATTCGGGCGGCTCGGCTCGACCCCATTGAGGCTCTTCGTCATGAGTAGGGTTCCGGGCTACGCTTCAAGACATCACTAGATGTAGATTTTATAGGCTTGGAGATGGTTGTAGGCTCCAAAGAGCGCCCAGGAGGCGCCCATAACGTAGTCGCCTAGGATGAGGCCTAAGAAGAAGGGGATGGCAGCTTGGTAGGCTTTCATACCGCCGGCGCGCACAAGGAAGAATTTGACAAGCCAGGCGATGAAAAAGCAGAACCAGAAGTAGTCCATGGCAAAGGAGACGGCCAGAGCATAGCCGGCAGGATGGAAGGGCCACCAGAGAAAAGCTCCTCGCATGAGCCGTAGGAACAGAACCAGCAGAAAGCCCCCGATAAGGTAGGAGATTTGGCGAATATCCACACGTGCCGGAGTTTGTAACCACTGTTGTAGGTTGTTGTAGCTTTCTCCACCGACCCACACTTTGAAGCCGATGCACTTTGCGGTGGCGCCGTTGGTGAATGTGACATGGATGTTTGCCCAACAGGCGACTAAAGCGCCCCAAATGAAGGCGATTATGAGGGTGGTGATGATAGCGCTTTGGCGAATGCGCGCCATTTCGCCCATACGCATGGCTTCCAACTGATTGGGCATGGGATGGCACCGATAGCCTCGGTTAAACCAGTACATGACGGAGAGATCGGTAAGGTTCTGTGCTCCTAGCGTTTGGCTTCCGAAGAGTGTCACCAAGATAAGGCGTGGGTTTACGAAGTAGATTTCGTGTGGGGTGCCCAATTCAGCCCTGGCTCGGGTGATGGTGATGGCGAGCAGAAAATAGAGGCCGAAAAAGAGAATAGCGACCCAAGGAGATAGGTTGATGCGCCAGCTATAGATGGCGAGGATAAGTATTCCAATCGCCAAGCCAAAGAAAGCACCTCTATAATGACGCGCTATTTCCGGCTCTTCAAGCGCATTGCGAGGTTCATGCTGAAATGCCACACGCCAGGCATGTCGAAATTGCCCTCGCAAAGCCCAAACTACCGTCAGACCCCAGGCGATCCAGGCCCCGCTGGCCTGTTGGGGGAAGTAGGGAAAGCCGCCACTGCCGGGGCCATCGAGGCCTGTAATGGCACCGAACACTTGGAAAAGCTTACGTGCAACGAAGAAGAACCAGCAAGAGAAGGAGAGATCCAGGGGGACGAAGTAGGCCAAGCCGATGGCGAAAGGATACATGGAGATATTTGTGTCGCTGATGGCGTTCCAAGGCCGGCTGGTAAAGTATTGGCCGATGTTATAGAGTTTCAGTACGGGGATGTAGGGCAAGGAGGGATAGAGGTTGTGCATGCCGTTGATAAGGTCGAAGACGGCGGCGAGAAGGAAACCTGCCCACATAGCTCGGCTAGAGAGCAGATCGGCAGCCTTGATTGGGTGCTGGGTGGTAAGGGCGATGGGCAACTCCACGATAGGGAACGCCAGACGTTCATGGCCGCTCCAGCGGGTACGGATAAGGATGTTAAGGCAGAGGCAGATGCCGATGAGTGTACCGATGAAGAGGAGCCACCAGAACAGGGGGGCGATAAAGGGCAACCAGTAGTGTGGGTCGTAGGGGTTAACATTACCGCGGTAGAAACCTTTCAACGCCACCGTGTCGCGCACGAGCCAGAATTTGGGGAGCAGAGGGAAAAAGAGAGTCTGCCAATGGTTTTCTGGGGTGGCAAAATAGGCGGCATGGCCGATGGAGCCAAAGAGGTTTTGGAGCATGTCGTGTGCCGCCATAACGGTGCCTACGACGAGAATAATGTAGACGAGGAGCAGCTCCTGTTGAGAGAGCGCCCAACGTGGTTTGAGCGATTTTATGCCTCGATTGAGAAGAACAAGCCAAAAGAGGAAAAAGATGGGCATGATAAACAGAGGCAGACAGGTGCCATCTAGCGAATACCAACGCACCTCGATGACGGTAGTCCAAAACGTAGCCGGAATCGTGAGCAAGAGGCCAAGGAGGATGGCACGTAGGGAAAGCCCTATTACGGGTACTATGGCCTTTGCGTCGTCCTTCTCGGAAGGATCGGTTGCCGTTTGCGATGCAGGTGCTCTTTGTGTGGTCATAGCTTTACATGCTGTTGCGAGGTGTTTCCGAGGTTCGGGGCACATCGGGCATCGTATCGTTTAAAGGAGAGATAGAAGCAGTATACCAAAACTTTGCCATAATCTATGCGATATCAGTCTCGTTACTGAAGGAGAAGAGGTTTTGATTCGGGTTAAAATTTGCGGTATTACGAGTAAAGAGGACGCTTGGGTTGCTGCCGAGTCAGGCGCCGATGCCTTAGGCTTTATTTTTGTGCCGAACACTCCCCGCTACGTAGGCGATCGGAGCGATTTGGAGGACTTGTTAGAGAGTGTTCCGCCGTTCGTGACTCGGGTCGGAGTTTGCCGCAATCTTTCGGACGCGGCGCGTTTACGTGGGGTTCCGCTGGATGCAATTCAGCTTTACGAGCCTCCGCATGTGGAGGAGCGGGCGTTGCTTTCGGTGGTCTTGCAGGGGCGAGGGCTGATATTAGCCTGCCGAATGCGCAGTGTGGAGGATGCTTTGGGTATAGAGAGTCGCTTAGAGGGTTTGACGATCTCCGGTGTTCTGTTGGATGCCTATGATGAAAAGCGTCTAGGAGGAGGTGGGGTGGTTTTCGATTGGAATTTGGCGTGCTTGGCAAAGAGCCGTGTGTCAGTGCCCGTTGTGTTAGCCGGAGGGTTGACCCCGGAGAACGTGGAAGCTGCAATTCGTCAGGTGCGCCCATGGGGGGTGGATGTCTCGAGTGGGGTTGAGATGGCGCCTGGCAAGAAAGACCCACAAAAAATTCGTCAATTTGTGGCCAACGCCCATCGTGTCGCTCTCTGTGAGGCGAGCGGGTAAAATAAAAGAGCCTCCACGTCCAAAGCTAGACGGGAGGCTGTAGCCGGAGCCGTGGCGTTTTAGGTGCCAAGATACTCCTCTAACGCCCGCAAGCGTGCGGCCGCTTTCAGTTTTTTCATAGCCAGTATCTCAATTTGGCGCACGCGCTCTCGCGAAAGATGGAGGGTCTCTCCTATCTTTTGTAGCATCTGTTCGCAGTTTCCCTCGAAGCCAAGCCGCAGGCGCATGACCTCGGCCTCGCGTGGGGTAAGAACAGAGAAGAGGCTATCTATCTGTTGGCGCCGCTCCTCTTCGATCACGACCTCTTGAGGGTCTACGGTATCCTGGTCGTTCAGTAGCGCGAGAAGCGGTGTGTTCTCCTCTTCACCGACGAGTGTGTCGAGAGACAACGGCTCTTGCGCTGTTTGGAGCAGGAGGCGAACTTTAACGACTGGCATCCCCAACCGTTCGGCGAGTTGTTCGGCCGTAGGTTCCTCCTGAAGTTCGGTGAGAAGCTGCAGACGCGCTTTTTCCAGGCGCCGCAGCGATTCGGCAACATGGGCGGGCACGCGAATGGCTTTGGCCTTCGTATCTATGGCTCTGCTAATGGCCTGGCGTATCCATGGGGTGGCGTAGGTACTGAGTCGGCAGCCTCGCTGCGGATCGAAGCGTTCGACCGCTTTCATCAGACCGATCGCCCCTTCTTGGACGATATCTTCAAAGGAGATGAGGGACGTATGATAGTGTCGAGCAATGCCGACAACCAGGCGCATATTGGCCTCAACGAGCAGATTGCGTGCCTGCTGATCGCCTTGACGCGCGCGCTGTGCTAGCTCGATCTCCTCTTCCGCCGTGAGCAAGCGTCTACGCGTGAGGAATCGCAAGTAGGAAGCCCTCTCTTGAGGTTCCTCTGCGCTCTCCTGAGCAGATTTTGGCGGAGGGTCTAAGCAGTTAATAGACTTTCGGGACGATTCTTTTTTCCGCTCTTTCATCATCTTGCGAACGCCTTTCGTTCAAATCGGATCGAGGTTCTAGAATGAGCGTGTCTCCAAGTAAGAGGTTCCCTATGGTATGTCCTCTCTATTCGTACAACATGGTACAACCTGTCTTTATGGCGAGGCAGGTTAGAGAACGTTCCTTACCTGTTTTCTTCCATAGGAGGGTTTACCTCATCGTTAGAAACCTAGGTCGTTTGCGAAAAACCGGTAAATACTCGTGTTTTACGCGCAACGAGCAAAACACGGGTGTTAGGATTTTTCTGCAAGTTTCTGTTTCTGTAGCCGTCGAGCGTGATACGAAGCGGGGACGGCCTTGTCTGCCCCTCCTTTGGCTTCCGGGTAAGGGAAGCGCGGCGTTCGCGTTCTGCCGATCGCATCTATACGAGCTAGCCTCACGGTGCCTCCTGAGGAAGTTCTTGCTGACCAGGAAGCTCGTTGAGGAACAACGTGCAGACGATAAGGAGATAAATCAATGAGAGCACTTTCGAAATCATCCGCTGCACGGTCTCCAGATGTCTTCTTGCAAGACGTCGCGACGCCTCTTACTGCATTAGACGATTTTTTTAGCAAAAATGTTTGCCGATTGGCAATCAACGGTCGGGGAACGTTATGTATCGGTACGGAAAAGGGGATTTTTTACCAAAACCGGCACCGGGTTTATTCGGTCATCCCCAAGGTCCTAGGCTTTGGTTTTTTGACGGATAACCGTCTCGTTCAGTTGGGGGCTGAGAAGCTCGTTATTGAAGGAGCGGAGGCCATTCCCCTACCGCAAGGGATGCCTGTCATTGGGATGTCCATTTCCCCAGAAGGGGACATCTATGTCGCAACCCGTTCTGAGATATGGAGATGCGCAGAGGGAAAGTGGGAGCCTCTTACGATAGGCGTCTCTCTCTGCTCCTTCGTTGCCTGTGCCTACGGCACGTTTTGGATAGCGGGTAACAAGCGGCTCTATCTATATGAGGGCGGCATGTTGCAGGATGTGGATGCCATAGCCCCTCCTCCCGTTCTTCCCGTGCGTTGTATGGATTTTGGAGCCGATGGGGTTTTGTGGATAGGGACGAGGCACGGCGCTGCCTGTTTGCGCGATGGCAAGTGGCGATACTATGCTGGCAGACGCTGGCTGCCGGATGATGAGGTGCTCTCTATTGCGTCGGACCGAAGAGGCGGAGCCTGGATCGCGACGCGCGGTGGGGTTGTACACATAGAACGCCGTCCCATGACATTACTACAAAAGGCAGAACACTACCAACGCCTTACAGAACAACGGCATGAGCGTCACGGATACGTGGCCGAATGTTTTTTGACTCGGCCGGGCGACCTAGAGAGTGTGCTCCTTCAAGCCACAGATAACGATGGACTATGGACCGCGCTGTATTTGGCCGCCCAATGTTTTCGCTATGCGGTGACACGAAATAAGGAGGCGGCAGAGCGAGCACGGCGCTCTTTGCGAGCACTTCTGGACTTGGTTTATGTTACAGGCATTCCCGGTTTCCCTGCTCGTGCGCTTATCCGTCCTGGCGAGCGGGTGTTTCAGTCGGACCCCGGCCCGAATTGGTACCTATCTCCCACCATGCCGAACACCTTTTTCAAGGGGGATACCTCCTCCGATGAGATTGATGGCCACTATTTGGCATGGTATCTTTACCATAAACTGGTGGCCAATAAAGAGGAGAAGGCAGAGATCGCCACGGTCTGCCGTTGTGTGACCGACCATATTCTCGACCATAGTTTCACTTTAGTGGGGCCGGATGGTAAGGTGACCTCGTGGGGTGTTTGGTCTCCGGAGAAGATCAACGACGACCCGGAATGGCAGGAAGAGCGGGGATTGAACGCTTTGGAGATTCTCTCGCATTTACGGGTTGCAATGTATCTATGCCCTTGCCTACGCTATGAGGAGGCGTATCGGTACCTAATACAGAAGCATCATTATGCGCTAAACACACTCCTGCAGAAAGTGCTGCCTCCAATGGGCACCGATAACCATTCCGACGACGAGCTGGCAGCTTGCGCCTACTATCCCTTATTGCAACTGGAGACGGACCCCTCGCTACGTGCTCTCTACCTTCTTAGTTTGGAGCGGACACAACGAATACTGCGGCCACAACGTTCCGCCCTACACAACATTCTCTATGCCGCCTGCACCGGCAGGAAGGAGGATGTTGCCGCTGCGCTCACTTGGTTAGAGGAAAGTCCGCTGGATTTGCGGAATTGGGCTATGAAAAACAGCCATCGCAGGGATGTAAAAATCGCTTTAGAACGCGATAGGTTCGGTCGAGTGCAGTTGGCGGAGGCGCTGTCTCCGGCAGAGGTGGGGGTCTATAAGTGGAATATGAACCCCTTTGTGGCCGACTCGGTAGGGGAAGGCGAGGTGGAGTTAGACGGATCGCATTGGTTGTTGCCGTATTGGATGGGGCGCTACCATGGGTTGATCGAGGGTTGATGGCTGATGCGGCGTTATTCATGTGGCGGGGTATCCGTTAGTCCGTTGGGGTGACCTCCGTTCCAATTGTAGATGTCGTCGCCTATACGGCCGTAGAGGGGATCGTGTGGGCCATCGGCAGGGCCGTAGTGTGCTACACGAAGCGATTTCGCGTGGCCATCGGCCGCAACGACGGCCATTTTGCCAAAGTGTGTGGATGGATAGCACACAAGTCCTTGTACACGGTCGGTTGTGTCGCCGTAGTCGAGGCGAGCGATAGAGTGTGGTGTTGGCGTTCTGTTATTTCCACGTCCTGTATGGCTCCACATGGGGCCGGCCTCCACAAGCAGGACGGTTTGTTCGGGCAGCTCCAAATTATCGAGTGAGAAGGGACCCTTGCTAAAGACACCGAAGAAGCGGCGATTGAGTGCGTAGGATGTGGGGATGCGGTAGCGATGGGTTGGGTCGGTAAGCGGATGGGGAGCGGCGCTAATGGGATTGGCCGGGTTATCGAGCAGCCCTGGGAGTGAGGAGAGATAGCCTTGCGCACGAACCGGCCATGTGAGGGGAGGTGCCCCTTTAGGAAACGCTACCGGCGGCATAAGGCAGCCATCATAGTCTTGGGCATAGAGCTGTAACGAGTCGGCCAAGCGTCTAAGGTTCGACAAGCTTCTTTCTTGATCGATCTCACCCTGTTGCCAATGGAGGAGGGGCAGCAGAGCGAGCATGAGGCCTAGCAGGATGAGGGTGATGATCGCTAGAGAAACTGGTGGGCGCGATGTTGGCTCAGTAGGGCCACTCATAGGCCTCCAACCTTCGGGAGCCGATCTCTATGGGGAGGATGACTGCAAGAAGCGAGATGAGAAGAAATAGGCAGACGCCTGTTGGGATAAGCAGGGTTTTTGCCGGCAGATAGTCGGCTGCGGCCAGGGCAGCGAGGGCGAGTGCGGCGCCGGCGCTAAGGACATAGAGGGTAGCGGCTACGAAACCAAGGATAAGCGCCCAAGGGCTGACCCTTACGGCAGGGTTATCGTGAAGAAATCGGGGAAAGATGGCCGAGAAGCCTACGCCGATACCGCAAAGCCCGGCCGAGAAGATGACGGCGATTCCAAGCAGTGGCATCACCTCCAGAAACTTCCCGTGGAAGCAGATGCCGTCGAGAGTTCCAAGAAGCAGCCCAAAGCCTCCGGAGATGCCGGTGCTGGTGAGCCACTTAGCAAAAAGATTGTGGCGAATCGTTATGGGGGCCGTAAGAACGAGCCAATAGCCCTGCCCCTCCATGCCCAACAGAGAGAGGCTAAGGATGGATGTTTGGGTGTAGAGGATAATGCCGAGCAGCATGGCTGCAAGATAGAAAAGGAGACCTCGCGTGTCGGGGGAGTGATCGTGCAGGGCAAGTACAAAGGGCACCGCGAAGAGAATGGCCGGTACGGCCAGCTGGGAGAGGAGCACCGAGTCGCGCAGGATAAGATGAAGGTCGCGTTCTACAAGCCCACCGATCGGCTCCGGAAGCAGGCGGCGGAGTAGGGTTTGTTCATGTGGATTGGACGTGCGAACTGTGCGAGAACGCTCATTGGTGAGCGTTTCGACCGAGATAGTGTGACGGCCGATGAGGAGCACCATGCCGAAGAGAAATCCGTTGCTAACAAGGAGGGCGAGCGCAGAAGATAGGGCGCTGCTTAAAGGTTGCTGCCCACCGAGGGCGAGCAACACCGCAGCGAACCAGCTTGAAGGTGCCAAACGAGCGGTGAGGGGCACGGTATGCGGAACCACAGGATAGGGAAGCGCATGCGCATTGGCGAGGAGGGCAAAGAGCGGTGAATGGGGTACTGCGACGGCGATGTCGAGGCAGATGAGGGCGCCCATAAGCACATTCAGGAGACTGATGACGGCACGCATGCGCGCGAGGCCTGCGATGCGAAGCAGAACGATGAGCCCTAGGGCCACCAACAAGGCGGGTAGAAGGAGAAAGAGAAAGGTGAGCGGAACGAGCAGCAGCCATGCAATGGGAGATAGGGAGAGGGCAAGGCCCGATGCAAGAACAGCCGGCACTCCCAAGGCGGAGAACTGTAGGGAGTTAATGATGGTGGCTTCAATGAGGCGGGCGGTGAGGATAGCCCAAGAGGGAAGTGGTGTAGAAAAAAGGAGGGTATAGTCCTCGGCAAGCAGCAAGGTCGAGGCCACAAACGGGACGGAGCCGGCCAGAAGCAGGAGGAAAAGGTAGTAATAGAGCTGGAAAAGGCTTTCTTGAAGGATACCCAGTTTCTGAGCGGCGACTAAAGCCCAGAGAAAGAAGACACAGGTAAAGCCAAAAGTGGCCAGGCCGGCGACGGCAACGGCCATCGCGCCAACCGGTTGGTTGTGTAAAGAGGTTCGGCAACTGTTTTTAAGCGCCAGCAGGTGAAGGCGCAACAGAAAAAAGAGCATTCCGTTTCCGCAGTATCTGGAAAGATTGACCGCTTCCATTTTAGCACAAGCCAGCACGCTCGCCATGCGCCTTGCAATCTGGGAGTGTCCACGAGTGAGAGCGAACCCTCGTTTGGCTAAACAGTCCTTCCGCCGACTCGCCTAGTGGGTGGTGAACCCACTACCGCGTCCATTTTACCGGTTCCCTTTCCAAGAAGGGGGGTATAATTACCAGGTAGAGCGAGTAGGGTAATGAGCGCGGCTACGTGTGCAGGGAGTTTGCACCAGCATGTTACCGATGATCTGGAGGTTTTGGCGAAATTGCCGATACTTAGAAAGTGCCTAACCAGCACGGAGGCGGAGGGCTGTGGCTGATAGATGTGTGCGAGAGGAGCGTAAATGTTGACGGAGGTGGGTGCGGCGCAGGCCTCTGCAACAGAGTGGCGTGGCAGCTGTCTAAAGAGACAGGGGGAATGGTTTCGGCAAGCACGAACGATCCTGATGAAAGACCTGAAGGCGGAGCTGCGCACGCGGGTAGCTCTTTGTGCCGTAGGTGTCTTTACCTTCGCCTCACTGCTGTTGTTGGCGTTGGCCACGGAAAGTTTAAAGCAAGAACTGGTGGCCGATCCACGAGGTGTGATGCGGCCGGCGTGGAACGCGCCGGCAAAAATGGGGATGCTTTGGGTGCTGCTCTGTTTTGCTGCTTTCTCCGGTCTGTCGCATGCCTTTGTGCATGAGGAGGAGACGGGTACGGCGTTTACATTGCGGCTCTATGCGTCGCCAGAGGCAGTTTACGCGGGAAAGTTATTGTTTAACCTGCTGCTATTGTGCGGTGTCGCTATGGTTGTGACACCGATCTATATGGCGATTACCGGTTTGCCGATAGGCCAGCCCATCGCCTTTCTGGTGCTTATGTTGAGCGGTTGTTTGGGCTTGGCCAGTACGGCCACCATTATAGCCGCTCTAACATCTAAAGCGCGGGGAAGTGGAGCGCTCTATGGGGCGGTAGGACTGCCGACGTTGGTGGTATTTCTACTGCTCTTGCTGAATGCAGCTGGGTCGCTTTACATGCGGGGAGCGCCGGCGATTTTACACGTAAAGAATATCGGGGGAGTGCTGAGTTTCGGCGTGCTGATCGTGGCGGTTTCGGCCCTGCTGTTCAATTATGTTTGGGAAGATTAATGATGACGGCTATACATAATAAAGAGTTGGATGAGGCTCAGGTTCGTCCTGAACGGCGTTCAGGCACGCTGTCGGGTGCATGGTGGAAGATCGGGGTGGGTCTTTTGATGACCTATGTCATTGTAGGAGCTTTCTTCATTGCAAAAGGCGCCGTGGGGTTCGGCAAGCAAGGCGATCCGGCCCGAATCGTCTTTTTTCACGTTCCCTGTGCGATTCTCTCGTCTATCGCCTACTTTGTGGGAGTTGTTTATGCGGTTCTTTGTTTGTCGGCCTTACGGCGAGGAGAGCGAAGCAAAGCGACCCTACACGACATAAAGTCGGCAACGGCGATGGAGCTTGGTTTTCTCTTCTGTCTGTTGGCAACGGTTACCGGCTCCGTATTTGCCGGCGTGCAGTGGGGAAGCTTTTGGAACTGGGACCCGCGTGAAACCTCCATTGTGATCATGCTGCTGCTTTATGCCTCCTATCTCGTATTGCGGGGGGCCTTAGGAGAGCATTTAGACAGAAGACAGCGACTTAGCAGCGTGTACGCCCTTGTGGCGTTGGTACCGGCCCAATATCTTATTTGGGCTGTTCCGCGTTTGGTGCAGACGATGCACCCAACCACGACCCTCTCCGACCCGTCCAACACGAGTCTGAGCTACAAACTGGTGCTCTACCCGTCCTTCCTTGCATTTACGTTGCTGTTCGTCTGGCTATTTCAACTCCGTGTGCGACAGGTACAGCTGAGCCTTTGGCAAAGAACGCAGAAGGCCGTGAGGCAAGAGCACTTCGCTGAGAAATTTAAGGAAAAGGAATAGGAGTGTATTGGATGAGCCACTCAACCGTTCTATTTTTTGTGATGCTGGTGCCGCTGATCGTGTGGTTAGGCCTCTTTAGTTATCTCCTCATGGTAGATCGTGCCATTCGGCGCATGGAGATTCGTATAGAGGAGAAGGAGGTTCTATAACGCCGATGCAGGGTTTAGAGGAAGTGTTAGGCTCATCGCCGACGCGGCGTGGCGCAAGTGGATTCAGGCTCGGACCGATCATTGCGGGGTTGATCATCAGTCTCGCCATCGGTTTCACGCTTTGGGCGTTTACCAGTTCGATGACGCCGTATGTAGACATCGCCACCGCCCTGCGAAGCACCGGCCCTGTGCAGGTGCGGGGAAAGATTCTGCACCAAACTGTGCGCTGGGACTCTCAAATGAAAGCGCTTACCTTCATTTTACAGGACCCCCATAATCAGACCATTGAGGTGGTCTATAAGGGGGCGAAGCCAGAGAGCTTTGATACGGCGCCTGAAACCGCCGTCACGGGCACCGTGCAACACTTGCCGAACGGCCAGACGGTTTTTGTTTCAACGAGCATGGTGGTAAAATGTCCCTCAAAGTACGATGACAGTCGAAAGCCCTTGCCCTATGGCAAGGGAGGGATATCTTAGCCCATGACACCGGGAACTATTGGCAGCACTGCCGTTTTTATTGGGTTGAACGCCTCTCTGCTGGTCATTATCGCCTACATTGTGGCACTTTGGCAGCAATCTAGCGGAACTTTGTGGCGTTCCATTGCGCGCGCATTCTATGCCTTAGCCTCTATAAGTGTGCTCACGGCATTTGGTGCGTTGGCCTACATCGTCTATCACCGTCTCTATCAGTACGACTACGCGGTTCAACACACGGGCAATGACCTACACAACCATTGGTTTCGTTTGGCCGCAACCTGGTCGGGGCAAGAAGGCAGCTTCCTTTTATGGGCTTGCTGGACGGCCATTATCGGCTGCGTGGTGATGTTGCGGGCGAGGCGTTACGAGGCACGCGTCATGCCGATCTACACCTCTGTGATCGCCTTCCTCTGTGCCATCCTTATAAAACAGTCGCCCTATACCTTGTTCCTTAAGGCGCATCCGGGAATGCCGGGTGTCCCGCCGGATGGATTTGGTCTGACTCCCTCGCTGCAAAACTATTGGATGACCCTCCATCCTCCCACCATCTTCTTCGGCTTTGCGTCGTTGGCTGTGCCCTTCAGCTACGCAGCGGCAGCCCTTATTTGGCGAGACTATGAGGGGTGGGCACCTCGTGTTTTTCCCTATGCGCTGCTGTCGAGTGCAGTGTTGGGACTAGGGCTTTTTATGGGAGGTTATTGGGCCTATGAAACGCTAGGCTGGCATGGCTTTTGGGCTTGGGACCCTGTAGAGAACGCATCATTCTTTCCCTGGCTGGCGGTTACCGCGTTAGCGCACGGCCTGCTAGCCCAGCGCACACGTCGGACGATGGTGCGTACGAACCTGTTTTTTGGTCTTCTGGCATTTTGGCTTTTCTTGGTAGGCACCTTTTTAACGCGATCCGGGGCGCTGGCCTCGAAGATGCCCAACGGGCAGCTGCTGTCGGTTCACGCCTTCGACAACATCGGTAAAAGCGGTCTGGTATTGATGGTTACCATGCTGCTGTTTTACGGCATCGGTGGCCTGGCTTTGTGGCTGTGGCGTCTACGGACAATGCCGAAGCGGCCCTCTATGGGCGACTCGCTTTTATCTCGTGACTTCGCTCTCATGCTTTCCGTCTTGTTGATGGGGATCGCCTGTGCTATTGTAACGCTCGGTTCTACCACTCCGCTCTTCCTCAGTTGGCTGCATCGCCCGCCGAGTGCGCCGGCACCGGTGTTTTATAATAAAGCGATGTTCCCGATTGTGTTAATCACCGCGTTTGTTATTGCTTGCGTTCCTTGGTTGGCATGGCGAAGAACCGACCCTGAGAAGTTTAAACAGAAACTGCTGATCCCTTGGCTGATCATGATCGCCTTCGGGTTCGGACTTTTCTTTTGGGTGTTAAGCTCTCAGCGTGCAATAGCTGCCGTGAGCGATCCACAGGTGCTGAAAGATACACTGCATCAATGGATGGGGCCGGGCGGACAGCGAGTTTTGGTGATCTCGATGGCCTCGTTGGGCTTTTTGGCCGCTCTCTCGAACGCGATGCTGGCCTATCGGGTATTTCGCAAGAAGCCTTTATCCGCCGGAGCCTGGATCGCCCATGTGGGCGTTGGGGTGTTGATTATTGGTGTCATCCTCTCGAATACTTTTGAGCGGACTGCCCTGGTCACGTTAAAGGAGGGGCAGGGGCCGATTAAGGTTTTTGGCTACACCATCTCTTTTGAAGGAATGACCGGCAAGCCACTGCCGGAGCGACCGCTCGATCCGGAGTACGATCCGGAGAACAGAGTGATGTTGCGTATCACCCCGCCCGGTGGAGACAGGATTGATGCTTCCGGCAACAGTCAAACGTTTTTGATGGAGCCACGATGGTTCGTGCCACGTCCTTCGGTAGAAGAGGAGGCGCAGGGCAACCCGGATACCATGATATGGCCTTCGATCAAGAAGTACGTAGGGCATGATCTCTACATCGCGCTGGCCAGTCAGCCGGGGGTGGAGCTGCCCTATGTAACTATGCTGCCTCGTTCCGTGGCACAGTTAGGCCCCTATCGCATCTACTACTACAAAGCCGTTACACGCCCCCTGCAGTATATGGGAGCGATCATCGGCATCACCGATCCCGAACAGCCCTTCAATACACCAGACCATATCGTTGCGGCGGAGCCAGGTATCGAGTTTGTGCATGCGCCGGATGGCTCTCTCATGCGTACCCCTCAAGGCATGCCGATGTTGATAAAGACCGGCGAAGCCTTGCCCCAGCTTACCGACTCGCAGGGAAGACCCGGAGTGGCCATTTTAGATAGTCTGAAGGTTGGAACCAACGAGGCACGCATTGCATTTAGCTTGCCCGATTTGCCGGCCCGATGGACGATCCCGCTGTCGGTTACCTATAAGCCCGGAATCAACTTAGTGTGGACGGGAGTGCTTTTGGCGGTAGCCGGAATTCTTTTGGCTATGGTGCGACGTGCCCGCGAGGCCCAGGAGATTGAGGAGACCGGTTTTCTCTTGCCGGCAGAGCCTGGGGAGGAGGAAGGAACAGGCGATGCGGAACCCAAACGAACTCCCCCGACAAAACAAGGTAAACCGACCCGCCCTGAACCGGTACGTGCTGCTGCTCGGAGGCCAAGTCGTCCTTAATAACCTCTGAACACTCAACTACCCCACGTCTAGAGTTGGGGGCTTGCCCTCAAGACCGACGCCTCCCTACGCCTCAAGGCGGGGCATCCGACGCCGCGAGGTTCGGTGGTTCTTTCTTAGCGGGCATATCCTCCGATTCGCAGTAGGGGTCTGCCCTTATCCTCTGCCCGAAGGCGGTGTGGATGCCTTGGGGAACAACCGATGCGGCGTATTCGACAAACGGAGCGTTCTTCCTAGGCTATTCAACGCCGGTAATGCTAAAAAGTAAGGGTCCTGCGAATGGGTTCTCTGCGCGAAAAGTGAGCGAGCGGATGTCTTTGTATGGATAGGGATTACGCCAGCGGAAAAGGCGAAGTGCCACTGTATGCTTCCCGATGCTGTAGGGAATGGTGGAGGCGAAATAGGAGCGTGATGGGGTTAGATCGCTCAGAGCCGCTATCTCGTATCCCGACCGTAGTGGGATAGTGATCTTTGTGCCGTCGGTATAGGTGACACTAAGAGAGGCCGCCGCTTTGCCTATTCCAATGTCGCAGGTGAGGGCACTGAGAATAGCAATTGTATGTGCAGGTCGGTCTACAGGAATATTGAGGCTCGTGGGTGTGAGGTGAGAGCCAGCAGTATAAAGGCCACGTAGCAGAATGCCGCGGCCGTCGTTGGCATAGAGGATGCCCGTCTTGGGGTCGTTTACATCGGGATTAGACGCTTGCGATGGAGTAAGAACCGTCTGCCAAGGCAGGCCGTTATCTCCTTCTGCTAGTTGAATGTTTGCAGCGCTTGAAAGTGAGATGAACCAGCCCGGTCGTGTCACTCCGGGTGCGGGCAGATCGCCGTAGAGCCGTGTGAAAAGTTCGGAAGCTGTGTAGGGCAAGGTGGTATCGTTGGGGGATTGACCAGGTAGGAGGGGTTTTAAGTTAGTGCCGCTCCAAGCATATTCGGCGGCCAAAACGAAGGCGCTGAACTGTGGAAAATCTTCGGATAACAGGCTCTCGTTGCTGTTGTAGCCGGCCCAGGTTGTTTGGAGAGTGCCCAAAGAACGATTTTGCAGAACCTGTTGAGCCCAGCCCCAGATATTCTCCGGCTCGTACCACGCGCTACCGATAGCCTGAAAACCATCCTTTTGAAAGAGGGCAAGGCCATTGCGCTGTTCACTGCCGGGTGCGTAGCGCCAATCGCAGATGATGATATCTTTTGGTAAGGCGGCGCGCATCGCTTGAGCATCCGAAATGGTGGGGGCGTTAGCTGCGGATAGTGAGGGGTTTTGTGGCGTTGGAGTCCCTTCTAGTGGGTTGAGCAGCATATCCGACCAGATCATGGTGCGGATATCGCGCTTGGCCAGCCAGTCGTGCAGCCGTTTCGTGTCGGCTACGAATAGTTTGACAAGCCCTTCTTGCTGATTTTCAGGTCGGGCCGGATACTTCCCAAAAAGAGTAACCTCGTCGTGTCCGATGTGGAAAAGATGGGGATGAAATAGGGAGATCGCCTCATTGAAAATGTCGAAAACGATGTGGTAGGTGCGCGGGTCGTTCACGTTGTAGGCATAGGGTGTGTTGACATCTTCGGCGAGGTCTTTATGTTGGTTATTTGCGAACAGCCACTGTGCATGCCCTAGCGTTTCAATGAGCGGGATAGGCTCCATGAAGTGATCACGACAGAAAGCCACCTCTTCGGCGAGATCGTGAGGCGACATGGCAAAAGGAACATGAAGTTCAGGATGCGATCTCCATGCCGTATATTCGCACTCAATGACCATTCTATTCAGCTTGAGGCGTGAGAAGACTCGATCGATGAGCTTTTCATGGAAAGGAAGCGCCTCCTTGCCTACGAAGAGGTGAGCGCCTCGAAAGGCAAGCGTGGGCCAGTCCGAAATGGATACCTGAGGAAGTATAGGTTGGCCTGATCTATTCCGTTGGAGAAGTTGCCGAAGGGTTTGTAGACCATAGAATGTACCGGCTGCATCCCTGCCGACCACCATAACAGCCGTTGGAGTTACCTCAAGGGCGTAGCTCTCTGGGAGGACGGGAGGAACAGGAGCTTGGACAGGCAATGGCCTATCGGCTACGGCCACCAAAAGCCCCCGGTTTTCCCAGGCGCCATGAGAGACAGTAAAGTGAACGTCCTCTGAGGCCCACTCGTGTGCTAGCTCATTGAGCGCTTGGTGAACGCGCTCTCCTTCCTTATTGTGTGGCAGGTAGAGATAAAGAGATAGCTTTTTAGGGAGCGGATAGTCGGATTGGGCGAATTCTACTCGCTTTGGCTGAGGCACAAGGATAGGGTGTCCTTGTGCATCGGTAAGCGGTTGTGGACCTACTTGGGCTTGCTGGGTGTCGAGGCGCTTTAAGGAGAGCGTTTCGCTTCTCTTGGCAGTCTGTAGAGCAGGCAAATTTTGGGAAGGGACGACCTTCAACGATAGCGTTTCGGTGAAGGTCTCTCCAGGGGACAACGTGCTTCCGACGAGGCCACACCAAAAAACCGGCTCTCCTTCAAGATAGGGGTCGGAGCGGGCATCGAAGCAGACGCCCTCATCTGCTTGATAGGCGAGATCTATCTCTCCGATAGCCGTGTGTGAGAAGGTGGAGCTGAGGAAGGGAATTTCGGCACCGCGCCAGGGAACCGGAAAGTAAGAGATAGATTGTTGGCTTTGCTGACCCTCTCGGGTGATCCAGTTCTGAGTGGAACCGACCAGCAGATAGGCCCAAATTCGGAGTGGATTCCACTCTATAAGCGCCGGAGCTGTGTCTTGCCAATTGGCTTGCAGGGTAGCGCGGATCGTTCCGTTTGGTGAGACCGTGATCTGTTGTACCCCGTTGAAATGGCGATCGGCGGCATCATAATGAAAGTCAGCACGATAGGTGAGACTTCCGTCGGGCTGAGCAGTTACGGAAACGTCTGGGGGATGCGCGCCGGAGCTGTAGTAGCCTTGTGCGTAGTTCAGGGCAAAGAGTTGCAGTTGACCGCCTCGGGCAAACGGAATGCCCTGATAGTCCAACGAGATCGCGCCGTTTTCAAACCAGGCTTTCCACGGGCCGATGGAGGTAGGCGTTGTTGGGTTGAGATTTGGGGCTTGTGCCATTGTGGAAGTACTTAGAGCGAGCCAGAGGGTTAAAACCGAGAGAACGGACATCACCGAGCGTATCATGCCTCCTTATTCGAGGGAGGGTGAGCGAAATCCTGCTTAGGCTCTGAAACAGATCGTCTGGCTCGTGCGGCGATATGCAAAGTTGGAGGCAGGGCACAGAGAGGGATTTCGCTATCTAAAATGGGCGGATGTTGGAAAGCGGAAATAAGCAATGGCGAGGGATATATGAGGACGATATATCCCTCGCCAGACCTTAGACAAGTGTCTTTGTTGAAGGGGATCGTTTCTAAGACGGCTCTTCGAGACAGAACCCTACGCTTGCCTCATTATAGTGCCCAACGTACTGGCTGTTGAGGATAGCGCGATCCCATACTCCAACCACGATGACATAGCCGCAGGGTTTTATGTCCGTTGTATCGAGTGTCCACGGATCGCCTGGGGGAAGAGCGGTGTTATTTAGACCGGCGTTCGGCACGGGGATTCCTGTGTTGGGTGCGTTAATGGGGGGAAGGACGCTAAGCCCAAACGAGCCAAGGTAGGCATCTTGTGCGACGAAGTTTCCGGCAAGTTTTGTACCCGCTGTGAACTTCCCGCAGTCTCCCGTTCCTGTTGTAATGTCTATCGCTGCTGTGGGAGACGTGTTATCGAGTTGGATGCGGTGAATGTCGGTTCCAACTAGGTTGTCAGCGGAGTCATAAACCGAGAGTCGTACCCACCACAGGCTGTCTCCTGATGTATCCCATTGGGCTAGCAGGCCATTGATGTTTTGAGCGAAGGGCAGGTAGTCGAATTTGTTCGTAATCGGATTAGCTGAATGGACGCTAATGTTGCCGTATTCATCGGTGACATCGAGGTCGGTCAACACAGGGGTCCATAGCACTTTGTCGAGGCTTACCTCCACGATGTAGCGGTAGCCTACCATCGGGGCACCCTGCACGGTAACTCGTCCACCAAAGGGACAAGGTCGGCCATATTGATCAGGGGGCAGATTGTTGAGGGCGAACACCGCCTGACTTGTGGTAAGCCCCAGGGTGCTATCAATGGCGGGTATGGGGATACCTCCTAAAACCGCGATCTTGCCGGAGGCTATTAGGCTGCAGGGGTTTATGTTTACGAGCGTCTCTTCGCGATTTCCCCACACCGGCACATAGTTGGGATTGAAACAGGGAGCTGGGACGCTCCAGGAGAGAGTAGCACGGATGGGTACTACTTTGGGCCCCGCTTGACAGGGTTCACAGAAGGGTGTGAGGTCTACCGGAAGACGTACTGCATAGTAGATTCCTTCTGGCGGGATGTTGGCAATATCGTAGACCTGTACCTTAGCGACACCAAGACATGTAGAGAAAGTGCCATTATTGGCGAAGTCGGCCCAGAAGGTTACATACTCTGTGCTGCCGTTTGTGCAAGGGCCACCGGAGTAGCCTATGGGCCGCTTTATTTGGACGATCCCGACTAGGGTATTGGGTAGGTTTTGGTCGAGACCGATGCACTTCAGCTCTTCGTAGCTGGTATCTCCATTGGTTTGAGGAAAGAGCTGACCAAGGATGTTGGGGTCAATGTTGACGTTAGGGAGAAGGGTCGCCAGTTCTTCTGCGCTCAGTGTCGTTTGGCTTGAGAGAAAGTGGGATAACTCTTGGAACGCAAACCGATGAACTGGGACACCTTTCTCTCGATAGAGCACAGCTAGTGCTGTGGCATCGAGACTTTTCGGCTCGGTTTTGATCGGTGTATCCAAAGCGATGATCTCTGTAAGCTCTGGGGGTAGTTTCACCTTTCCGACCTCTAAAAAGACGGGCCATGGTATGAAGTGGGAAGGTTGAATCAAGATATTCGCCTCGCGCATATTTCCCCAAATGGGAACCCAATTCGGCTGATTCGGTGGGGGCACATTGTTCCAGGAGAGGATAGCGCGAACCCTAACCAGCGGATCGAAAAAGCAGAATCGAGGTGGGACCTCTGCTGGAAGGGAGACAGCATACTCAAGCCTTTTGCTTCCTTCTGTGCCTTGTGGGATATTGAACGTTTGGAAGCTCGTCAATCCTTGGTCGTTCCATGTGGCTCCGTTGTCGAAAGAAAGATAGAAGCGCACATATTCAGGTGTGCCAGGCCCGCACACGTCGGTGCCGTATCCAGTAGGCTGATTGATGTAGACCACGGCCTCGAATCGCTTTTGTTGTGGGTGATAACCGACGCAGCCAAGCTCTTCATAGTGGGTGTTGCCGGCGATCGGTAAGACCGGAGTGAAGGGGCTTTGGGCGAGGTTCCCAAAGTAGTTTGGATTCGTTAGGAGAAGCGCTTTAAATGCCTCGCGCTCCTTCGAGTGGGCTTCGTGCATGACCGCTTGGGACTTTTGCACCGCCTTTTTTAGTTCACCGTTCATTTTGCATGCCTCCTATTAGGGTGTAACATGAGAAATCTAGGTTTCTCTGCGTTACATAAATAAAGACGCAAATTTATAATTCATTGGTTCATCATAACTTGTAAAAAGGCAAAAATTTATATTTTTATAAATAATGGTTACAAAAATTATAGATGCTAGATTCCCGATTGCCTTTTTTGACTCTGTTCCGCTTGACAGGGGGAGGGCAAAAATGCTACATTCCCAAATCCTAGCAACGCTGCCGATTTGGGAGGAATGACTTTGTGAAGCGTATTACGATTGCCATCGCTCTTATCTTCGGGTGTCTACCCGCGTTCCTGCAAGCCTCTGCGCAAACGTCTCCTCCTTCTCCTTCCTCCAGCAGCACCGCGTTAGAGTTGGCCGAGCCTGAGCGGCCAAATAGGGTGGTTGGCTATACGGGATGGGACGATCAGTACCTCTACATTGGTGTAGTGGTCAATAAGGCCACACTTCACGGTACAAACTCGACTCCTTTTAGCGACCCTCTCAAAGATGATGCCATCCTCATACTCATCCAAACGGATGATGACCACACTATCACCAAGCCAAATACAAAGACGGTGGTGGTGGCCGCCAGCGCGGTGGGTGGACTGCAGCTTTATCGGGGGCCCGATTTCAAGCCGCTATTCAACGGGATGGAGGATATCAACGAGCGACTCAAGCAGATACAGGAGAGCAAGCTGGATGAGAAGGAGCGTGAGGCCGAACGAATCGCTTTGCTTTCACAGATCATCAAATATGCGGTAGCGCCTCACGGAGCACAACGCCTTACCGGAACCTTTGTGCCGGGGTACACGCTCGAAGCGGCGATTCCGTGGGTAGATTTGGGAGTGAAACCGGCGCCGGGGGTACGCCTGGGTTTCACGGTCGCAACGCAGTCCACCACCCCCGACAGCCCCAAGCTGCTGTGTCTATCTCCAAGAGTTACCGGCTTGTCCGACCTTTATAACCCTTCTTTATGGGGACAGCTTGTGTTGAGTGAAGCCGCAGCGCCTGCCCATATTGACACTCTTGTTTGTCCACGTTTTGCTGCGGCCAAGCCGGTCATTGATGGCACCGTTAGCCCAGGTGAGTGGAACGCCGAATCGGCTTTTGTATTTGGCGGAGAGACAAGTGCCGGTCTGGTAACCCTTAACACGCAACAGGCTCGTGAGCACCCGCCGTTCCACCCACAGGTGCCGCAACCGGTTGTTCCGATAACCTTTTATCCTAGCCGGCAGGTCGCCCCTCATAAGCCTCAGCCTGTTACGCCAGCCCTAATGGCCCTCTACTACTACAACTATCAGGCCGATCCAAGGAAAGAGGCGCCCCCTGAGGGCGTGGTGCATAATGACGGGAGCACCGCTTTGGCCCATCACCCTTTAGACGGCTCAGGTCCGTGGTTCTCTTACGATTGTGCAGATTGGCACTTGCAGCAGATCGTGGCAGCACGGCAGGCGGGCATAGATGTTATTTTACCGGTGTATCGCCTAACGGCACGAAACCAGTATGCAGATAAAGGGCTAAGTGCGTTAGTGGTGGCTTTGTTAGCCGCAAAAGCCTCCCGACAGGACTATCCCCTTGTTGCCCTCTATCTCGATCTAGACGGCGCGCGTGACCTAACGGAAGAGGCCATTTACAGTGGGATTCGTGACTTTTATCAGCATATCCCCCCCGAGTTTCGCTTTAGTGTGCCATTGGATGCGGTGAATGGGGGCGGCATCGCCTATCCTGTCTTTATAACTCATGCAGATGCTATTGCATCGCCAACGCCCTCGCTTTTTACCGACTTACGACGGCGGTTTTCTCAGGAGTTTGCAGGATCCGATCTCCTCTTCATCGGTACGCCTGATTATCATGGGCTGTCGTTGGACGGTGTCTTCGAGTTGGCCCGTGACAAGGGCGTAACCGTAGAGCAGGGAGGGTGGATACAGCTGGCGACCCTGTCGCCTGGCTACGATCCCACAGTACGTGACAATAGCGCGGAGGCGGTAAAGCACTACGTGCCCCGGAATGATGGTGCCACTTATCGCGAGCACTGGAACGCGGCGCTTTCAGCAGACCCTAACTGGATTTTGGTGGACAGCTGGAATGGCTATACGGATGCGACAGAGGTCGCTCCTTCCTTAGAGGACGGTTACATTACCGTGGATATTACCCGCGAGTATGCCCAGAAGTGGATAGGTTTACATCGGACGTCGGCACGTTTCTTTACGGTTGGGTTGCCACGGCACCTAGAGGCAGGCTCGACGGTGGACGCCTTGATCCGTGTGGAGAATACGGGCACGGAGGTTTGGGGCGCTAAACAGACTCCGATAGCATTGGCCTATCGGTGGGTAAAAGATGGCACTCCGGTTGCCTATGGCGAACCTATTCCGCTGCCCGAATCGGTGGCTCCAGGTCAAAATGTGAGCATTCCACTGCAAATACACGTGCTTAGTCCGAATGGGGCGCCTCTGGCACCGGGCGCCTATACCCTGGAAATCGGTCTGACCACGCTCCAACGCGCTGCAGCAGATACCCCTTTCCTCGACACGAATTTGCCGGGGGGAATGATGAAACTGCCGGAACAGGTGGAGAACGCTTCTGAGTTACCCCCTATTGCGGCTGAGGTCATTCAATCCGATCTACGACCTATGATGGAGAGTGGGAGCGTCTATACCGTCCATGCGCTCCTGAGAAATAACGGGGCTGCGACTTGGAAAGCCTCGGAGAAGTTTCGTGTGACACTACGGCTCTATCGGGTGGAGGAAGCCGTGTCAGGGCATGAGACGGAGACACCCGTTGACATGGCCGACGCTTCGATGATACTCGCTCAGGATGTAGCGCCGGGAAGTGTGGCTTCGGTAACCTTGCAGCTGCCTTTGATGTCTCCGGATGGGAAACCGTTGCCGGTTTGGCATCAACGTGATGACTGGACCTATCTCGTTCGGTGGGAGGTGGCGGACGGTAAAGGAAATGGGGTTTCGATAGATGCGATGCCGATATGCGTGGTATCGTACGATTTCGGCCCACATTTTCTCTCCACCCAGATACCAGGGGAACTACCTGCGGCTCACCGGCTGCCGGTGCCCATCTCTTTGATGAACGACGGACCTCAGATATGGAAGAAGAACCTTGTGCGCGTTGGTTATCACTGGTACTACCTTGATGGCACCGAATATGTTTTTAACGACGAGACCACCCCGATTCCGCAGGATATCGCTCCGGGGCAAAAGCTGAACGGCTTCCTCGCGTGGGTAACCGCACCTCCTTGTGATGGCCTTTACTACCTTGTGTGGGATTTGCAAGTGGGCGATACGTGGGCCTCTACAACGTCCTGTACACGCGTAGATGACCGTTTGGTACAACTTGTGCGTGTGGTGGATGGCAAATTGCAGTTTGTGGATCTGTCAACGTTTTACAATATTAAGGGCGTCACCAATGAGATGATGCCTGGGATAGGGAGTTTCGACGATCAAGGGCTTTCGTTCCCCAGAGCGTTAATACCGAACTATGCGATTAGCGGCCCCATCCCCTCGAATATCTGGATGCCGGTAGACCATGGCGGTCCCGACTCGAATCGTCGTATCGCCTTTGTATGGGGTAGCCCTAACGAGAAAGGAGAGGACTTTCTGGCCTGTATGGGGCAACGGCTTGAATTAGGGAAGCAGAGTGGGGTCTATCGGTTTGTTCATATTTTGGGGGCCAGTGGCTCGAAGGCTCTTCCCACACAGCTGCGGTTAGTATTTGCCATTCCGGGGGGAGGCGATGCGGCCGATCTATGGGCGCTTACCGTAGACCCGTGGAACACTTTGGAGGCTAATTTGCAGAAGGTAGGGTTCTACTGCCGTTGGCACAACGGCCCGAACGGCCCTCAGTCTGGAGCAGTTGGACTTTATCACTATGTGGTGCCCGTTACCGAGACGAGCAAGCTAATTGCCATTCAACTTCCGAACGCGCCGGATTTTCGTATCGCGGCGATCACGTTAGAGAAGTAGTAAAAGGAACTATTTTCGCCTGGATACGACTTAATTCACGGCAGCACGTAGGGAGTCGAGAAACTCAACGGTGCGAAGAGGCCGCTCGGCACGAAAGCGAATGAAGCTTCTGAGAGCGCGTTCGATATAAGGTAGGACAGCTTTGGGCGGCGAATAGTGAAGCAGCGCCTCCGGTGAGGCTGTTCGCAGCGTTTGCAGCGCAGTGAGGGCATCGGCGGGCAAAGGGAAGGCATCTAGAAAAGTGTGGTGACAACGCTTACAGAGTGCCCCACCGGCAGCCGGACTAAACCCGAAAGGGGGCTCCTGAAGCGGTTCTCCGCAGTGCGCGCAGTATTCGATGGCGGGGGCGTAGCCTAAAACCTCCAAGAGGCGAATGTCGTAGGCGTGGATAATGGAGTCGAGCCACTCGGAGGGTTGTGTTAGGAGCAGCAGGGCAGCGCAGGTGAGGTCGAACACCGCTTCGCTCGAAGTTGCATCGTGGTCGTGGGAGAAGACGTCGAGTAGGTCACAAATATAGGCGGCGCGGGAGAGGCGTTCGATATCTGTGCGTAAAGCCGGAAAGGCGTTGACGATCTCGCATTGGGTAATGATGTCGAGATTGCGGCCGGTGGCGAGCAGGAGGCGGAGGTGGGTGAACGGCTCCGTTGCGCCGACGAGGCGACTGGTGGCGCGCTGCGAACCTTTCGCAATAGCCGATATTTTTCCGTGTTCTTTAGTAAAAAGGGTGAGGACGCGATCGTGCTCTCCTAAACTTCGGCGATGGAGCACAAGGGCTTGTGCGGTATAGGTTGGCATAGGTTCCTCAAACGTTTCGGCGCGGAGAATGTCGCCTGAAGGCGACCGAGGAAGCGCCCCCTCCTTTCTCTGTTGATAGTTAGCGAATAATTGGATATACTGATGTATACGCGAAAAGGGTCACTTGAATGCGACTGACCGTCCAACACAAACTGCTGCCCACACCGCAACAAGCTGAGGCACTCCGACGCACCCTTGAGACCGCCTATAAGGCTGCGTTGAAAGGGGTTCCTGTCCACTATGTTGACCCTCGTAATACCTCTCGCACCTGTCCGAACTGTGGGCATTGTGCGAAAGAGAACCGTGGAACGCAGTCTTCGTTTGCGTGCACCTCCTGCGGCTTCGAAGGCCTCTCTGCTTCGCTTTCGAGGTGACATTCCTGGCAGATGGGATTGCGGCGGGCAATAGGGCCCGTCGGGTCGCTGTAAACCGGCCGTACTGCTCGGAGACAGATTCGTCTGTCGCGCCAGAGCAAAGTCGCTGCCTTTAGGTGTGCGGTAGTTTACTGAGTGAACGAGTTGAGATAGTGATGAAGCGATACAGAGAGATCGCTGAGTGCAAACCGCATAGCATCCCTTAAAACGGTTTGCACTGCTTGTTGGTCGGTTATAGGCGCCGATACACGCATGGTGTCCGCGGTACGATGGTGCCAAAGAACTTGCCCACTATTACTATCTATAAGATACCCTACAGCTTCAGCGCTGCCTTCAAGTTGGGGGTCAGAAGCGACGGTCGTTGCTCCGTGATCTGTCCAACTGCGCAGTTCCAGGTCGGTTATTCGAAAGCACAGAAGATAATCTGCTTTCATCCGTTTTGCGACAGTTTGTAGCCGTTGGATATTCGGTGTTTCATCGTGCCAAAGAGCAAAGGGGGACAAGTGAAGCCCTTGCAAGGCTTTGTCGGTAGCAGTAGGTGTATAGATTTGATGGGTTGAGAGCGGCAAAAGATTTATGGAGAGCAGATTGCTACGATCGGTTGGGAGGTTTTGGGCACCTATGAGAAACACATGACCGGAGGACTTAAAAAGGATAGCATCTGCTGCCTTTGGTGCCGGTATAGGCAAGATGGCCAAGTGTACAGAGGGAGAAGCGAATGGCGAGGTCTGGCCGGTTTCTAAGGCATGAATGCCCATTTGGGCGGCCTGCAGCGCCGCAAGGCGGATGGCATCAGGCTGAGTAAGTTCGTAGTTAGAATGGAGGAAGACATGGGCGATCTGTGCCGACCCAACAATCGGCATGGGGCCAAATGAGGTTTCGGATGGAGATGAGACAGAGAGCACATGGAGGGTGGCATGTAGGATGACGATACGGAAACTGCCATCCTGGATTTTTAGATCGTTGACATGAAGCAGGAGGGCATAGTTCGTATGCAACGCCAGGCAGAGCGTACGAATTTGAACCGGGTTGAGAGGCCAAGTAAGCTTGATGCCTAGCGTCTTGGCCTCTTGTTCGACAAGGCTCGATGATGGGGTTGCAATGGCGAATCGTTGTTTCAGCAGCATCCGAAACCCATCGTCCAAAAGCGCCTGTGCCATCGGCACTTGCAGAGAGGAAGGCAGTTTGTCTAAGGGGGCCGGTTTCGGAGTGCCGAAGAGTGGGAGATTGCGAACGAGCGAGTCGTCTTTATGGGGTGTATTTGGTAGACGAATACCGATAGAGTCGGCGAGGAGCTGCTTTTGGTGATCAAGCTCCTTCTGAACATCCTGTGGTAGGGCGGGAGCTGTAGGTCCGATCACCACGATTTGGCGGGCTGTAGACAGCAACGAGGACGGTGGGATGGCTTTTATGGGCAGGGCTAACAACATCAGCCCGATGAAGCCGGCGGCACTTCCACCTCGCATAGCCGTCTGCCTATTGACAACTCTACTCCGCATTCGTATACTTTACCTTAATCGAGGAGTACTTAATAGCGAATGGGACGTTTTATCTCGAAACTTGTTTTAAGGATCGTGATATATGTCTACTGAAGAGAGAGAGCTTTATACGGTTGCCCAAGCAGCAGACTATCTTCAACTGACCCCTGCGAGCATTCGATCTTATATACGACAAGGGAGGATAAAAGCCTTTCGTGTGGCTGGCGGACGCAAGATACTTATCCCACGGGAAGAGCTTCTCGGCCTGTTGGAGCCTGCCGTCTTGGGCGCTCGCCTCACGGAATCGGGCAAAACCATAAAAGATGCTTGAAGAACTTAGAGAGCTTTGGCGCTACCGTTATCTACTCTACATGCTCGTTCGGCGCGAGTTGAAGGTGCGCTACAAAAACTCGGTGCTTGGCTTTCTATGGTCTGGTATTCCGCTTTTACTACAGGTGTTTGTCTATACCTTTCTCTTTCGGAATGTGGTTGGGGTGCGCGCTCCAAACTACAGCGCCTATTTGCTAACGGGCATCATTCCATGGACTTTCTTCTCAACGGCCATTTTGGATGCGAGCCAGTCCCTCCTGATCAACTATCCGATCATTCGGAAGGTCTATTTACCGCGTGAGGTCATTCCGCTGGCGAGCGTTCTAAGCAACTTCGTGCACTTTTTATTGAGCTGGGCGCTCTATTTCATCGTTTTTTTAGGCATTGCTCCCCTCTTCGGTTTAGGGACACCGCTGCTTGGAAGCATGGTGTGGTTTCCCTTCATTACGGTGATAGAACTGTTGTTAGTGATCGGGTGTGCGCTTGTTGTGGCATCGCTGAACGTTTTTTACGAGGACGTCAAGTTCATCGTTCAAACCGTATTTCAACTCGGTTTCTTTCTATTACCTGTGCTCTATCCTGCCGATCAGATATACTACACATCGCATCTCATTCGCGCGCATCCATGGCTCTATCGGGTCTACCTCCTCGATCCGATAGCGGCCATTATCACGGCTTACCGGCACATGCTCTTACAGCCCATAAGCCCCTCAGCGTTCAACGCCTCGTTAAAGGGAGCAAAACCTCTTCCGTTTGACTGGACGCTTTGGTTCGGGGCGTGTTTGCTTTCATTTCTCATCGCGTGGGCAGGGTATGCTTATTTCAACCGGCGCAAGTGGCTTTTTGTGGAGCGGCCATGACAGAGACGATTGCAGTTACGGGCCTCGATGAGGTCGAAGAGGGAAAACAGTATGCTGTGGTTGTATCCCATTTAACGAAAGAGTTTCGAGTTCGTTATAGGACATCGGTCAAGCGGCGATTGATCAGTCTGTTTGATGGGTCGGAGCCGACGTTAAAACGTTTCACGGCGCTAAGTGACGTATCGTTCTGTGTGCCCCATGGGCAGACCGTGGCGATCATCGGGCGCAACGGTTCGGGCAAATCCACGTTGATGGGGCTTTTAGCGCGGGTTTATAGGAAGACATCGGGAGAGATCCGTCTTTATGGAGCTGATGGAGGGGCGGCGCGCATCGCACCTCTGCTGGAGTTAGGGGCGGGGTTTCATATAGACCTGACCGGCGAGGAGAACATCGAGTTTTACGGAGCTATTTTAGGCATGTCGGCCCGTGAAATGCGCCAGAAGTTCGACCGTATTGTCGAGTTTGCGGAGCTAGGCGATAAGGTTCGGACAGCGGTGCGCAACTGGAACGATGGAGCGAGGCTAAGATTGGGGTTTGCCATCGCGATCCATACCGATCCGGATATTCTGTTAATTGACGAGGTATTAGCGGTTGGAGATGAGGCCTTTCAGACCAAATGTTATCGGAAGGTAGAGGAGCTGCAGCGTCAAGGTAAGACGATACTGTTTGTGTCGCATGACCTTGCGAAGGTGGAGCGGGTAGCTCAGCGGGTAATATGGCTTATGGATGGGCAGATTCATATGGACGGTGAGGTGAAGACGGTTTTAGAGGCCTATCGTCTCTACAGCGCCACGCAGGCAGGTTCATGACAGCAGGTGAGAGGATGCGTCTATACCTAGGCATTGATGGTGGGGGCACGAAAACGGCGGTAACCATCATCACCGATGCAAGAGTTGTTATCGGTGAGGGGACAGGGGGGCCGGGCAACATTGCGGTTACTGCCGAGCCGGTGTTGCGCCGTTCTGTGTTGGAGGCGATAGGCCAGGCCTGTGCTGTAGCCGGTTTAGAGATCGCCAATACCCATTTTGGCGGTGTTTGTGCTGCAATGGCAGGGTATTCCGATGAGGAGAAGCGACAGCGGTTTTTGGAGCTATTGAAAGGGCTTGTAAGGGCTGACAGGTATCGCATGGAGCCAGACTATGTGGCCGCCTATTGGGGGGCAACGTTGGGCGAGCCGGGAATTGTGGTGATCGCCGGTACCGGGGCTGTGGCTTACGGGCGAAATGCAGAAGGTGAGAGCTACCGTGAAGATGGGCTTGGATATCTGCTTGGGGATCGGGGAAGCGGCTTTAATTTAGGGCTTCATGCATTGCGTTATACGCTAGACCGAATGAAAGAAGGAAATATAGATCGGTTGGCGGCAGCCGTTTTGGAGTTTACCGGGGCACAATCACAGAGCGAGATCGTCCGGTGGTTATACGGCGATTTTGTGCCGGCAAAAGTAGCCGAACTGGCGCCGGTAGTAGGAGGGTTGGCGGAAGAGGGAGATAGGGCGGCAAGAGATTTGGTGGCAAAGATGGCTCGCTGTTTACGTCATTCGGTGCGACAGGTTCGGCATAAGCTTTGGTTGCCTAGGGATGTGCCCGTTTACATGTTGGGTGGCTTGTGGAATATCGGGCCGTTTTTCCGTTCGGAGTTCATTCAGCCATCGTGGCCTTTGGAAGGAGAGAGCGATGATGCGGCCTCAGGCGGGCGCTTTCTTATTGGAACTCCTCATGCCGACGCCGCCTATGGTGCCGCATTATTGGCAATGGAGACGGTGTAGGAAATGGGCGCCGTCCGGGCGCTGCCGAGGGCTGGTGACTGATCGCGTGGTTTAACCTGTTCAAGAGAAGCGGTGGATAGGCAATTTGCCTATCCACCACGTGTGATTCAAGACCAATAACGACCGCCTAGTGGGAGCTAATGGGGCCGTGCCGAATGAGGTTTGGAGGAAGAGGTGGCGGTATCATTGGGCCGGCAGGATGCGCATTGCTGTTGGGGTGCGGGCTTGGTATATGGCGAAATGGGTTAAAGAACACATAGTACACCCCAGCAATGACGAGGATGGTAATCACAATGAAGATTGTGGCCATTTGTGGGCTTATCTCTCGTCGCATAGCGCCTCCTCTTTAATTGTTCGCCCACCAGGGCCCCCAGTAATCTACATCGTAGCCGCCTTGGCCGTTTAGAGACTGCTCGGAACCATAGGGTGTGTATTTCGCATGTCCATCCACGAAGACCGTGTTATAGCCACCGCCTTGACCGGGCACCGGAACTCCGTTGACCTGTTTCGCCAACGGGTGTCTGGGGTCAATAGCGTTCCAATCGTTGCCTGGCGAGACGTTGGGGTCTATGCTCCAGGAGTAGGCGTTAAAGAAGCTCCAGGAGCCGCTACCGATAGAGCGATAGACATCGCGGCTATAGCCCCATGCTGGGACTGAGAGCGTGTCGCAAAGATAGGCGCGCTGAGACGGTTTGTCTATTGCATCCATCAGGCGAAGGCGAAAGACAGTCGGGTTGACACTGTAATCGAAGTAGCCGGTCGCTCCCCATGCGTTGATACCCACATGGATCGTCCAATCGGCATACTCTTCATCTCCTCCGAACCAGCCTTGCCAAGCGGGATCGTTGGTTGGTTTGGGCAGATCGGGGCACCACCAGATATCCTTGTTTTTTACGTAGGGCTTGGTGAGATCCATCCATCCTGCCCACAGCCCTTGCGAGTCCGTCGTTTCGTTGGGGCACATCATGCCGTCGTAGTCTTGCACGTACATGATAAGTCCCATGGCAAGCTGTTTTTCATTGGAGAGGCAGGTGATTTTGCGTGCCGATTCGCGAGCTTGCGCGAAGACGGGAAACAGAATTGCTGCCAAAATCGCAATAATCGCGATAACAACAAGCAATTCTATGAGAGTAAAAGCACGGTCAGAACGTTTCATCATTATATCCTTTCTTGAGATTTATAGGAACGGGGGCGCCGTTGAATGGCGCACCACGAGCTGTGATGGAATGACGATGCGTTTAGGGACTATTTGGTCTTCCTCCTTTGTGACTGAAGGGTTTTCTAGAAGTGCCAGCAAGAGACGTGCGCCGCTTTTACCCATCTCTTCCCACGAGACGCGCAGTGTGGTGAGAGGGGGATGGATTGCGGCGGCAAAAGGTTCATCATCATAGCCTGTTAGGGACAGATCGTCGGGGATTCGGAGACCCTGTTTCTGCGCCTCTTGAGCGACGAACGCAGCGAGAATATCGGAGCCGGCCGCTAAAGCGGTAGGCCTTCTGGAGGGAGGAAGGGAGAGCCAAAGCTTCAGGGCATCTTCCACACGCGGCTTAGGGCGACGAATGGAGAGGATCAGTTCGGGGTCAGGCTCGATACCGGCATTTCGGAGCGTATCTTCATAAGCCTGTTGCCGGACAAGATAGTGGTAGGGCCGATCTCCACGCAGGAAGGCGATTCGGCGGTGTCCTAGAGCGAGAAGATGTTCAATCGCGGAGCGCATGCCCCCGTAATTGTCATGCACCACTCGTGGGTAGGGCCCGGCAGGTTCAGCATCCACCACAACGACGGGATAGCCTTGATTATGGAGCCATTCGAGACCCCTTTCCGGCATATGCCCAAAGACTAAAGCACCATCAAACTTCACGCGATGGCACCATTTGGCGAAGTCGGCAACCGAGAAGCCCTTGGGGGTATCGCCGCTGCCGGGATAAGCCCAAACCAGCCCCCATAGACCGGAAGCAAGTTCTTGTGCTGCCGCCTGAGATATTTGCATTTCGGCGATGGTATGGGTAGGGCGAGTGCCCCAGACCTCCCAGCAGGAGATAAGCGCTATGACATGGTGGCGAACGGCTGGGGGGGTTAGGGGAGCTGGCGCGGTGCTGCAGATAACGGTACCGGTAGCCACAGAGCGCCTAACAAGACCGCGGCGTGCCAATTCGGAGAGCGCTCGTTCGGCCGTTTGATAGGAGATGTGGTAGTGCGACGCGATTTTACGGGCAGACCATATCGGTTGCCCATCCGTCAGCCGATTTGTACGGACAGCCTCCTCGATCTGCTCGACGATTTGCAGATAGAGTGGTCGCGAATCGAGAGGGTCAAGGTGTAGGGTAACCACCGGTTTGTAATTTCCTCACCGAACCTTGTTGTGCTATGACTGCTATGTAATAAGTATAGCATAAAAAGGTACAACTGTCAAGGCCGGATGCAAGTGGTTCGATAAGGGGGAATCTGACTGAGGGAACAGAGTGCTTAGGGGTTGCAATGTGGGACGGTTCGTGAGAAGCAGAGGGCCTATAAGCCGGGTTCTGTCTTTGTGTGGCCATCTCTCTGGGGAGTCGGTTACCCGACGCCTCTAGCGATCCACCGGGAGGGTCCGCGGGCCGCCTCATCCCCTCCCTTTGATCTTGCTCCCGATGGGGTTTGCCAGGCCGGTGTGTTACCACACCGCCGGTGCGCTCTTACCGCACCTTTTCACCGTTACCGCAGCCA
>Ga0209061_1000899_pt1 | contig 59680 bp, 61 predicted proteins | sample Coa_R1_10_FD_187157 | JGI IMG/M metagenome (GOLD analysis project Ga0209061, IMG submission 187157) | Surface soil microbial communities from Centralia Pennsylvania, which are recovering from an underground coalmine fire - Coalmine... | ecosystem: Environmental > Terrestrial > Soil >... | reverse complement strand
CACATACATTCGCCTGCACAACACCGCGCCAGGCGTACAGTGCGATGGGAGTAAGACAGCGGGGGATGGCGTCGCCGCGGTGATCGACCTTGCCAGCAGCGTGCTGCCGGAGCAACCGCCGCCAATGCCCATGGGTCACCTGATCCCACGCGTGAACTTCAGCACAGCATGGTGGTAAAGCTCAACCGCCTTTGTCGAGACAAGGCAAAACCACTCGTGGCGGTATGGTCGCGAGCGGCTCGCGCGATCCAGACGAGCGCTGCGGTGGCTCTCTTCGCGCCGGGAAGGGAAACCCGCGCACATGGCCCCTTCCCGCGTTAGCGCTCAGAACGCGCTACCGTGCCATGCCAGTCTTTGCGCCACTGCTGCATCTGCCCCATCTCCTGGCACTGCTAGAACAACGCGCTGCGCGGGGCTCTAGCAGGCCCAGTGGGCAGAGCCCCGCCGACCGTTACCGCCGCGACGAGACGCGCACAGGCACGGCAACGGGATCCAGTCGGCGCGGCAGCGGCGGCGTTGGCCGATCTTTGGGCGCCGACCGGTGCCAGCGTACACCCCAGACGATCGCGAACGCGGCAGCCCCGTACAGCCAACCGGCCAGCACATCGATCATGTAGTGCTCCCCCAGGTAAACGACCGAGAAAGCCATCGCCAGCGGATAGATCACTGCGGCCCAGCCCCAGCGCGGGAAAACCCGCCACAGCACCAGCCACACCAGCACCGGGAACGCCGCGTGCAAGCTCGGCATTGCAGCTACCGGGTTGGGCTGGAAGTGCTCGGAGAGGACGACGATCGGATTCGCGAGCGAGGCGTAGCGGACTTCGTACAGGATGAGATGCACCGTCGGCAAGCGCCCTACTCTGTCTGCCCACCACGGCGGCGCCATCGGATAGAGCGTGTACGTCACGAAGCCGGCGTAGCAGAGCAGCACGTACGAGATGACGAAGCGCCAGTAATGCGCGGGCCGCCACAGCCAGAACACGAACGCCAGCACCAGCGGCACCACGAAATGCAGATCGTACATGAACGTCGCGGCGTAGTCGTACCAGTGAGCGTGGCCCGGGGTATACAGATGCGCCTGTAACCAGAGCGTCGGTACCACGCCGTGGAAGAGCCAGCGATCGGCATCGATCGGAAACTGGACATGCGCATCGGCGATCAGGCCATCGGCAATGCCCGTGAGCGCGATATAGCCCAGCACGAGCACAATGAACGGCGTCCAATCGCGCAGGAAGTGCAGCGGGCGCGCCAGCAGCAATGCGAACAGGAGCAGAAAGATCGCGACGAGATCGGGCGCCGGCCAGGAATGGCTCACGATCAGCCAGCCGGTAAAAAGCATCGCGTACACGATCTGCACGGCGATCAAGATGCGTTTGTGGCGCTCCTGCCCGGCGAGGAAGCGATGCAACAGCCGCCGCCATGGCGCGATCAGCGCACCGAACACGGTCCGCGCCTCTCGCTCGCGCGGCAGCGTGGTCTCGACAGGCCAGTATGCTCTTCGCTCGACGTCTTTGCGGATGTGCAACGCCATGGTCAGACTCCCGTTCGCCTGCGCCGGGGTGCGCGTTCTCGCGAGCGTCTGGAACGAAACGCTGGCGGTGGAAACGCGCCCCTGCGCTCTCGGCTCGGGCACGCTTACGCGGGCGTGCACGTAAACGGCTCGTAAAAAACCGTACGGCATCGCCGTTCAAAAAGGATGAAAAGCCTCTCAGGCATGGACCAGAAGTGGTAGCGGGCTAACAGAGTCCTGAAAGCGAGCGCGGCCATCAGGCGGAGGTGCGCGAAGGCGGTGGCGTTCTATCCAGGCAGGTACAGGGCACGGGGTGCTACCATGCTCGGGCCAGCGCGGAGCACATCTCCTGTCGCTGGCCCGAGCGTGCAGAAGGGCCTCCGCGCGGGGGTTATTTCAGTCGCAGGAAGCGCTTCAGCAACCGGCCGCGCACGCGTCGCCAGGCGCGATCGAGGGCGTGGCGATCGGCGGTGGCGGCCTCTTTGCGGCCATAGCGCAGACGCATGTAGCTATCGGCCACGATGCGCGGTGCATTGCCGAGGTCGAAGCGCTCGGCGAGGGTACTGGCGAACTCTCGCGGTGTCTGGCCTGGAGCGGGCGCGATCCGCAGCCAGCGCGCCAGACGCAGCGTCTTCTCCCATGTGCGCGTAGGATAATCGAGACCGCGCAGGGGTAGCTCCCATGCTAGCCGCAGCGTGCCCGCGGCGAAGAGCAGCAAGGCGAGGAAAGTCAGCCCCACGTAAAGCGGCAGCCAGTTCGTCTTATGGCGGAAGTGGTACGTACCCGCGCCGGGCTGGGGGAAGTCGGGGATATCGCCGATGAACTCGCCTCCGAAAAGATTCGGCCCGCCACCTTTGATGATCGGATCCTGCTGCACGTCCTGGCCGGGCGGCACGTTGCTATCGGTCGAGGGACGCGAGACGAGCGGCGCGCCGCCGAAGGGGCTGAACTCGACCCATCCGTACGTCGGGAAGTAGACCTCCGGCCACGACTCGGCGTCTTTCTCGCGCACGATGTACTTGTGCAGGTCGAGGTTGTATTCGTTGACGGCGTAACCCGTCGCCAGGCGTGCTGGCACACCGGCCGCGCGCAGCAGCACGACCATCGCCGAGGCCTGGTAGTCGGAGTAGCCTTTCTTCGTGTCGAAGAGGAAGAGATCGACCGCGTCGCGGCCAGGCGGCACGATCGGGATATCGTAGCTCTGCGGGTACTGCCGCAGCATGTCTTCGATCGCCCGCGCTTTGTCGTAGGCGTCGGGCTGGTTCGCTGTGACCTGCAGCGCCAGATCGCGCACCCGCTGCGGCAACGAGGCCGGCAGCTGCAGGTATCGCTGGCGGATGTAATCCGGGTAGTTCTGGTTGTCGTGGCGGAGCTGGTCCTCGGACGCCTCCGAGATCGTGCCGATGACGGTGTACTGATCGCCACGTTTGAGGCTCTGGCGCGGGCGGATCGCGCTGACATCGGCAGCGGGTGCGCCTGGCACGGCATCGACACGCCCATCGATCGACGCCTGCACCGGTTGGCCGATCGTCAGCAGCACGCCGTTCGGTGTATCGACGACAACGTTGACAGCGATATCGTGCTGCGCGGCGTAGGCGGATTTCGTTGTCGGCTGGCCGTCGCCAACGGCGACACCGTTCGGGCCGATGCTGCCAGGAACGCGATCGCCGCGCTTCCAGCCGTCGGGTGTGTACTCGTCGTAGCGGGCAGCGACGAGGTTCCGCCCTTCGTTGGACTGGTCGCCAAAATCGACCTCGGCAACCACGCGGTCGCTGAGCTGCACGTGGCCCTGCAGCGGCAGCGTCGCGCCGAAGTTATGCAGCGGCACATCGCGCTTGGAATCGATGCTGGAGAAGAGGCGGCTCCAGTCGGCGCTGGCGTTGCTGAAGGGGCTGGTCAGATCGTCCCAGGCATGGGCGATCGCCGGGGCGGCCTTGGCCAGCGGCACCCACCAGGCAAGGATCAGCAGCCCGATCGCGATCCACAGCGTCGCATTCAGAAAGCGCAGGCTGATGAATTCGGGGAAGTCCAGCCCGTGGCGACGCCACTCGCCCATGCGGTTGAGCAGGTGCACGCGCATCACGAGCAGGATCGCGCCGAAGAGGAAGACCACGAACGTGGTGCTGAACTGCCCGGGCAGGTAGCTAATATTCGTCAGCAGGCCGATGCCACCGGGCACAAGCGCGATCCAGGCGTTGCGCCAGCGGAAGATCGCCCAGGCAGAGAGGTACGCACCGATCCACGTCAGCGCCAGGACCATCGTCACGAACGGCATGTTATCGGTGGTAATGCCGCCCGTGCGCACCACGTCGATCCAGTCGCCGAACCGGTACCAGAAGTGGTGCAGCCCCGCCCAGAGCGACGTCTCGCCCATGAAGCTGAGCGCGCCCAGCACCACGACAGGCACGCCGATCGCCAGCGCCGCCAGGTGCAGGAAGGCCTCGTGCACGCGTACACGGGCGAGCGCGAAGCCGGTCAGCAGCGCCAGGAAGCCGATGAGCGACAGCGAGGGCATGCCATCGACCCAGTGGGCGCTTTGCACCGAGGCCGTCACGGAGAGGAACGTGATCGCCGTGAGGGCGAAGGTCAGCCACTCTTCCCAGCCAGCCAGATACGGTGCGAGCCGCTGGCGCAGAGACGGCCGCTCGGGAGCGGCGGGCGCTTGTTGCTCGCGAAACCACTCGATCCAGTTCGCCTGACTGTTCATGCGCACTCTCCGGCCTTGGAAAAGGCAGAAACGCGCAAGCCCGCCCGCTATCGATCAGTGTAGCGCCGCGCGCATGGCGCTGTATCTCCCGTTCTTTTATCCGTCCACGCCCGCGCCGGTGGCCTCCGCCGGGGCCAGCGCCGTCGAAATATCCTCGCCGCGCTTCACCAGGTACGTCCAGATGTCGGCCGCCGCCAGCGCGCCCACCACCAGCAGCGCGTTGCCGCTCCCGCCAAAAGTGCTCGGCTCGAGCAGCACCGCCGCCACTTTCACCCCGCGGCCCGTCAGCTGCAACAGGCTCAACACCCAATGATCGTCCACCGACGGTGTCACAACCACGAGCGTCGTGTGGCGACCGAAGCGCCGTCCTTCGACGTTGAGCAGATCGGCCAGCCGTACCTCGCTCACGGCCCGCGCCACCGCCAGCGCCTCGAGAATGCGCGTCAGCTGCTGGCCACCACGCTCCGCCTCGACGATCTCCAGCCGCTCGCCGTAGAGGATCAGCCCCACGTTGCGGTTCTGGTTGAGGAAATGCCGTGCAACCGAGGCCGCGACTTTGACGCCGTACTCCTCGGTGCTGTCGTCGCCGCTGCCCGCCTGCGCGCTGCGCTGCAGATCGAGCACGATCCAGATATCGCTCGCGGGATCGAGCTCGAAATCTTTCACCATCAGCTTCCCGAGGCGGGCCGTGCTCTTCCAGTGAATGCGGTTGAAGCTATCCCCGGGCACGTATTCGCGTACGCCGGCGGCGTTCGGCGTGACGTAGTGCGTGCGCTTGCGGAAGCGTCCCTCGCCGGGCAGGTTCGCGGGCGGTACGGTGAAATGCGGCAGGTCGTAAAACGGTGGATAAACAATGATCGAGGATGGCGCCCCAAAGCGCCGGGTGCCGCGAAAAAGCCCGAACGGATCGCCGCTCGACACGCTCAGCGGGCCAACGCTATAGACGCCGCGCCGCGTTAGCAGGGTCTGGCTGCGCCACGAGCGGAAGCTCTTGCCTGGCAGCGAGATGACGCGCCCGGCGCGGCGCCCCGGCAGCGTGGAGGGATCGTCGACTTCGAGCCAGATCTTGGGCAGGACCGAGGTGTTGCGCACGGTGATGCGCTCGTCGGTCATCTGTCCCACCTGCGCGCGGTCGACAAGCCGCTGCACGGTGACGTGCAGCCCGATCAGGTTGAGCCGCGCCCAGATGTAGCAGAGCGGGATCGCCGCCAGCAGCACGTAGGCGAGCCGGTAGAGCAGCCAGAAACCGGTGGCCAGGGCGAAGCCCACGCACAGGATCAGCAAGACGACGACGATCGCCAGGCTGCGCTGCGCCTTGAAGGTCGTGCCGCCATTCATCGCCGGCGCTCCACGGTTGGCCTCGCTGCCGGCATTGGCGAGAGGAGGACGAGGCGGGGCACGCTCATCAAACCGACTTTCCCTGCCGCAGACCGGTGCGGACAGGCCCACCGCCGCGGCGTGCTAGACCGAAAACGCCCCCCGCGCACGCGCGCCCGGCACGGCAACACGGCTCAGGCAGTCGCGCACGATCTCCTCGGCGGTGATGTTCTTCACCCGCGCCGAGGGGCTGACGATCACGCGATGGCCGAGCGTCGCATACGCGAGCTTCTTGACATCGTCGGGGATCACGAAGTCGCGCCCATCCATCATCGCTAGCGCCTGCGAGGCCCGCAGCAGCGCCAGCGAGCCGCGCGGCGAAGCGCCCAGATAGGCTGCCTCGTGTTTGCGCGTGGCCTCGACGATCTCGACGATGTACTGCTTGATCAACGGATCGACGTAGATCTGCCGCACCGCGTTCTGCAGCCGCAGGATCTCCGCCGCATCGGTGATCTGCCCCAGCTCATCCACGGGATGGGCAAGCTGCTGGCGATCCATCACGATGATTTCGTCGGTTTTGCTCGGATAACCGAGATGGACGCGCAGCATGAAGCGATCGAGCTGCGCTTCGGGCAGCGGGAAGGTGCCCTCGTACTCGATCGGGTTCTGCGTCGCGATCACCATGAACGGCTGCGGCACGTGATGCGAGATGCCGTCAACGGTGACCTGCCGTTCCTCCATCGCCTCGAGCAGCGCCGACTGTGTCTTAGGCGTCGCGCGGTTGATCTCGTCCGCCAGGACGACCTGCGCCATGATCGGGCCAGGGCGGAACTCGAAATCGCCGGTGCGGGCGTTGTAGATGGAGACGCCGGTGACATCGGTGGGCAGCAGATCGGGTGTGAACTGGATGCGTTTGAAGACGCAGCCGGTTGAGACGGCGATGCTGCGCGCCAGCATCGTTTTGCCGACGCCAGGCACGTCCTCGATCAGCACATGCCCCTGGCAGAGTAGCGCCGTGAGCGTGAGCTGGATCTCCGCCGTTTTGCCAACGATAACCTTCTCGACGTTGCTGATGATCCGTTCAGTGATGACACGTGGGTCTTCCACGCCTGCGCTCCTCCGCCTCCGCACCGCCTCGGGCCGCGGGCAGGCGCCGCTCGATCGCCTGCTTTGACCCGGAGTATACCAGACCGATTATCGCGCATGCGCGGTGCATGTGCGAAAGCACACCACGCGCTACTGGTAGACTTGGAGGCGGCATGTGGAGGTAATGGGGGATGGCATTCGATCTGCCCTGGGATCGCCCGCTGGGGCGGCGCGGCTTCCTCGCGGGGATGATCGGCCTCGCGGGCGGCACAGCGCTGGGCGGCGCAGCAGCGATCCGGCGGTTGGCGCGCACCTCCGCACCGCAGATCGCGCTCAGCGCCGGTGCGCCATTCGCGTTCCTCTCGACGTTGAGCACACCGCAGGGCACGGCCTTCTCGGTGCACGTACGCGGCAACGAGGGCGCATCCGGCAGCGCAACGTTCAATAACCAGCGCATTACGCTGGTGCCGCTGGATGGTTACCTTGTGGCGCTGTTCGGCGCGGGCCAGCCAGCGGGAGACGAGCAGGAGATCGCCCCTGGCGACTACACCGTCCACATCGAAGTCACGACGACGGCGGGCGAGCCGCTCAGCTTCGACCTGCCAATCACGATCTCGACGACGGATTTCCCCGTCGATGCCGTAACGCTGCCGCCCGACCTCGACAATCTGCTCGATCCGAACGTCGTCGCGCAGGAGGCGCAACAACTGGCGCAGATCTATGGCGCGCAAACACCGCAGCAGCTCTGGTCCGGGCTGTGGATTATGCCAGCCCAGGGGCCGATCAGCACCCAGTTCGGTGAGGCACGGTCGTACAACGGTGGGCCGGTCACCGGGCATCACTCTGGCGTGGATATCGCGCTGGATGCAGGCACACCGATCGCTGCTTGCGCGGCAGGGCGCGTCGCCTTCACCGGCCGCCTCGCCGAACGCGGCAATTTCATCGCCATCGACCATGGTCTGGGCGTTTTCAGTGGCTACGCGCATCTTTCGGAAATCGACGCCCAGCCCGGCCAGCTGGTACAGCCGGGCGATATTATCGGCAAGGCCGGTAGTACCGGGCTTTCGACGGGGCCGCACTTGCACTGGGAGTGCGCGGTCAACGGTATGAACGTCGATGCGCTGCGCTGGACTCGTGTGCTGCTGCCTTGACACTAAGACAGCGCAGACCACAGAACCCTACCAGGCGAGAGCAAGGCGTCATCCGGCATGGATCTCGCGCGACGTCTCACGAGTTTTCCGCGTTCGGCCACAGCGCTGCCAGATGGCGATTGCGCACCGCCTCGCCGGCGAGCGCCGGTTCGAGCCGAAGCGCCTGATCGAGCGCCGGCCGCGCCTCGTCGAGCCGGCCGAGGACGGCGAGCGCCACCGCCCTGCCATAGTGCGCCCACGCCTCGTGCGGAGCACGCTGCGCCGCCAGGTCGAAACGTGTCAGCGCCTCGCCGGCTTCACCTTCGTCGAGCAGCAGCAGGCCGAGGTTGATCAGCGGCTCCGGGCCAGCCGCCTCGCACGCGGCGGCGCGCAAGAAGTCGTCGCGAGCGCGCTGCCGCTCGCCTAGCGCTGCCAGGAGCGCGCCGCGGCCGTTCAGCACCTCGGCATCGTTGGGAGCAAGCAGCGCCGCGCGATTGTAATCGGCCAGCGCGGCGGCGAGGTCGCCCGAACGGGCGAAGGCCAGGGCACGGTTGTGCAATGCTGGCACGTAATCGGGCGCCAGAACCAGCGCACGGTTGAAGTATGCGATCGCCTGCTGCCAGAGTCCGACCTCCGCGTACAGCAGGCCCGCGTTCAGGAAGCCGGGCGCGGACGTGGAGGGTTCGTCGGAAGGCTGCGACGGGGGCAACGGCTCGGCCGGCGCCACGGGCGGCGCGGTTGCATCCGGCTCTGGCACCGCAGGTAGCGCGGTTGCATCCGGCTCCGCCGCTGTGGATAGCACGGCTGCATCCGGCTCCGGTACTACGGGCAGCGGGACTACCGCCGACTCCGCCGCCGCGACGCGCGGAGCAGTCGTACCACGCTCCGCCGCGACGGGCCGGACGCAACCGCGCCGGGAGCGCCGTCGCGCCAGCAGCGCCCCAACGGCTACCCCCAGCGCGATGCCGTTTCCCGCCACGGCAACGAGCACCAGCGCCCGCTCCCGCTTCACGCGCCGCTTGCCTCCCGTTCGAGCAACGCCTCGGTCAGGGCCTTGATCGCGTTGTAGGCATAGACCACGTAATCGCGTGGATGCAGATCGAGCGGCCGCAGTTCTTCCTTGCGCGCGGCCACCGGATCGGACAGCGCGGCCGGATCGTCGAAATCGACGCCCATCAGGAGCTCGTAGAGTTCGCCATCGCTCGCAACGACGACGCAACCGCGGTCGCGCGAGGCGGCGGCATCGGCCTCGACCTCGATGGCGTTCGTGAAGAACGCGCCGGGGAACGGCGGAAAAGGATCGAGCCGCGCCGCCAGGTCGCGCATAATCGCGCGCAACTGGTCGGCAGCGCGTTCGACGATCAGATCGGCCTGCGCTTTACGCGCGAGCGGATCGATGGGTAGATCGGCCATACAGCGTATCCTCGTGCTGCGTCTGGATCTTGGGTATGCAGGCGCAACCGCCGGTCGCGCTGCATCGTGCCGCTATCAGTGTGCCACCCGGTCGTGCCACGCGGGAATGCCGCGCAGAAGACGCGCCTGCGCGGTCTTCTTCCTGATGAGGCTACTACCACTCCCAGACGCGCGCGAAGGCCGGCAAACGTGCGATCTTTATGGTGGATCAGCCCGGAGATCCGCCGGCCTCAGCCGCGAACGCTGAAAGAGCACCGATGGCAACGGCCTGGTCACGCCGCCACGACCGCGCCGCAGCGCCGGATTCGCCCCGCCGCGCCTCTGCCCTGCCGCGTGTCCTTCTCGCGCTCCTCGCCGCGCTCGCGGCCACAGCCTGCGCCATGCAGCATACCGGTCCGGTACTGGTCGACGATGTCACGCCGCGCACGGCCGACACCGCGGGTGGGCTGGTGATCGTGCATGGTCAGAACTTCGCTCCGGGGGCCCAGGTGCAGGCCGGCGGCACGCTGCTGCTGACGACGTGGATCAACAGCCACTATTTGGCCGCGCGCCTGCCTCTGGAACTGGCTGGGAGCACGGTCGATATCGTCGTGCGCAATCCAGACGGCTCGCAGGCGCGGCTGCGCGACGCGCTGACGCTCGGCCCCCTCTCTCCAAGGCAACCCCAGGTTGCCAGCGCTGCACCGACACCCACGCTAGCAACGCCCTCGCCCACGCCGACGGCCGCACCGAGCGCTACGCCCGCCCTCACGCCCACGCCCAGCCCCACACCGGAACTGGTACCCCTACCCGCCACAACGGCGCTACCAACGCCACCACGCATACCGGTGGCGCGCCCCTCGCCCCCGCCGGTACAGGTGATGGTCCCACCGCCGGCGCCGTACACCGGTCCCGCACCGGTTGCCCCCATCAGCCCGATACGCAACGCGCCGCCGCAGCAATCGGAGCCGGCCCCCGCACCAGCAGAGCAACCCGCGGCACCGCCACCGCCGCCACCGCCACCGCAGAACCCGCAGCCTGTTGCGACACGGGTGATCGAGCCGCCACCGCCACCCGTCGCTGCACCCACACAAACGCGCCTCGTGTGCCCCCCGGGACTGCACATCCCGCCGGACGCGGCGCGCCAGGTGACGTGCTTCTGATGCCCTGAGCGAACGCAAGCGGATGCGCGCCGGCCGAAGCTTGCGTCTCACGAGATATTCCCCATGTGTGTTAGCATATTGACGAGAGGCAGCGGCTTAGTGCGGCGAGTGGCGGCGATGCAAGTGACGCGCCAGCAGATTCTCGATTATCTCCACCGTCGTGGGCGCGCCACCGTGCGTGAGCTTGCCGATCTGCTCAACCTCACGCCGACGGGGGTGAGACAGCACCTGACGGTGCTCGAACGCGACGGCCTCGTGACCTCGTACGAGGAGCGTGGCCGTGTTGGTCGGCCGGCGCACATCTACCGTCTGACGGAAGAGGGCGAGCGGCTCTATCCGCGCAATTACGACACGCTGGCCAACCTGCTACTCGAAGAGGTGCGAGCGATGGCCGGCGCCGACGTGCTGCAGCGGTTGTTGCGGCGCGTTTCGACACGCATGGCCGAGCGCTACACCGACCGGATTGAGGGTCGGCCACTGAGCGAGCGTGTGGAGGCGACGGCAGCGGCGCTGCGCGAGCAGGGCTGCGTTGTTGAGCTGGAGCGGCTCGGCGACGAGTTCTTGCTCCACGAATGTACCTGCCCCTATCGCAACGTCGCGCGGCAGCACAGCGCCGTCTGCGCCCTCGAAGTCGATTTCGTACGCCGCATGACCGGCGCCGACGCCAAGCTGACCAGCAGCTTGCTGCGCGGCGATACCGCCTGCACCTATCGCATTCGCCCGACTCTGGCAACCGCACACAAGGAATCGGCCTGAGGCGCGTGCGCGGTCACTTTTTGCCGCTGTTGCTCGCTCTTGGTGTCTCGCCGGCGCTGATCGCCTGTGGCAGAAGCGTGCGCGCCCATCCCACGCCGGTCGCGCTCAACACCGACCGCGCGACGATCGAAGCACTCGCTCCCGATACGCTGCCCGCCTGCTTCCAGCAAAGCGAACCGGCGACAGCCCCCGCAGGCGATCGCCAGGAGAGTATGGCAGCGCTGCGGCCCGGAGCGACACCGCCGCCGGGCAGGGAGGCGCAATTACGCGCGCTGGTGACGACAGCGCCGTTCCCGCTGTATGCCCTTGCCGCGCCGTCCGCCGAATACTCCCCGCTCGTGCTGCAGGACGAAACCGCGAGCGCCGGCGCAGGGCGTGCGCTGGTTTCTTTCACGCTGCGCTACCGCGCGCCAGCACGCGCTGGCGGCACGATCGCGATCGTGACCTCGCGTCATGCCAGCGGCACGCCGCAGCAAACCGACCTCGACGATAGCCTCGATGCGGTGCAGCTCGTTGCCGCCTTTCACGGCAAGAACCCCGCCGACGCGCTCGCCGATCCGCCGAGCGCGCTTGAAGCGCTAGGCTGCCCCCAGCACAACACCGTCACGGTCAACGTGCCAGGCAGCGCCGGCAGCGCCGATCTGCTCTCCTGGCCTGGCGCACCGAACGTCCTGCGACTGCGGTTCACCGCCGGCGAAACCGAGGTGACGCTCTTCACCGCCGGTCTGACGCAAGATGCGGCGGTTGCGCTCGCCGGCCGGCTGCAGCCGCTGCAGCGCGATACCGCTCTAGCGCAGCAGTTGCTGCGCGTTTTCGTCTCGCCGCCGCCCACGCCAACGCCCCGTCGCGCGCTTGCGCCATAGGCGCCCTCCGCGCTGCCATCCCGAGCAGCTATACTCGCCTGCGGAGGAGAGTGCGCATGCAGATCGATCTGTTCATCTCGCCGGGCTGCCCGCACGCCGAGGCCGCCCGGCAGCTTGTCGAGGCGGCGATCGCGGAGAGCGGCGCGGCCGCCACGTTCACGGTCCACACGATCGTCGATTACGAAACGGCACGCGCCCGCCGCGTCTTCGGCAGCCCGACGATCCGCATCGACGGCGTGGAGCTGGAGTACGCAGAACGAGAGCCAGAGGAGTTCAGCACGGGCTGCCGCTACTACAACACCGCCGAAGGCTGGCAACCGCTACCGCGCAAAGAGCTGATCCTGCGCGGCATTGCCCGGGCGCGGCAACGTGAACAGCGCGCCAGGCCACCAGCGTAAAGTCCTACCTCGGCGCTACATCAGCGGCGGTGTTCTGTTCGCCCAGGGCCGCGCCGTTTCGAGCTGAGCCGCGAGCCGGAACAGCGTCGCCTCGTCGCCGTAGCGCCCCACGAAATGGCTGCCGATCGGGAGACCGTCGGCATTCCAGAAGAGCGGTACCGACATCGCCGGGCGACCACTGATGTTCGCCAGCGCCGTAAACGGCGAGAAGGTACCAGCGCGGCGGTAACCGGCCAGCGGATCGTCGGCCGCGGGCGCGAAGGAGCCGAGTGGCGGTGGCGGCTCGCCCACCACGGGCGTGAGCCAGACATCGCAGCGGGCGAAGAAGGCATCGAGCGCGCGAGACGCCTCGGCGAGCGTTGCGGTCGCGCGCAGCAGATCGAGCGCATCCTGGCCGCGACCGAAATCGTAGAGCGCCCACGTCAGCGGCTCCAGATCGTCCTGCTCGGGCGGGCGGCCGCGCAACAGCGTGCAGCGTTCGATCGTCCAGGCGGTGTTGACGGCCCACGCGCGCGAGAAGGCGCGTGCCACCGCCCGGCCATCGGCCAGCGGATGCGGCGCTTCTTCGACATCGTGGCCGAGGCTGGCGCATAACCGCGCAGCATCCTCCACCGCGGCCACGCAATCGGGGTGCACGGGTGTGCCACTCGGCGATACGGTGGTGAACAGGATACGCAGACGCCCCGGATCGCGCCCCACCTCCTCGAGAAACGGCCGCTCGGGCGGCGGCGCAAGGTAGAAGCCACCGCCGCGCGGTTCGCTGAGAGCATCGAGCAGCGCGGCGCTGTCGCGCACGCTGCGCGTCACGACGTGATCGCAGGCGACCTTCTCGGCCACGTCGCCGGCATCGGCCGGCAGGGGCACGCGGCCGCGTGTCGGCTTCAGACCGAAAAGACCGCAGCACGAAGCGGGGATGCGGATCGAGCCACCGCCGTCGTTGGCATGCGCGACGGCGACCATGCCCGCGGCCACCGCCACCGCCGAGCCGCCGGAGGAGCCGCCGGGTGTGCGGTCCGGCGCCCAGGGGTTGCGCGTCGGACCGAACAGCTCCGGCTCCGTCGTTGGCAGAACGCCGAATTCGGGCGTGTTCGTCTTGCCAACGATAATCAACCCCGCGCGCTTGAAGCGACGCACGATCTCGGCATCCGCGTCGGGCACGTACTCGCGCATGAAACGCGACCCCGACGTTAGAGGTACGCCCGCGCACGCGGCGGTCAGGTCTTTGAGCAGGAAGGGCACGCCGGCGAACGGCCCATCAGGCAGCGCGGCGCGCGCGACGCGGCGGGCATCCTCGAACAGCGGCGTCACCACCGCGTTCAGGCGCGGGTTGAGGCGCTCGATGCGCGCGATCGCCGCCTCGACGAGGTCGAGCGGCGAGGCCTCGCGCCGACGCACCAGCTCCGCCTGGGCTAGCGCGTCGAGCGCAGCGAACTCGCGATCGTGTGCCATGGCAGCCCTCCTGGATCGGTGTGTTGCGCAGCGCGCCGCGCGCACGTCGGTCAAGCGCGCGCGGGCGCAAGCGTCCAGAGCATGTTCAGCCATTGCTCGGCGGGTGGCGGCCCTTCGAGCAACGGGATGAACTGCAGCATCGGCGTCGTGACACCCGCAGCAGCATACTCAGCGATGCGTGCGCGGCAATAGTCGGGGTCGCCGATCACGAGCAGATCGTCGATCAGCTGCTGCGGCACAGCGGCGACTGCCCCCTTGCGGTCGCCTGCCGCCCACGCGGCTTCGATGGGCGCCAGCTGCTCGCCGCGCCCGAGCCAGTGGTGGAAGGCGCTGTAGACCGGTGTGGTGAGGTAGGCGCAGATGCTACGCCGCGCCACCAGATCGGCAGCGGCGCGGTTGGTGGTAACGCAGACGAAGATCCGGCACACGACATCGAAAGCGGCGGGGTCTTTGCCGGCTTCCGCGGCGGCCGCGCGGGCGATCGCGCTCACGCGGCGAGCATCGTCAGGCGAAAGCCAGTTGATGATCACACCGTCGCCCAGCCGGCCTGCCAGCCGCAGCATCCCTTCGCGTAGCGCGGCGATGTAGAGCGGCACGCGTTCCCGCGGCGGGCGCGAGAGGCGCAGATTGCGCACGCGTACGCGGCCCGCGTCGGTCGTGACGCGCTCGCCATCGAGCACACGCCGTAGAATGCGCGCCACATCGCGCGTCTGCTGATACGGCTCCTCAAAGGGGACGCCGCTCCAATCCTGCACGATCATTGGTGAGGAGGAGCCGATCCCGAGCACACACCGTCCAGGCGCGACCTCGGCCAGGGCGGCGGCGTGCATAGCCAGGACCGCCGCACTGCGCGTGTAGACGTTGACAATGGCGGTGCCGAGCCGCAGTCGCTCGGAGCACGTCGCGGCCAGCACGAGCGGGCTGAAGCAATCCACGCCGTCGATCTCGTACGACCAGGCGTCGGTGTAGCCTTCCTCCTCGGCTCGGCGCACGACGTCACGACTCTCGCCAAGGCTCAAGCCTTCAACGGGAAAGGTAAAACCCAGACGTTGCATATCGCCTCCCGCGTCGCTGCCCGCCTGCGGGCGCTTGCTCGTTCATGCTGCCATAGCTGGCGCGGAAACGGCAGGCTTCACTTACCCGTTGCCGGTCGCCGCGTATCGCCCCTACACTACCGACGCGGCGCACGGAGCGCGGCACGCATGCCGGAGAGGCATCCGTGAGCAGTTATCGGGGAGCGCCCACGCCTCCGCCGTCAGCTGACCTGCGCATCCGTCTTGCGACGGCGCTCCTCATCGCGCTGTTCCTGATCGTGGCGATCGTACCCAGCGTGATCTTCCTGCGCCTGCGCATCGTCGAGAACAATCAGCTCGACCACCTCAACGGCCTCGTGTTGGCGGCACAGCGCATCGATGCGCTCATGACCGACCAGGAGACCAGCGAACGCGGCTACCTGCTGACGAATGACATGAGCTTCCTCGCCCCATACGATACCGCGCGACAGGAGATCGACGCCGCCTTCGCCCAGGGGGAATCCGAAGCACGCGCCGTGGGTGGCCGCGCGCCGGAGTTGTTCGCCACCATGCGCAACGCTGCGCGAGCCTGGCAAACGGAGATCGGCCAGCCGGTCGTGCAAATGGTCCAGAGCGGGGAGGCGACGCAGGCGCTGATGCTGGAGACAAGCGGGAGGGGTAAGGCTGCGTTCGACGCCTTCCGCGCCGCCAGCGGTGCGTTGACGGCGTATGCGGCGCAGGTCGCGCATAGCACAGCGCAGCGGCGCGATCGGTTGCTCGCGGTGCTGAGCGGAGCGCTGGTCGCGGTCGCGCTCTGCGGCATCATCGGCATCGGCCTGCTGTACTACGTCGCCGCCATCTCGCGCGGGTACATCCGCCGCGCGCTGGCCAGCGAAGCGGTGGCGCGGGCGCGCGATGAATTCCTGGCGCTGGCCAGCCACGAGATGAAGACGCCACTGGCAACGATCAAGGGGCAGGCACAGGCGCTGCGCCGCCGGTTAGAGCGGCTGCGGGAACGGGAGGAGGCTAGCTCGTTCGACGCGGACGAGTTGCGGCGTGCCCTCGAGCGGTTGGAAGCGATCGACCGCCAGGCTGCGCGCATGGCGCACCTGATCGACGAGATGATCGATACGAGCCGCATCGAAGGCGGCGTGCTGCGCCTGCACCTGGCGCCGGTCGATCTGGTGGCGCTGGTGCGGCGGGTGCGAGAGCAGCTGCAGCCGCTCTCGCCCGATCATCCGCTGCGCATGGAGGCGGCGCAACCGATGATCACGGTCTTTGGAGACGAAAGCCGGCTCGAGCAGGTGCTCACCAATTTGATCAACAACGGCGTCAAATACTCGCCGGCTGGCGGGCCGGTGGAGATTGCGCTGAGGATCGCGGCTGGCTTCTGCATCTGTACCGTGCGTGACCACGGCATCGGCATTCCACGGGGCGAACAACGGCGACTGTTCGAGCGATTCTACCGCGCCAGCAACGTCGATGCGGGCAGTATCAGCGGGCTGGGCGTGGGGTTGTACATCAGCCGCGCGATCGTGGAGGGGCATGGCGGCGAGATCTGGGTCGAGAGCGACGAAGGCAAAGGCAGTACGTTCAGCTTCACCGTACCGCTCGCGCAGCTAGGCTAGCCGCGCGCGATAAAACGGCTGACGACGCGCAGCAGATCATCCACATCGAACGGCTTGGCAAGATACCCCGCCACATGGTACGCCTCGGCCTCGGCGCGGGCGCGAAAGCCCGCCGTCATGAACACGATCGGGATCTCTGGCCAGCTCTCGGCCAGGCGTGCGCGCGTTTGCCAGCCGTTGAGCACGGGCATGGTCAGGTCGAGCAGAATGAGATCGGGCCGACGCCGGGCGATGCTCGCCAGCGCCTGCTCGCCGTTCTCCGCCGTCACGACGCTGTACCCCTCTTCCTCCAGCACGACGCGGATCAGATCGCGGATATCGCGATCGTCATCGACGACAAGCACCGCGCCGGTGGCAGCGCCGCGCGCTTCACGCGCCTGTTCGCCGACCGTCTGCGCAGACCACACAGCACCGGTCGCCGGCATCGCACGTACATCCCCTTCTGCTGACGGCTCGTCCGCGGAGGCGAAGAGCGGCGCACCACCGCGGTAACGAGAAATGGGCGCAGCCATGACAGCCATATCGTTCGCGCCTCCCGCGAGAATGGCTCAGCAGTAGTATACGAGCGTATGCAAAGGGAAAAGGTCGAGCAGCCAGCTTCGCGCGGGATCGCGGGGAGTCAGGCGCGCTGAGCCAGCTTCTCCGGCAGCGCAAACGGCGGCAAAGCGCTGTGCAGCTCCCAGCCTGAAGATTGCCAGTCGTCGAGCACGTCAGCGTCGGGCAGCCAGCCGGGCAGCGGCATGCGCAGCGTGGCTGCCAGCGCGCTGAGGTACGGCTCGTAGCCAGCACGCAGGTCGGCCAGCACCTCCTCAGCGTCTTCGCCCATGCGCAACGGTACGCCGGCGGCCTCCAGCGCGGCGCGCACGCGCTCGAACGTCGCGTGGTCGAGGCGGTCGGAACGAAGCTGCGCGGGCCGAGCGGCGAAGATCTGGCTGAGATCGATCGCGGCATGCGTGGCCATGGCGTACGTCCAGCGAGCGGTACGCACTGGCACGCCATCGACGCCGGCCATGACCAGCGCACAGGTGTCGAGGATGACGGCCAGCGCTGCTACCCACGATTCATGGTCGTGCTGCGAGCGGAAGTAGGCGAGCATCGGGTAGGAGCTGTGGCTTTCCAGCAACCCGGCTGCCCACCCCTCGAATGTCTCCAGCAGCGTGGCGACGTCCTCCAGATCGCCATCGGCTTTGTAGCGGCGCAACAACTCCACGGCAGTCGGCGGCGAGCCGGCGCGAGCGTCGAGCAACACGATCCGCTGCTCACGAGCAGAGAAGGCCTGATACAGCACCGGCAGATAGCCGATGACGAGCGCGAGCACGCCGAAGCCGGTGCCCGCTTCGACGACGGAGACGACGCGAGCGCTGGCCGTGCGCGGCGCGATATCGCCAAGGCCGAGGGTGAAGAACGTCGTGCCGCTGTAGTAGAGGTCGGCGCCGAAGCCGAAGTTGCCCGGCACGCCGGCCAGATGCGTGCCCAGCCCCCACTGCAGCAGCGCATACCCGAAAATGGCCAGCACTGCCCAGGCGAGCAGCAGCAAGATCAGCGATAACGGGCCGAACAGCCCCAGAAATCCCTCGGCTCGCGCCTCGCCGATGAGATCGGCCAGACTGCACCACGCCGCCCACGTGGCGCGGTAGTAGAGGCGCGTCAGCCGCAGGCGCCGTGTGACGCGGCGGGGCAACACGATCGTCTCGAAGATGTCCCACAGCACTGCAGCAACGAGCAGCGCGCCGACGGCCATCGCCAACACGCCCATAGCGGTTCTCTCCAACTACGCACTCCCTGAACGTGATGTAGCGTAGCATCCCGCCGCACCGATCCACGGCAGTGCAACGCGGCCCCGCACCTGGCACCAACGCCAGACGGGGGCCGCGTGTGAAGATGGTCGAACGGTAGTCGTTACTCGTTGCGCACGGCCGCGATATGCAGCGTGATCTTGACGGCGTTGCTCACGACGAAGCCGCCGGCCTCCAGCACGGCGTTCCAATTGAGGCCGAAATCGCGCCGGTCGATCTGCGTGGTCGCAGTGAGAGCAGCGCGCTGCTTGCCGTAGGCGTCCTTGATCTGGCCCTCGTACTCGACATCGAGCGTCACGGGGTGCGTCACGTCACGGATCGTCAGATCGCCTGTCACACGATACCGTTCGTCATCGATCCGCTCGACACGGGTGCTGCGAAACGTGATCGTCGGATACCGCTCGACATCGAAAAAATCGGGCGAGCGAAGATGCGCATCGCGCTGCGGTTCGCCCGTATCGATCGACGCGACAGCGATCGATGCGACGACGCTGGAACGCTCCGGGGCGGCTTCGTCGAACGTGATCGTCCCTTCGACACCGGTGAACCGCCCTTTGACCGTGGAAATCACCATGTGCTTGACGGCAAATTCGGGGACAGAGTGCACGGGGTCGATCGTCCAGGTAGAGAGAGCCGGGGCTGTAGTCACGGGATCCTCCTCAAGAGCTGCGCTGCGGGGCAGCAAGATCGTAACTAACTATATACTCGTAAGTTCCTGTTGTCAACTCCAGCGCACGGTGTAGGATAAAAGCATGGATGGAGAGGCACATGCGCAATTGTCGGCCTTCTGCCCGCGCTACCATCATGCCGTCGAGCTGATCGGACGCCGCTGGACGGGCGCCATCCTGCGCGCGTTGCTGGCCGGCGTCGACCGCTTCAGCGACCTGGCCCATGCGATCCCCGGTCTCAGCGATCGCATGCTCAGCGAGCGGTTGAAGGAGCTCGAGGCCGAAGGGATCGTGGAGCGGATCGTCATCCCGGAGACGCCGGTGCGGATCGAATACCACCTGACCAAGAAGGGCCGTGCCCTGAGCAGTGTGATCGATGCGCTGGCAAACTGGGCCGAAACGTGGCTGCCGTCCTCGCTCGAGGGCGCCGTGCCCGATACCTGCGGTCCTCAGCAGAGCTGCAGGCAGGGCGAGAAGGCCGCGCCGGCTTCAGAGGGTTGACGGGTTGCGACGCACACGCTGCGTCCATTCGATGCGCGCGACGAGTAGATCGCGCACCAGCACGCGCGATCTCTCGTCAATGAAGGTCAACTGCTCGTCGAAACGCGTCTGCGCCTGCATGAGCAGCACTTCGGGCTTCGCCAGCGCGTAGCATCCCAGCGCGCTCAGCACCTGGCGCAGGTGCAACTGGGCGCGCACCGTGCCGAACAGACCAGTGCTTGCCCCCATGATCGTTATCGGTTTGAAACGCAGCGCGCTGTCGACCAGCGGGACGAGAGCCAATCGATCGCGTTTTTCAGCACCCCGGGGATGCCGTAGTTGTATTCGGGCGTGGCGATGATCACGGTATCGGCCCGACGCACATGCTCCCTGAGCGGCGCCACGGCTAGCGGATCGCCGTGCTGACGCAGATCCTCGTAGAACGGCACCGTGCCCAGGGACTCGTCGATCGCGATCTCGACACCCTGGGGAGCAAGCCCCTGCGCGGCGCGCAGCAGCGCCCGGTTGTACGATCCGCGACGCGAACTGCCAGCGAGGCCAAGGATGCGAAAGAGGACCGTCGGCGAGCTGTCCATCAGGTTCTCCCAGCGCAACGCTTCTCTCTCTAGCGCAGGGGCAATCGTGCAAGAGGCAACCAGCCATGTTCCACCCCGCCGACCACGCGCTACACTGAAGCCCACGGAGGAGATGGGCAACCGGCATCGCCAGCAGCCGCGCACCCTTCCGGCGATGGGCGGCGCATAATGCTGCCGCTCGTCGTTCTCCCTTGCGTCTGCTTTTGATGTCAACTGGAAGGCGGGAGATGGATGATACCGCGATTTTGAACCGCATCGGCGCGCTCGTCGAAGAGGAGCGGGCGCTGTATCGCAAGGCCGAACGCAAGGGCGGCCTGAGCGATAGCGAGCGGGCACGGCTGCGCGCGCTCAAGGTCGCGCTCGATCAGGCATGGGATCTGCTCGACCAGCGGCGGGCGTTGCGCGAGGCCGGCCGCGACCCGGACGAGGCGAAGCGGCGCCCGCCGTCCGTGGTCGAGAACTACGAGCAGTAACGCGGCAGGAGAGGCGAGCGGTGACGAGCAACGGGAGCGAGCGGGCAGCGGATGTCGTGGTTGTGGGCGCGGGAAACGCCGCGCTGTGCGCCGCACTCTCCGCACGCGAGGCGGGTGCGCGCGTGCTGGTGCTGGAGAAAGCGCCCCGTCATCTGCGCGGTGGCAATACGGCCTTTACCGGTGGCGGCTTCCGCTTCGCCTACAACGGCCTCGAAGAGGTGCGCGCGCTGCTGCCCGATCTCTCGGACGACGAAGCAGCGCGTATCGACGTGGGCAGCTACCCGCGCGCGCAGTTCTACGACGATCTCATGCGCGTGACGGAGGGTCTGGCCGATACGCGGTTGGCGGAGACGCTGGTCAACGAGAGCTACCCGACGATGCGCTGGCTGGCGGATCAGGGTCTCCGCTGGGTACTACTGTACGGGCGGCAAGCGTACCGCGTGGGCGGCATCCTGCGCTTCTGGGGCGGCCTGATCATCGAAGCGGTCGGCGGCGGCAAGGGGCTGTCAGACCAGCTGTTCGCGCTCTGCGAGGCGTGCGGCGTCGCGATCCGCTACGAGACGAAAGCGATCGCACTGCTGCAGGATCGTCGTGGCGCGGTGCGTGGCGTGCGCGTGCAGGGGCCGGAGGGGTTCGAGGAGATCGAGGCCGGGGCCGTCGTGCTGGCCGCGGGCGGCTTCGAGGCGAACCCCGAATGGCGCACGCGCTATCTGGGGCCGGGCTGGGAGCTCGCCAAGGTGCGCGGCACGCGCTACAACACCGGCGACGCCATCCGTATGGCGCTGGAGGCAGGCGCGCAGCCGTACGGCCACTGGTCGGGCTGCCATGCCGTTGCCTGGGACCTCAACGCGCCGCCGTTCGGCGACCTGAGCGTGGGCGACCTCTTCCAGAAGCACAGCTACCCGCTCGGCATCATCGTCAACATCGGAGGCAAGCGCTTCGTCGATGAAGGTGCCGATTTCCGCAACTACACCTACGCGAAGTACGGCCGCGAGATCCTCTACCAACCGCAGCGGGTAGCGTTCCAGATCTTCGATGCGAAGGTGATCGACCTGCTGCGCGACGAATACCGCATCGCACGTGTGACGAAGGCAACAGCACCGACGATCCGCGCTCTGGCCGAGGCGCTGGGGATCGATCCGGACGGCCTCGAGGAGACGGTGCGGGCGTACAACGCTGCCTGCCAGCCAGGCACGTTCAACCCGGCGATCCTCGACGGTCTGCACACCGAGGGGATCACGCCACCGAAGAGCAACTGGGCGCAGCCGCTGGACACGCCACCGTTCGTCGGCTTCGCTGTCACGTGTGGCATCACGTTCACCTTCGGCGGGCTACGCATCGATGCGGATAGCGCGCAGGTGCTGGACACGGAAGATCGGCCGCTCCCAGGCCTGTACGCGGCCGGCGAGCTTGTCGGCGGACTGTTCTACCACAACTATCCGGGTGGCTCGGGGCTCATGGCGGGGGCGGTATTCGGTCGGCGCGCCGGCGCGCACGCCGCCCGCGCGGCACTCCAGGCGGTTGCCACACGCTGAACTGCCGCGACCAGACCCCGCGCCAGTTGTCGCGATGCCGTTGCTTCTGCATCGCGACGCGCGTGTCGCGAAAAGCGAGAACGAGAGACCTGGCAGCGCCGGGGAAGCATCCACACTCCACGGGCGTGCGCAGGCCGGAAACCAAGCGCTACTCTGTGCGCTTCCCCGAGCGCTCGATGCTGCTCCCTGTCCTCGTCTACCACGAAAGACGAGGAGCGGAAGACGCGCGCTCACGCCTTCCCTGCCGAAGTTGCCGCATCCGCGAGCACGAGGACGGGCGATAAAGAGCGCGCACGATCACGACGGCACGGTATAAGTGGCGTCGGCCGAGGCGTTCTGACTACCGAGCGTGACGGTGACGTGGATCAGCACGCGCGCGCCGGTAGCGAGCGCGGGCAGATTGAGCGTGATCGTCTCGCCGGTGTAGGAGCCAAGATCGTCAGGGCCGAAGGTGACGGGGGCGAGCGGTCCCTGCGGCAGGCCGACGAACGTCAGTGTGCCCGTGAGCCTGGCTCCGGGCGCGGGCTGGCCGTCGAGCGTGACGTTGACGGTGAAGATGAGCTTGCCGGGCGTGCGGCTGTTCGCCGTGCTGTTCTGCTGGTCGATGCTGATGCTCACGGCTAGCTTCGGCGTGGGCGTAGCGGCCGGCTGAGGGGCAGTGACAGCGGGGGCAGCAACAGAGGGAGCTGCTGCCGGCGGCACCGAGAGCGCTGGCCCCGTGCCGGTGATCGTCACGATGCCGCCCGTGCGCGACATCGCCCAGCCGCCCTGACCAACGCCCAGCACTGTCGTGCGCTGGTAGGTGCCGGTAGCGTTATCCCAGACCTCGACATCGTCGGCACCCGAGACGACTGCGGACTGCACGCCGCTGGGGTTGCCGATCATGATGTACTGGCCGGGCGGCGCGGGAACCTGCGCGACCATCTGCCCTGCGCCGGCGAGCGTGATCGTCGTATCGGCAGCGAAGAAGGCCCAGTAGCCGCGCCCGCCGGCGATCGGCCCCTGCGCTGGCAGACGCACATAATCGGGGTCGCCCGGCCCCATTGTGAGCAGCGCGATCGTGCCAGGGAGCGTGGTGCCATCCGGCCCGCCGATCAGATTCCAGCCCGCGTGGTACGTGACGCCGATACCGCTCTGCGCCCGGGTGGGAGTCGCGGCGTGCGCCGCTATGAGGAGGAGCAGCACGAAGACGGCCAGCCCCGCGCGCCCGAAGCCCACGCACCGCATCGTGACGTCACCCCGCCGCAACGCTTGCGGAGGCACCGTATCGCGTCGCACCTCGGCGAGCAATCGGCGAACTCCCGGATACGCCCGTGCAGCCGCGGGGCAAGCGCGGTTACTGCGCAAGGCTCTGGCGCTTACGGATCGCCCAGTCGCGCACGCGGTAGGCCGGGATCGAGAGGCCTGCATAGACGCCACGGTCGACGCCCGGTTCGCGCGCGGTGTTGATACCCACGACCTGGCCGCAGCGGTTGAGCAGCGGGCCACCGCTATCGCCGTGCTGCAGCTGTACGTCGCTGACGATGTACGCCTGGCCAGTAGCGCGGTCGACCTGCGTGCCAACAAAGTGCCCCGCCAGCCCCTGGGGCTGGAACGTTCCGCCGGCGTAGCCGACGGCGAAGAGGAGCGCGCCGGGCTGCAGCTTCCCCTCGTCGCCCCAGACGATGGAGGGCAGATCGCCGGTGTCGCTGGCGATGAGGGCGAGGTCGAGGTCGGCATCAGCGGCAACCACGCGCCCGGCGGCGACGTGCCGGTCGCCGAGGTACGTCAACGTGACGGGTGCGGTGCCGGCCAGCGCCACGACGTGCTGGTTCGTCAACACCCAGCCCGCGTCGATGATGATGCCCGTGCCAGCCGCGTAGACGCCGCTCGCATCGGGCGGGGTGGTGATGCGCACCAGCGAGGGCAGCACCGAGGAGAGCGGATCGGCCGAGGGCGCGCAGCCTTCGGCCGCGATCTTCGTGGTAGCGAGGCGATCTCCGGCGGGCGTAGCGGTCCGCTGCCCACCACCGCACGCGCTCAGAAGCGCCACGCCCACAATCATGCCGCACAGCGCTGCCAGCAGCCGTCCTTTCACCGTGCACACCCCTCGCGTCCCCTCACCAGCCACTGTGCCGCAAGTATACACGCGGCCGCTGCCACCGCGTTTACACCGAAGAATACGTCCTGCTCAGCGCAAACGGTTCAGCACGGCCACCGTATGCAGGAAGAGGGCGATGAGATCGCGCGAGAGCGTGAGCGGATTCGTCAGATGCCCCGGTTCGACGTGCTTGAAGATCGAGAACGCCGAGCAATACGGCTGCAGGCCCGCATCACGGGCTGCCGCGCAGATCTGTCGCGACCCTTCCGGCGGCAGCAACGGATCGTCGCGATCGTACATCACGAACAGCGGCGCGCGCACACGTCCGAGCAGCGCCAGCGGCGAGAGCGCGGCATCGTCGGCGGCGAACACAGACGGCAGGCCGGCCAGCGCGCGCCGCGCGGCGGCGGGATCACCACGCGCGTTCATCAGCGCCAGGATCGCGCGTCCCTGCGCTGAGAGCGTCGACGGATCGCGTCCCAACGGCGCGCTGTCCAGGATGGCACGGCGCAACGCCTCTGCCTCGGTCTGATCGGGCAGCGCACCCGTGAGCGCGTTGACCAGATGTTCGACCGAGCGATCGTCCGGCATCCAGGGTAGAATGCGCCCGCTTTCGACCATCGTGCGGCTGGCGATGCTGACGATGGCATCGTCGAGGCGGGCGTACGCGCCGAAGGCATCGACGGCGCGCAATGTGCCAGCGATCGCGGGGTCGGCGGCAGCGGCGATCGCGAGCGAGCCGCCGACGGAGAAGCCGAAGAGACCGATCGCGTCGGCGCGCACGTCGGGGCGCGTGGCGGCGTACTGCACCGCCTCCACGAGGGCGCGCGGCAGATCGGGTGCGAGCGTGTCGTTATCGAGCGCTTCGCTCTGCACCAGGATCGCGACGAGGCCATCGCGCGCGAAACCGTCGAGCAGGCGTACGACGCGCGGATCGTCGGGCGGCGCCGGGCCGATCCCGAGCGAGATCACCAGCGCCGGATGGCGGCCGCGCGGCGGCGCGTACACGTGCGCGCGCACGAAGCCATCGACGGGCGGCAGATCGACGACGGTACGCACCGGCGCGGGGCTGATCAGCGTCTCGGGCGAGCCGGGAAGCTGCGCGAAAAAGGAGGGCAGCAGGAAGAGCGTGCGCGCCGCCAGCCGTGTCGTGGCGGAGAAAGCGAACAGCGCCGCGACCAGTAGCGCGACACCGGCACACCAGTCGGCGATCAGTCGGCGGGCCGTACCGGGTTGCCAGTCGAAGAGGTGTGCGCGCCAACCCGCATTCATCGCCATCGCTCCGCGGCGGGTGGCCAGAGGCAGCTTACGCCACGCCGCCCTGGAATGACCTACACTCTACGCGACGCACCGCGAGGAAAGGCAATGTCCGAGCATTCACACGACGGAATCGAGCGACCAACGCTGCGCGACGTCCTGCGCGCGCGCACGGTTGTGCATCGCTACCTGCGCCCCACGCCCTTGATCGCGTACCCCGCGCTCGCTGCGGCCACAAGGCTAACGCTCTACGTCAAGCACGAAAACCACCAGCCGATCGGCGCCTTCAAGGTACGCGGCGGCATCTACCTCCTCTCCCGGCTCAGCGAGGAGGAGCGCCAGCGCGGCGTCGCGGTCGCCTCCACGGGCAATCACGGCCAGTCGATCGCCTACGCCGCGCGGACCTTCGGCGCGCCCGCGATCATCGGCGTGCCCGAAGGGGCGAATCCGGGCAAGATCGCCGCGATGCGCGCCCTCGGTGCGACGGTGATCGAGCACGGCACCGACTTCAGCGCCGCGCGCGACCACATCGAGGCGCTGGCAGCCGAGCGCGGCTGGCGTTACGTGCACCACGCTAACGAACCCGCCCTCATCGCCGGCGTCGCCACCATCGCCCTCGAGATCCTGGAAGAGCAGCCCGATATCGAGACGATCATCACGCCGGTGGGCGGCGGCAGCGGCGCGGCGGGCGCCTGCATCGTCGCCAAGAGCGTCGATCCGCGGATCCAGGTCATCGCCGTCAGCGCGGCGAACGCTCCTGCCAACTACCTGACATGGAAAGAACGCCGGCCGGTCGCCACCGGCCCGGTGGAGACGTTCGCCGAGGGACTGGCCACGCGCGACAGCGCGCAACTCACACGGGAGATCCTCTGGGATCTGCTCGACGATTTCGTGACCGTCTCCGAAGAGGAGATGGCCACGGCCGTGCGGCTATTTCTGGAGCACGCGCATACGCTCGCCGAGGGCGCGGGCGCCGCACCGCTTGCCGCTGCGCTCAAGCTGCGCGAGCGGCTGGCAAACCGCCGCGTCGCGATCGTGCTCACGGGCGGCAATATCAGCCTGGCGCAACTGCGGGCGATCCTCGCCGGGTAACCGCGGCAAGAGACCGCGATCCTTGCACGGCCACGCGCCGTAGCGATCGTTGCGCGACCGCCCGCACACCGTCGCGCACGAGAGAGCGCAACCATGGCAAGCACGACACGCAAACGCGCGCCGGTGATCGTGATCGGCGGTGGGCATAACGGTCTTGTTTGCGCCTGCTATCTGGCGCGCGCCGGGATAGAGACGCTCGTGCTCGAACGGGCGCCGCGCGCGGGCGGGGCCACGCAAACGGTCGAAAGCTTTCCCGGCTTCTTTTTCGATACGCACGCCGTGGCGCACAACATGATCAACATGACGACGATCCCGCGCGATCTAGAGCTGGAGCGCGTCGGTCTCGTCTACCGTGAGATGGACCCGTTCACAACGGCGTATAGCCCGGCCGGTCCACCGTTTCGCATGTATCGCAGCGTGGCGCGGACCTGCGATGACCTCGCCCGCACCAGCGTCACCGATGCACGGCTCTATCGCGACTACATCCGCGCCGTGGAACCGCTGACGCGCATCGTGCTTGCCTCGATGCGGGCAGGCAGCACAGGCGCGCGGCTGCTTGCGCTGCCAGGGCAGGTTGCGCAGGCGTTACGGGCGCTACGCGGATTCGGTGCGCGCGGCCTAGCGGCAACGCTTCTTGCGCCGTACCAGCGCCTGCTCGATGAGTTGCTGCCCACACCACGTGTGCAGGCGGCGGTGGCAGCGCTCGCCGCTCACGCGACGGTTGGTCCAGCGATGCCCGGCGGCAGCTTCTACGCGATGTGGCAATCGGCGTACCATCTCTCGGGCATGTGGCATCCGCTGGGCGGCTCGGGCGCGCTGGCGGAGGCGCTCGTGCGCCGGCTACAAGCCTGGGGTGGGCAGCTGCGCACGCGCGCCGGCGTTCGGCGCATCGAGGTACGAAACGGGCGCGCAGCTGGGGTGACGCTCGATAACGGCGAGACGATCGCCGCGACCGCCGTCGTGGCTGCGATCAACCCGAAGATCGTGCTGCTGGAGCTACTTGCGCCCAACGTGCTCGCCGAGCGCATGCTGCGCCGCGCGAGAGCGCTGCACACGGGCAACGCTGTGCAGTTCGTGACGCACCTTGCGCTGAATCGTCTGCCAGAATGCATCGGCCAGCCCGGCGCCGACGCCTGGAACGGCATGCAGGCGTTCACGCGCGACGTCGGCCAGGTGGCGCGTGCGTTCGCCCTGGCCGAAGCGGGCTTCGCGCCCGACGATCCGCCGGTGTACGCCTTCGCGCCCAGCGCGATCGACCCGGCGCTGGCGCCACCGGGCAAGCACGGTCTCTACCTGGCCTGTCCGTGTTATCCCGCCCGCTTCGCCGACGGCACGCCCTGGAGCGCGCACGCCGAGCGCGAGCTGGAGCGGCTGATCGCTGCTGCCGAGCCGTTCATCCCCGACCTGCGCCAGCACATCATCGACGCCAAACCGCGCACACCAGAAGATGCCGAACGCGAGATCGGCCTCGTCGGCGGCCACCCGATGCACCTCGACCTCACGCTCGACCAGTTGCTGGTGCTGCGGCCGCTGCCGGGCCTGGCCGGCCACCGCACACCACTACCCGGGCTGTATCTGAGCGGCGCCGGCACCAACCCGGCGGGCGGGGTGATCGGCGCCCCCGGTCGCGATACCGCCCGCGCCGTGCTGCGCGATCTGCGGCACCGACCCTAGCGCCGCCGCGCCGGTCGGGCGATGCCCCTTCGGCGGCGAGCGTTACAATCAGGATGGACGATATAGACCCCTGCAGCGAGGTACCACACCAGCGATGGCGCAGGCACGGCGCAACGAACGGCGGGTGGCGCGTGCACGTGGGCGGCGCGCCCTGCAATGGGCAGCGGCGATCTTTGCCCTGCTGGCGCTCGGCGAGATCGTGGCCGGGCTGCTTGCCCACTCGCTGGCGCTACTCACCGACGGCGGGCACATGGCGGGCGATGCCTTCGCGATCGGCGCCGGGCTGCTGGCGGCCTGGCTGGCGGAGAGACCAGCGAACCGCCGTCAGACGTACGGCTACCTGCGCATGGAGATCCTCGCCGCGCAAGCGAACGGCGTGTACCTGATCGCGCTCGCACTGTGGACGTTGTGGGAAGCGGGGCACCGGCTCATCGCCGCGCCGCATGTGGACGGGCCGCCCATGCTTGCGCTTGGTCTGCTGAGCCTGGCCATCAATGGCAGCGTCGCCATGCTGCTCATACGCGCCCGTGGTGAAGCGATCGGCACACGTAGCGCTCTGCTCGACGCCGGCTCCGACGCCCTCGGCGCGGCCGGCGCGGCCGTGGCCGGGGCGATCGTCGCCGCCACCGGCTGGTATCGCGCCGACCCTGCTGCTTCGATCCTGATCGCGCTGGCCGTGCTGCTGGCCGCCTGGCGCATGCTGCGCGAAGTGGTAGACGTGCTGCTCGAAAGCAGCCCGGCGCGGATCGACGTGGCCGAGGTCGAAAAGGCGATGACCGAAACGCCGGGCGTCGCCGCCGTGCACGATACCCACATCTGGACGCTGACGCCGGGGTTTGTGGCCATGAGCGGCCACGCCGAGCTGGATGGCACGCGCGACGAACACGCCGTGCTCGACGCGCTGACCGACGTCCTCACCCGTCGGTTCGCCATCGACCACGTGACGATCCAGCCTGAAAGCGAACGCCACGCCGAGACCTGCTGCGACACCGACTGCGAGGCCGGCGGGCGCGCGCAGGCCGGAACGCGGGCGCGCACCTGATCGCTTCTGTCATCTACCGCTGTTCTTTGCGCTGCAGCTTCTCGCGGCCGGTGTTTTATTGTCTTTGAGAGCAAACTTCTAAACCTTTGGGGACATGAGCGCACGCGCGCGACGTGGTATAGAACATGGCAGCGTCTGGCGAACAGCGGTTTGGCCCTGCTGCGCGGCGCACGGTGAGCCGATACCTGCAGCAGGAGCCGCCAGCAAGGGCAGGCAAAGAGGAGTAGCAGGCCGCGATCGCTCCCGCTGAACGGAGTATATCTCTTGGCGCAACCGAACGATACGCTTTGTATGCAGAACACCACATCGTCGGCACCGTCTGTTAACGAATCGCGGGGAGCAGAGATGCCGCAGTGCACGCTGGATAGCACGACCGCGCAGCGCGCGGTCACGCCTGCGACCGCGCCCCAGCGCGCGACCGAATCGCTGCTGGTGCTGGTGGTAGACGACGAGCCCGGCATCGTCGAGTTCCTGCGCTATGCTCTGGAGGATAGCGGCTACCGCGTCGCCGTCGCGCGCGACGGTCTCGACGCACTGCACCAGATCGCACGCGAACGTCCCGATTTCGTGCTGACCGATCTGATGATGCCCCGTCTCGACGGCTGGGAGCTGTGCCGGCGCCTGCGGCAGGATGAGACGATGCGCGATGTGCCGATCCTGGCGATGAGCGCCGTCTCCAGCCGCGGTATCGAGGTCGATGCGTTTCTGGCCAAGCCGTTCGAGATGGACGCCCTGCTCGATGCGCTACGCCGCTGCGCCGCCCGCCGCAACGGACGCCGCTAGCGCACTTTTTTACATACGCCCTGCTTTCCCAGCCCGCGCGCTCTCTGCGCTCCCGAGATCCTCACTAGTTTCCGGGCAGCGCTTCTTCCCAGCACCAGGCCAGGAATACACGGCTCGCCGCTGCCAGACGCAAGGGTGGGCTTCGCCAGCCTGCGCCGACGATGCGACTCCAGATACCCGTAGACCGCGTTCCGCGCCTTCCTGTCTGACAGTTGGCGCGCAGTGACGCGCAACGCGGGCAACCGCCCACGCGATGCGGCTGCTCGCGTTGCGCATGAGTCACGGCCGTGCCCGATCGTGAGGCCCGCGGGTTTCGCCTCGCGTCAGGCCGCGCGCGTTTACTGTGCGTTCCCCGTGCCGGCGAGGATCGCGTCGTGGAGATACCGCGCCAGGCCGGGTGCCAGCACTTCGAAGCGCGCGGCGAAACGCGGATCGTCCACGTAGAGCGCCGCCAGCCTGCGATGCATCCCGGGCGAACACGGGTAGTACCAGCGATCGATATGCTGCCGATGCCGTTCGACCAGCGTCGCGACCTCGGCGCTACCGGGCGCCAGTCCAGCACCGAGCGCCGCCACGAACCCTTGCTCGATCGCCTCCTGCTCGGCGCGAATCCGCAGCCAGTCCTCTTTGTTGTAGGAGGCGGTGCGTTGCGCCGCCTGGCGATACGCATCCGTCTCGCCCCAGCGCTCCTCCACCTCCGCGGCAAAAGCATCGGGATCGAACGATCCGAACACCTCCAAACGCTCTTCCGGCGTCAACATGAGTCCCATCCTTTCAGCCTCCAACGCGCGCTCGATCGCTGCGATCATCGCCCGCAACCGCTCGATGCGCTGTTTCAACAACCGCCGTTGCCGCCGCAGATGCGTCACGGCGCTAGCGGCGGGATCGTCGAGAAGAGCCGCTATCTCCCGCAACGAGAAGCCCAGCTCGCGGTAGAAAAGGATCTGTTGCAACCGCTGCAGATCGGTGGCGGTGTACAGGCGGTACCCCGCCGGGCTGCGCCCACTCGGCACGAGCAGCCCGATCGTGTCGTAGTGGTGCAGCGTGCGCGCGCTAATCCCCGCGAGCTTGGCAATCTGTCCAGTGGTGTAGCGCATAACCCTCTCGACATGCTCAGGGTGCGGCATGACGTTGCGTGAGGGTCAAGATAGCACTCGCGTCGCGTGCGCGTGGGTACGCTCGCGGCGGCAGCGACACACGCGGTCTCGGGGACATCAGACACAAGCGGAGCACACGACCGTACCGCTGGCACTGAAGTCGCCTGGAGGGACGCTCAGGGAAGCGTCACAGGTGTCGGCATCGGCGTGACGGTCACGCGCTGGCTGGGCAGCGCGATGTAGTACGCCACGCCACCGTTCGCCGCGCAGGGGTTGAGGCTCGTCGAGTAGTCGAACGTGCCATCGTTGCAGCGCGCCTGCGGCACACTGTTGCCGCGCGGCGGCGTGGTCGTTGGCAGCGCGGGGACCGTTGCCGTGGGCGTCGGCGAGGCGGCGACGGTGATCGGCAGCGTGGGACCGATACCGGTGATCACGACCGTGCCCGAAGCGGCCACCCACGCGCCCTGGCCAGCGGGAATCACGCTTGACGGGACGTAGCTACCGCTGGCCGGATCGTATAGCTCGACGTCGTCGGCGCCCTGGACGCTCGCGCTCTGCTGCGCCGAGGGGTTGCCGAGCATGACATACTGGCCAGGCAGCAGCGTGATCGCGTAGCGCGCTGTACCAGGAGCGAGATCCACCGTGCCGCCATTGGGAAAGTACGCCCAGTAGCCGTAACCACCGCGCAGCGGCGTCGTGACCGGGAACTGCTGGTACGTGGTATCGCCGGGCTGGAACGTGTAGAGCACACCCGTCGCGCCGCGCACGAGCGAGCCATCAGGCGCGGAGATCAGGTTCCATCCGGGTGGATACGTGATCGCAGCGATGGTCTCGGGGTGCGAACGGGCGGCGAACAGCAAACCAAGTGCGGCGCAGACGACCGCGAGAGCCACAACGCGGCGCACACCGTTCCTCCCTGCGGCAAAGGCGCGTCTCTCGCACAGAAGCTAGCAGAGATGCACGCGCCGCAACAGCAACAGATTGGTCGCGCTCGACATAGCCGGGCCGCGCGCTTCACCGTGATACAGTGCAGGCGAGACTCTCCCTCCGGCACGGTCCGCCACGCCTCCGCCTGCCGGCGGGAGCCGGAGCGCGAAGCATGGCCGCATCCGAGCAGCGTTCACTCAGCCCGATCTTCGCCATTGCCAGCGAGCACGTCGATGCCGTCGCGGCGCTCGATCCGTTCGAGGCCACGGCGATGGGCGTGCCCGGTCACGACGCCGAGGTCAGCGATTACTCGCCCGGTGGCTTCGCCGCGCGCGCCGCGCTCGACCAACGCACGCTCGCGCGCCTCGACACGGCGCCGCCGCTCGGACGCGACGACGCGATCGCCGCGGCGGTGATGCGCGATGCGCTGCGGACCGAGATCGCCGAGATCGAAGCGGGCGACCAGTACTACAGCCTGCGCGCCATCGCCAGCCCGATCTCGACACTGGTCGAAGTGATCGAGCTGATGCCGCGCGCCAGCGCCGAACAGTGGGCCGACATCCCTGCCCGGCTGGCCGCCTACCCCCGCGCCGCCGCAAGCATCCAGGCGCTGTACGAAGAGGGGGCCCGGCGTGGTATGGTCGCGGCGAGGCGGCAGGTGGAAGAGGTGCTGGAGCAGCTCGACGCCTACCGCGGCGCCCGGTCCGGCGTGCCCGCCGCCTTCTCCAGTCTGCCGGCCGAGCTGGATGCGGCCGGAATCGCTTCCCCCGCACTGCGCACCGATCTGGAGCGCGCCATCGCTCGCGCCCATGAGGCGTTCGCGACGCTGCGATCGTTCCTTGCCGCAGATTACCTACCACGCGCCACCGAGCGCGAGGCTGCTGGACGCGAGCGCTACGCGCGCGCCGCGCGGCGTTTCCTGGGCCTGGCGCTCGATCTCGACGAGACGTACGCCTGGGGCTGGGAGGAGATCGCGCGCCTGCGCGCCGAGATGGCGGCGACAGCGGAACGGATCGCGCCGGGAGCAACCGCGCGCGAGGCGGCAGCGCTGCTGGACGCCGATCCGGCGCGCACGATCGAGGGCGAGGCGAACCTGATCGTCTGGCTGCAAAGCGTGCAGGATGAAGCGCTGCGCGTGGTGCAGGAGCGTCTCGTCGATGTGCCCGAGCCAGCGCGGCGCATCGAGGCAAAGATCGCGCCGCCCGGTGGCGCACTCGCCCAGTACTACACGCCGCCCAGCGAGGACTTCTCGCGCCCCGGCTGCATCTGGTACCCCACCGGCGGTAACACGCGTTTCCACCGTTGGCGCGATCGCACCACCGCTTATCACGAGGGCGTGCCGGGGCATCACCTGCAGATGGCGCTGGTGCTATGCCAGGCTGCACATCTATCGCGCTTCCAGCGGCTGGCGGTCTGGTATCCCGGGCACGGCGAGGGCTGGGCGCTCTACGCCGAGCGGCTGATGGCCGAGGAGGGGATGCTCGCCGACCCCGGCGATTACCTGGGCATGCTGATCGGGCAGATGCACCGCGCCGTGCGCGTGGTGGTCGATATCGGTGCGCACGTGGAGCTGCCGATTCCACGCGGGAGCGACTTCGAGCCGGGCGAGCCGTGGACCTACGCCCGGATCAAGGGCTTCTTGATGCACGCGGCAGCACTGCCAGAGGACTTCGCCCATTCAGAGACGGTGCGCTACCTCGGCTGGCCGGGGCAGGCGATCGCCTACAAGGTCGGTGAACGCGCCTGGCTAGAGCTACGCGCGGAGGCGAAGCGGCGGCTGGGAGCAGCCTACACGCCGCGGCGGTTCCACAACGTTGCGCTGGCGCTCGGCTCGATGGGGCTGGAGCTGCTGCGAACGACGGTGCTGGAGAGTCTGGAGGCGACGCCGGAGACGAGCACGGCGTGACAGAGTTGACATCATAGTGAGTCTGCACTACGATTGCTGCGCAGGAGCGCAACGCGTACTGCGGAGGTAAGAAGGGACGATGACGCCCGCACGGGCACGAGCGCGCAAGCAGCCGGCGGAGGTCCGGCGCGAAACGGTGCTGGACGCCGCGATGCAGGTCTTCGCGGAGCAGCCGTACCGCGCCGCCGGCACGGCCGAGATCGCGCGTCGGGCGGGGATCGCCGAGCCGACGATCTACCGGCATTTCCCCTCCAAACGGGCGCTGTACCTGGCGGCGGTGCAGCGCACCTGCGAGATGGTTGAAGAGGCCTGGCGCGTGTTGATCGACCGCAGCAGCAACGCGGCCGAGGCGCTGGCGGCGATCGGCGGCTGGTACATGCGCAGCGTGCAGGCGAGCAACGTACCGGTGCGCCTGCGCATGCGGGCGATCGCCGAGGCGGATAGCGAGGATATCGCGGCGATCCTGCGCACCGGCTACCATCGGCTGCACGCGCTGGTGCACGACCAGATCGCGCGCGGGCAGCGAGAAGGTCTCTTCAGTGCCGAGGTCGATCCAGGCGATGCGGCCTGGGTGTTCATCGGCATGGGGAAGATCCTCGACCTCGCCGCGATCGACAGCCTGCCTGCGGATGCCTTCCGGAGCTGCGCGCTGGGGATGGCCGCGTTCTTCGCGCGCGGCCTGGGCGCGCCACCCGAATGGAGCAAGGGGCTGATCCAGCACGAAGCCGGCGCGCACTGAGGCGGCGCGCCCGCCCCGCGAGGAGCGACTCACGCCATGGATGTAGTGAATCATCGCTACTTTATCCAGGGGGCAAAACCCGTGGCGCAGACGCCGGCAGAACGCGCCCACGTTGCGAGATCTCGGAGCCGCCACACCGCCCGTTTTTTGGCCTCCCTTGTAGTGAATACTCACAAAGATTAGTGGCCGGATCCGCTGCGACATCCGGCAAGAAAGGAGCGCACACGATGTTCGCCAACCCTACCATCCTCGCCTACGAGATCGCCGCGCGCCAACAGGAGGCGCCACGCCGCCATCCGGCCGGCATCTACACCCTTGCCAACCGTGGCCTCTTCCGACAGCCGCGCATCATCGGCCTGCGCGAGTTTGCGCCCACGCAGAGCGCCCAACCGCGCTCCCTGGCTGGCCTTTGCTAGCAAGCGCAACCACCCCGTGACAGCGGCAGACCGCGCGCGGTATGGTGCGCTCGGCTCTATGATCGCGGAGAGGCAGCCATGACGAGCGAAAACGAGCGCGCCGATATCTCGACGCGCAGCACCGACGTGGGCCGCGAAACCACGCCCGCCCGTTTCACGCTAACGCCGCGCGTGATCGCTGCCTACGCCGCCGGCATCGGCGACACCAACCCCGTCTACTTCGACGACGACCGCCCGGGCGGCCTGATCGGCCATCCGGGGTTGATCTGGCGTTTCCAGTGGCACAGCCAGAGCGTGCCCGGCGTCACGGTGCCGCCCGAGATACGGCGCCGCTCCGTCGCCGCCTTCGCCGATGCCCGCTTCGCTCGCTCATTCCGCGAGGGCGACACGATCACCGCACAGGCTCGACTGATCGCCGTGCGCCAGATTCCACCCGGTGTGCTCAGCGTCAACCGCTGGACGATGCGCGACGCGAGGGGCGCGCTCGTCTGCGAGCTCGATTACGCCGGGATCGTGCGCGGCGCGCGCGTCGAGGGCGGCGACAGGGCGATCGCCGAGACGCCGCCCCTACCTCATCCCGCATCTCGCGACGGCGAGCCACTCTGGACGGTACGCATCCCGATCGCCCGCGAGGCAGCGCACATCTACACCGAGTGCGCCGATATCTGGAACCCGATCCACACCGAACGCCGCGTGGCGCTGGCCGCCGGCCTGCCCGACATCATCCTGCACGGCAGCGCGACGCTGATGCTCGGCGTGCGCGAGATCGTCAATCGCTGCCTGGACGCCGACCCCTCGCGACTGCGCCGCTTCGCCGGGCAGTTCCGCGCGATGGTCATCCCCGGTACGGCGATCACGGTGCGCTGCCACGAGGATCGACGCGAGAGCGATGGCACGCGCGCGATCTTCTGGGACGCGCTCAACGCCGAGGGCGGCTACGCCGTCGCGAACGGTGTGGTGCTCGCCACGTGACGGGCTCGTGCGCACACGGGCCACGCCGGCTATGCTCTGCCCATGAGCGTCTCCAGGGAACCGGCAGACGACCTCGCAGCGCGTGTACTGGAGCGCGTCGGTCGCAGGCCGTTCGTCGCGCACCTCGGCGTCGAGTTGGTCGATGCCGCGCCAGGCATCGCGACTATGCGTCTGCCCTGGCGGCCGGAGCACGTCCGCTCCGGTGTCGAGCCGGGTGACGAACCGTCGCTGCACGGTGGTGCGGCCGCCGCGCTGGCCGATATCGCCGCCAGCAGCGCGCTCGTCACCCTGCTACGACGCGACGAGGGACGTACGACGATCGACCTCGCGATCCACTACCTGGCGCCTCTGCGCGGCGACGTGACCGCCGTGGCGCGTGTGCGCCGACGCGGCGGCCGCACGGCGGTGATCGATGTCGAGCTGACGGGCGCCGATGGCACGCTGGGTGCGCTCGCCCGCGCGACGTTCGCGATCCTGCCACGCACCCCGGCGCGCGAGGAGGATGGCGCAACGCCTGCCAGCGGCTGAAGTGCGGGGTCGCGCCGTCCTCTTCCCAGCGCGATAGCGTCATGGCGGGGGCGCAGGCGTCGGGGTGGGCGTTGCGCGCGCCGCGCGTTTGATGTCCTCTGCCACGGCGCGTTTCACCGCGAGTTCGTACGCCGAAACCTGCTGCGCCGGCAGCCGCGTCGAGAGCCGGAGCAGCACGGTGCGGTCGAGATAGTCGTACTCCGCTGGCGCACCGCGATTGGCGGCGTCGAGCGCCCGCTTCACACGGTGGGCATCGGCAGGGGTGGCGAACACCTCGATCGCGCCGCCCAGTTGCAAGCTCCAGGCGCTAGTAGGAGAAGCCAGCGTCGTGTCGAGGAAATCGATGCGGCTGACGCAGGCAACGCCGGCGCTAGGCGGAGCGTCAGCGGGCGAGCAAGGGGCGAGAACGCCGTTGCTCACGGGCAGGCCATGGCGGCGCAGCGCGGCATACACGCGCGCGGCATCGAGCGATGGCGCGGGACGCGGCGTTGTCCGGATAGGCGTCGACGTCGCGCTTGCGGGCGAGAGGGTAGCCGTCGCGGAAGCGATGGTGACCGCGACTGATGTGCCTGCAGTTATCTGCGGATGCGGCGATGCGGCGATGCCCGCAGTGGAAGAGGCACGACCGTCGCTGCAGGCCGCCAGGACGATGACGCAGCCGCCCAGCGCGAGCGCAAGATAACGTATCCGCCGGCTCTTCCCCTTCACGTCTCCGCCCTCCATCATCGCTGTAGCGCGGCGGTCCGCCCTGCCGATCGACACGAGCGCCAGGCCAGCCGCGATTCACCATGGAGCGGCACGATGACGACCGCCGATCTGATCGCCGCCCATGCCACTCTCTGGCAAGCAGCAACGCGCCACCCGTTTCTCGACGGTGTGCGCGACGGCACGCTGCCCGCGGCAGCGCTGGATCGCTGGCTCGTGCAGGATTACCTGTACGTTGGCGCGCTGCTCCGCTTCCAGGCGCGGCTGCTGGCGCGGGCGCCGCGTGCCGACCAGCGCGTTCTCGCCGAAGGAGCGCTAGCATTGGTCGACGAGCTGGCATGGTTCGAGGCGCTGGCGCATGAACGCGGGCTGGACCTCGCCGCGCCGATCGCGCCGGCGAATGCGACGTACATTGCCGCGCTGGAGCGGTTCGACAGCGCGCCCTATCCAGCCGCGATCGTCGCGCTCTGGGCGATCGAACGCGCCTACGCCGATGCCTGGAACAGCGTACACCCCGGCGCGGAGCCCTACAGGGCCTTCGTCGAACACTGGACAGCGCCCGGCTTCGCGGAGTACGTCGCGGCGCTGGCGGCCGCGGCGGATCGCGCCCTCGCCACGGCGACAGAGGCCGAGCGCCAGGCCGCCGTGGCCGCGTTCGTCGAGGTCGCCGAGCGCGAGCGCGATTTCTGGCAGATGGCATTCGCAGGCTGAACGTAGCGCGGGCGTGCCGTACACTACCGGCAGACACCGCCTGCGCGGTACCCATGGAGAAGGGACGATGGCGAGCGATCCCGCCGCGACCGAGCGCGGACGCGCCTTGCTAGAGCGTCAGCTACGGCATATCAACCGGCTGCGCACGCTCGGTCCCAACCCGTTCGACTACTTCCAGTGGGCCGACGAGACGGCCAACATCCTGCGCGATCTCTATGGCGAAGGGTCGACGGCGCTCCAGAGCTTCCTGCTGGCGGTGGCCGAACCCGGGCGCACGGTCGATCAGCGCGGCATCCTCAACAACATGACGCTGGGCCTGTACGGCGAATGGGGGATCTGGGCACGCCTCGATCGGGCGGAGCTGGTGCTGCGTCGGCTGCTGGGCCTCCCTACGCCCGCCGCGGCGGATAAGTAGCCCGGCGTTGGGAGATAGACACGGCAAGATCACGAAGGGGAGAGGCTTGCCAGCCTTCTCCCCTTCGCATGTCAGATGACAGGTAGGCTCAGTCGCGCCGAATGCGCGCGAAAGCCAGAGCGCTCATCCCCAGGCCGAGCGCGGCCAGACCGAGCAGCGCCAGCAACCACGGCTGCACGGTGGACGTGCCGATCAGCCCGCCCGTGCCGGAGGCAGGCATCGCCTGTGCGGGTGCGACAGTGGCGGCGCTACCGAGTAGAGCACCGGCACCGCTGTCAGCGACTTATCCTTCGCCAGGCCCGCGGCGAAGACTGTGATGATCTGGCCGCTCTCCAGCTTCGTGTTGGGGAGGTCCAGCGCGACGGTCTGCGTACCGGCCGCACGCACCTGGATGTTGTAGGTGCCAGCGGGCACGGTCAGGTAGTTCGACGCGTTAGGGAAGCTCAGATTCTGGATCAGCGTGGGGCCACCGGCAACGCCAACATCGACTGGGCCGGCGTCGGGCGAGGCATGGAAGATACGCACCTTCGCCTGGCCGGAAGGTGGCGGCGTGTTATCGTCTTGCACGACCTGCAGCTTGAGCTGATCGGGGGTACCGACGGCAACCACGGTTACGCTCTTACCGGCATCAACCGTGAGTGTGGTGGTCAGGAGCGGCTGGTTATCCTTGCCGGCCGCGGCAACAGCGACCTGGTGGCTGCCCGCGGGCAACGCGGCGTACGGGCTGGCCTGCTTGAAGGCGAGATTCTGGATCGCTACCTTACCATCAACGAGCACATCGACATTCGGCGCACCAGGCGACATGTGCACCACGCGGACCTGTCCGGTGTTGCCGGTTTGCGCGGGCACCGCGGATGCCGGTCAGGCCGCCGAGCGCAATGAGCACGGCAGCAGCCGGCGCTACAAGATATCGCAGTCGCACCATACCTTCCTTCTCTGCGCGAGATCCTCTCGCGGGGTTTTATGACGCTTTTCATCTTCACAAGCTATGCAACACTGCTGCATACCTCTCGTAGCGTGATTGTCAGCCCACTTACGTAAGCGCGCTGCCTGACAAGTCGATCGAACGGTCTTTAGCCAAGAGGACATCTCCTTGCTCCCCTGTTGCCGAGACCGTGCGCCTTGCGTAAGGTGACCATCGGCGCGATCGCGCGTGGGAGGCGCTCGTGGACCTCTACCTTGTTCGTCACGCCGAGTCGGAGATCCCGCTCGACGCGATCCAGACCGACTATCCGCTCTCGGCGCTTGGCCAGGAGCAAGCGCGGCGCCTGGCCGAGCGCTTCCGCGAGGCCCGTATCGATCGGCTGATCACGACGCCCTACCAGCGCACGCGGCAGACGGCCGAGCAGATCGCGCGCGTTGCAGGCATTGTCGCGGAAGAGGAGCCAGCGTTCGGCGCGATCGATCCGGGCGAGCTGGGGCGCACGCCGTTTTCGCAGCGGCAGCAGCGCTTCCCCGAGTACTACAAGAATCCCAGCCCACTACTCGATTACCGCCCCTTCGGCGGCGAAGGGCCGCAGGAGTTCTCCCAGCGCGTGATCGCCGCCTTCGAGGAGAAGATCTGGCGGCCCTACAGGGATGCGCAGGCAACGATCGTCGTCGTCTGCCACGGCGAGACGATCAACGTCGTCCTGCTCCACCTGCTCGGCCTACCATTTGAAGGCTGGCTCTACTTCACGATCGAGCACACGGCGGTCACGTTCGTCGATGCTCGTCTGGGACGACCACGCCTCCGCTACGTGAACGACAGCAACCACCTCGCCGAGCTGAGCCGCGGCCATCGCGGCATGGTTGGTGGCGAAGCGCCGCGCTACGATCGCCGCCTGTAGCAGTCGGAGGCCTGCTCAGCCGCGCGGTAACCCGAGGCCGCGCGTGGCGATGATATTACGTTGGATCTCGCTCGTACCGCCGCCGATCGTCGATGCCGTTGCGGCCAGATAGTGACGCGGAATGCGCCCGTGCAGCGGTGCGCGTGGCTCGTCGCGCCCTGATAGCATCCCCTCGAGACCGAGCAGCTGCATCCCCGTTGCCGCGATGCGCTGGTCCAGCTCGCTGGTGTACAGCTTCGCGATCGAGGCCTCTTTGTTCGGGATCAGCCCGCGCTTCTGCAGCGAGACGACCTGATACGAGAGCAGGCGGCCAACCTCCGCTTCGATGGCGCGTTCGGCCAGTTCGAGCCGCGCGCTCTGGCGGAATGTCCGGCGAGAATTGCGCACCCAGGTGGCCAGATCGCGCACGATCAGCCATTGCGTCGTCGACGAGGCGATACTGCTGCGCTCGATATCGAGCGTCGTGGCCGCCACGTACCAGCCACGGTTCTCTTCGCCGATCAGGTTGGCGGCGGGAACACGCACGTTATCAAAGAAGACCTGGTTGAAGCTGTAATCGCCCAGGATGTTGATCAGTGGCTGCAGGGTGATGCCGGGTGAGCGCATATCGAGTGCGAAGTACGAGATACCGCGATGCTTGGGCGCATCGGGGTCGGTACGCGCGAGCAGGATCATCCACTGCGCGTGATGCGCACCGGAGGTCCAGATCTTCTGCCCGTTGACGATGTACTCGTCGCCATCACGCACGGCGCGGGTTTGCAGGCTGGCGAGGTCGGAGCCGGCGCCCGGCTCGGAAAAGCCCTGACACCACGTCTCCTCACCAGAGACGATGCCGGGCAGGAAGCGCCGCTTCTGCTCCTCGGTGCCGTAGGCGATGATCGTAGGGCCGGCCCAGCCGACACCGATGCCGCCGGCGGCAGGAGCGCGGTGCAACGCCAGCTCCTCGTTGAGGATGAACTGCCGGCCGATATCCATCCCGGCGCCGCCGTACTCGGGCGGCCAGTGGGGGGCGAGCCAGCGCCGCCGGGCGAGCGCGCGCCGCCAGGTCCGCAGCAAGTCGGGATCGGCGCCGCGGGCGCGCCCCGTGTTGAAGGCACCCCACTCGGGTTCGATCGCGCGCAGGTCCGCAGGGAGCTCCTGTGCGATGAATGCGCGCACTTCAGCGCGGAATGCGGCCTCTTCCGGAGTATCGCGGAACTCCATCGCTCTCCCTCCTCAGCATCGCCAGAACGGCGATGACAGGCCGATCGTGCAGCGGCCCGCACCACGCTGGCAAGGCCACCGCGGCACGATCTTTGCACAATTGATGCAAGGATTTCGGCGTCCCCGACTCAGCGCTCGTCGCAGGCGGCGCGGGTGCAGATACCGGTGAAAAAGCGTTGCAGGGCGGCGTGGTCGATCTCTGGATCGCTGAAGGCAAGCGCCTTGATGCCGGGGAGGTGCACAACCGCCGCGCGACGTAGCTTCGCGCGTCCCGCCGGCGTCAGGCAGGCGATGACGCCGCGCGCGTCGTCGGGCGCGCCGCAGCGCTTGACGAGCCCGCGTTCGACGAGATCGTCAACGCGGCGGGTCACGTTGCTGTGGTTGATCAGCAAGCGTTCGGCAAGATCGCGCAGCCGCAGCCCGCCGTCACCCGCTTCGGCAAGCTGCGCGAGCAGATCGTAGTCGCGCAGGTCGAGACCGCAGCCGCTGCGCCGCAGAGCGCGGTCGAGCGCGACAACGGCGCGCGCGTGCGCCGCGAGAAAGGCGCGCCACGTCGTCATCTCCTGCGGCGAGAGCCGGCGACCGGACGTTGTGCGTGTTGGCATCGTCGATCTCCCGAGAGCGCACCGCCTGGCAGCGGCATACAGTAGTTCATGATAGATGCGGTAGCAACAACTACTCGCCTGCGACGGATCGTGGCGGACCAACGCAATGCGTGCTGTAGGCGTGCTGCCATTTTTGTATAGTCTGTGGAACTGATCTCAGGAGAGCGGGCGCAGCCAGCCGCGGCCGCCTTCGTCGAGCACCAGTTCGACGTTGGCGCCGGTCTGGAAGAAGCGCACGTGGTACGGGTGGCCGGGGACGCGGCGAATGCGCGTGCGCAGCGGCACCGTGGTGCGCAGATCGTTGAGCCAGAGATAATGGCCATCGATGCGCACGCAGCAGGCGGCGTTGCGCGCGGGTGGGCTTGCGTCGTAGAAGACGATGATGCGCCGCCCAGCGATCACGGGACGCACGTTCGGCAGTTCGAGCAGGTCGCGCAGCGGTCGTGTCGGCGCCGTCCAGCCTGGTCCGATCGCCATACGGTTCATCCCACCGCGAACGGATCGCGCGGCGTCGTATCACCGCGTCTTGTTGCCAGTATAAAAGTTGGCACTCACGACAGCGCCACGCCTTCGCGGTACGATCCGGCCAGGGAGTCGCGCGAGTGTCCGCCTCCTGGCGAACGGTGCGACCGAGGAGAGTATGCCATGGCCGGCCTGATCACGGTTCCGATCGTCATCATCGTCCTTATCCTGGTATTCATGTGGACAAGCCTGCGCATCTGCTCTGACTGGCAGCGCAAGGTGGTGCTACGGCTCGGGCGGTTCGCGGGGGTGCGCGGCCCGGGCGTCTTCTTGCTACTCCCGCTGATCGAGACGACGCCGTTCACGATCGATATGCGCACGATCACCTCGCCGCTACGCGCCGAATCGACGCTCACGAAGGACGGCGCCTCCGTCACGGTCGATATGACCATTTTCTGGCGGGTGGTCAACCCGGAGTGGGCGGCGTTGCGCGTGGCGAACTACTCGCAGGCGGTGCTCAACGCCTGCCAGGCGAGTCTGCGCGACGTCATCGGTCGCACGATGCTGGCCGACCTGCTCTCCAACCGGCAGGCGATCGATGAATACCTGCAACAGGTGCTCGACCAGCAAACCGAGCCGTGGGGCGTGAAGGTCGAATCGGTGCAGCTGCGCGACGTGCAGATCCCGCCCAACCTGATCGACGCCATGAGCCGCTACGCGCAGGCCGAGCGCGAAGCCGCCGCCCGCGTGCTGCTGGGCGAGAGCGAAAAGAAGGTAGCGCAGAGCTTCGCCGAGGCGGCCCGTATCTACGAAACCGACCGCAACGGTCTGCACCTGCGCGGCATGAACATGCTCTACGAGGTGATGAAGGGCGGTAACGGCACGATCATCCTGGTGCCGGCCTCGGCGCTGGAGACGATGAACCTCGGCGCCATGCTCGGCACGGCAGCGCTGGCCAATTCGGTCGGCAGCAACAGCTAGGCGGGCGGCCGCGCCGCCCCGCGGCGCGCTTGCTTGCGATAGAGGTGCACCGGCGTGCGTCTGGACGAGCGGTTCTTTCCGAGGCGCAACTTTGGCTGGCTGGACGAGGAGCACAGCGATTACGCTCGCGCGCGCGTCGTCGTGCTGCCCGTGCCGTACGATGCGACGACGACGGCGCGGGCGGGCGCGCGCGACGGCCCGGCGGCGATCATCGACGCCTCGGCCGATATGGAGCTGTACGATCTTGCGCTCGATCGCGAGCCGTACCGGCATGGCATCCATACGCTGCCCGAGCTGGCGGTGCACGCGGGCAGCCCCGAGGCGATGGTGGCGCGCGTGCGCGAGGTAGCCGGCGAGTTGATCGACGACGGCAAGCTGGTGGTGACGCTCGGTGGCGAGCATAGTATCGCCATCGGCAGCGCGCTGGCGCACGCCGACCGCCTGCCCGATCTCTCGGTGCTCTACCTGGACGCACACGCTGATTTCCGCGCCAGCTACCTCGATACGCCGTACAACCACGCCTGCGCGCTGCGCCGCATCGCCGAGCACAACGTACCGGCGGTACACGTGGGGATGCGTTCCGCCGAGCGCGAGGAGTTGCAGGCGCTCAAAGAGATGGATATCCCGACGTTCCCCGCGCACGCCTTCCGCCACCCCGTCGAGGCGATCGACCGCATCGTTGCCGGCCTGCGCGAACGGGTCTACATCAGCGTCGATCTGGACGTGTTCGATTCGGGCCTGCTACCCGCCGTCGGTACGCCGGAGCCGGGCGGCCTCGATTGGTACGCCGTGACCGACCTCCTGGCCGAGGTGGCGCGGCGGCGGCGCATCGTTGGCTTCGACCTGATGGAGCTGGCGCCGGCGTACGGCCCGCGGGCGTCGGCGCAGCTCGCGGCCAAGCTCGCCTACCGGATGATCGGTCTGGCGCTGGGCTGAAAACCAGCGGAGCGTGTGCCACGCCGCGTTGACCATGGCCAGGCCCGTGCGTCTGACGCCAGGGCGGCTGAGAGACGGCCACCGCCGACCCATCGCCGGGGCGCCGCTCGCGGGGCCGCGCGTCGCTGCCCGACTCGGCGCAGCCGGCGGCATCTGCGCCCGGAGAGCGACCGCCACGGCCACGCTCTGGCCCGGCCTGCTCACGAGCCGTGCAGCCACGGCGCTGGCTCTGCCATGAGCGAGCGATGCCACGTGCGAAAAGAGCATGCCCGATGCTGCTGGAACGCCGTGGCTGCCGTTCGCGTTACCGCCGGCGCGCTCGAGCAGGTTCGCCCTCCGGCGCGGCTGATGGGTGTTGCTTTTCAGCGGGCAGACGGAGCGTTAAGCAGCGGGCGGCACGACGCCCACACTCGCCGCGGCGGAGGCGATCTGCGCCCAGGTCGTCTCGTCGAGCGGGATGCCCTCGGCGCGGCGGCGAGCCATGGATCGGGCTTCGGGCTCGCCTGCAACGAGGATCTCGTCGAAGCCGGGCGCGCGCTGCGACGATTTGCACCACGCAACCAGCTCTTCGACGCGCTGGCGGAAGAGATCGACCGGCCCGAAGGCGGCGACATTCATCACGACGGCCCAGAGACCGTTGCCGAAGCGGTTCTCGCCACCGCGGCTCACGCCGGCCGGGCCAAGCGCACCGCACAGCACGTCGAGCGCGAAGCCAAGGCCGAACCCCTTCCAGGCAACGACGCCACCGAGCGGCAAGATAGCGCCGCGCCGACCGCCGATCGTGCCGCCGGGACGGAAAAGCGCCGGATCTGTGAGCGGAGCACCGTCTTCGTCGACTGCCCAGCCTTCGGGCAGCGGCATACCCTTGTTGCGAGCGACGTCGATCTTGCCGCCCGCGACGACGCTGGTCGTCATATCGAGCAGGAACGGCGTGCCGCCGGTGGGGAAGGCGATGCTGATCGGATTGGGCGAGAGCCGCCGTTCGACACCACCGTAGGGCGCCATCAGCAACCCCGCGCCGCTGTTATTGACCGCAGCGATAGCGGCCATCTCCTCTGCCGCTGCCAGCTCGGTGTACGCGCCCAGCCGGCCGACGTGGTGCGAACGGTGCGTGACGACGCAGGCGACGGCGGTCTCGCGTGCCCGTGCGATCGCCTGCTCCATGGCGAAGCGCGCCACGACCTGGCCGAACGTCCAGCCGCCATCGACGACGATCGCGCCGCCGCCCTCACGTTCGATGCGCGGCTGCGCTCGCGGATCGAGCAGCCCCGCCTGGATATCGCGCACGTACCAGGGAATGCGGATCACGCCGTGCGAATCGTGCCCCATGAGATTCGCGGTGACGAGATGATGGGCGACGGTCGTGGCAGCTTCGGGTGGCGCGCCTGCCGCTTCGAACACGCGGCGCGCATACTCTTCCAGAGTCGCGGCATCGATCGTCATCGGCATAGCTACACCGCCACTGGCGTATTCGCTTGCAGGAAAGCGCGCACTCGTTTCACGGTTTCGGGCACGGTCTCCGGCTCGCGCCATCTCAGCAGCAGGTCGGCGTGAGGCGCCAGCGCGGCGATCTCGCGCGCCGTCTCGGTAGGATGGAAGGCATCGTTGCCCGCGAGGATGAGCAGCGGTGTTGCGCAGCGTTGCACGAAGTCGCGCGAGACGCTGAAGACGAACTCGCCACCGAACATGTTCTCGCGAAAGCGTGCCAGCGCCCCGCGTTCGAGATCGCTCCGTTCGCGCAGCAGATCCTCCGCCCACTCATCGAACATGCGGTAGAAGAGCGCACGGTTGTCGGCGCTCAGGCCGATCGGGTTTTGCAGCACGGCAGCGCTGACCCGCTCCGGCGCGGCCTGGAGCAGCCCGAGGCAGTAGGACGAGCCGATGCAGCCGCCCATGATGTGGCAACGCGCGATGCCCAGATGGTCGAGCAGCGCAAGGTGGTCGGCGGCGTAGGTGTGCCAGCCATCATCGGGGGTGACGGGCGCCCGCGAGCGGCCGGCGTTGCGCTGGTCCATGGCGATCACGCGGAAATCGCCCGCAAGCTCACGCGTGGGGTCAAACGGTGCCTGGCGCCAGGCGGCAATGGCAGAGCGCATACCACCGGGCGCGAACAGGAGCAGCGGATAACCGCTGCCGTACTCCTCGTAGTAGATGCTGACGTCGTTGCGAATCAAAACCGGCACGTTGCCTGCCTCCCGGCGCGGTGCTGTGCCGCAGTATAGCACCGCCGTCGCGCACCGACGATTGCTATTATAAGAACATATGTTCTATTTTGAAGGCGCCCGCGTGGCACCGCCCCGGGGCAGACGAGGCACACGATGACGGATAAGGAGCAGCAGCATGAACAGCGAAACCCACGAACGCGGCGGCGCGGCAATACCCGTGGCCGCACTCGCGCCAGGCCCTTCTACGCCGACGCGCTGGCAGCGGACGAGCGCGCCGATCTGGCCGTGGCCAGCGAGGTCCACGGTCTCGAACAGGAGATCGCGCTCCTCCGGCTGTGGCTGCGGCGCATCCTCGCCGACCGCCCTGAGGATTTCGCGACCGCGGTGAAGGCGATCTCCCTGCTTGTGCGCGCCGTCAGTGCCGCCGGCCGGCTCTCGACAGCGGACGATGCCCTCCTCGACCGGGTAAGCGCCGAGCTGAACGACGTGCTGGCCGCGCTCGCCGGCGAGACAGGCGAGTAAGGCGGGCAGATGCAGAACAAGGCAGGTATGGGCTGGCAGCGGAAAGGGAGGACGGCGATGGCGGACGAGAGCATCGCGCGGCGCGCGGCAACGGTGGCGGCCAGCACGGCCGCCTTCCGCGCGGCGGTGGAAGAGCGGCTGCGCAACCTGGAGGCAGATGTCGCCGAGGTGAAGAGCCGGCTGAACGGTCTGCTCTTCCTCGTTGCGGGGGCTGTGCTGACGCAGATCATCCTGCACGTGCTGCGCTGGTGACGATGGCGGGCGAGCGCGCTCTTCCCTTGCTGCGCCCCTACCAGCGCGAGGCGGCGCGGGCGATCCTGAGCAGCGTGCTGCGCGGCGAAGGACGCAGCTTCTCGGTGTTGTTCGCGCGTCAGGGTGGCAAAAATGAGCTCTCGGCGCAGATCGAACTGGTGCTGCTGCTCGCCTACCGCAACCACGCGGTCGAGGCGATCAAGTGCGCGCCGACGTTCGTGCCGCAGGGATGCGTGAGCCGCAACAGGCTGTGGTCGCGACTCGCGACGCTCGGGCTGACCGGCCCGCGTGGTCCCGCCGCGCGCGACGGCGCCGATGCGATCCGGCTCGGCCGGGCGCGGCAGCGCTTCCTCTCCGCCGCACCGGGTGCGCACGTCGTTGGCCACACCGCGCACACCCTGCTGGAGGTGGACGAAGCGCAGGATGTGGATGCGGAGAAGTTCGATAAGGAGTTCCGGCCGATGGCCGCAGCGGCGAACGCGACGATCGTCTTCTACGGCACGGCGTGGGATGAGACTTGCCTGCTCGCGCAGGCGATCGCCCGCCATCAGGAGCAGGAACGCGCCGATGGCGTGCGCCGCCACTTCGCGGCCGATTGGACGGTTGTCGCGCGGTACAGCGCTGCCTACGGCGCGTACGTTGCCGCCGAGCGCGAGCGGCTGGGCGAGGCGCATCCGCTCTTCCAGACGCAGTACCTGCTGCGCACGCTGCCGCGAACGGGACGCCTCTTCTCCGATGCGGCGCTGATGGTGCTGCGCGGAACGCATCCGCGGCTCGACGCGCCCCCAGCGGGCGACAACCGCGCCACGCCATACGTTGCCGGGCTGGATGTGGGTGGCGAAGCCTTCGCCGCGCGCGGCGATCCCGACAGCACCGTGCTCACGATCGCCCGCGTGCTACCAGCGCCGGCGGAGGCGCTGGTCCGCGACCCGCAGATCGAGGTCGTCGCGCACGCGGCCTGGCAGGGTGTCGGGCACGCCCGGCTCGCCGGCGCGATCGCGGCGCTGGCGCGGCAGTGGCGGCTCGTCCGGCTGGCGATCGACGCCACCGGGATCGGCGAGGGATTGGCGGCCTCGCTGGCGGTCGCGGCGACAGGCACCGAGGTTATCCGCGTGCGGTTGAGCGCAGAGCGCAAATCGGCGCTCGGCTACGCGTTGCAGGCGGCGGCGGAAGGCGGCAGATTGCGGCTCTACGCCGACGACGGCTCGCCTGAATGGGCCGCGGCGTGGTTCCAGGCGCGGCATGCGCGCGCCCAGCTGCGCCCCAACCGGCTGCTGGCGTTCGATGTCGATCCCGCGCTGGGGCACGACGATTACCTGCTCAGCCTGGCGCTGGCGGTGGAGGCGGCAAGCGATCTGCGGCCGCGCATCGCTCTCGGCCGGCGGGGCACGCTTGATCTCTGGTAGAGCTGGAGGAGAACGATGGCCATTCACGAGACGAGAGACGCAGGGCTGACCCTGCGCGTCCGGATGACCAAGGCCGACCGGCTGGAGCGCGGGCCGAGTGCCCGGGCGCTTCGCGTGCGCGCCGAGGTGCGGCGTCTGCTCTGGCAGCAGCAGGATGACGACGACACGCTCCAGGCCGTTGCGGCCGGCGTGGAGGCGAGCGCCGCGGTGCTACCCACCATGCCCGACGATCCTCTGCCCGAAGAAACGCTCTACGAAGACACCGGCTGCGCGATCGCGCCCTCCTGCCTGCGCTGCCCGCTCGCCCGCTGCATCTTCGACCGACCAGGATCGCCGGGCGAGCGCCGGCGCCGGCGGCGCGATCATCTGATCCGCGCGCTGCTCGCACGCGGCTGGAACCCGACGCAGATCGCCACCCGCTTCGGCCTTTCGGCCTCGCAGGTACGGCGCATCCGCGCTGCGCTGCGCGCCGAGACGCCTGCGCGGCCGACCCGTTCGCGCACCGACGTCGCCTGATGCGGCCGGCCGCTGCTCCAGCGTCGCGTCCGATGTACCCTAGAATGACGCGGCGGCCGTTGTGCACGGCCGACCGCAATGCGATGCGAGGTGCAGCGGAGCGATGGCCGAGGAGCGTCTCCCATCCCGCGAGGAAGACTTCAACGAGTGGTACAACCAGCTCGTGCTGCGCGCCGAGCTGGCCGATTACGCCCCCGTGCGCGGCTGCATGGTGGTGCGCCCGTATGGCTGGGCGCTCTGGGAAAACATCCAGCAAGCGCTCGACCGCCGCTTCAAGGCGACGGGGCACGTCAATGCCGGCTTCCCGATGTTCATCCCCGCGTCCTTCCTGGAGAAAGAAAAGGAACACGTGGAAGGTTTCTCGCCGGAGCTGGCGGTCGTGACGATCGGCGGCGGCGAAGAGCTACCCGAGCCGCTCGTGGTGCGGCCCACATCGGAAACGCTCGTCGGCCATATGTACGCGCGGTGGGTCAAGTCGTATCGCGATCTGCCGATCCTGATCAATCTCTGGAACAGCGTGGTGCGTTGGGAGAAGCGCACGAAGCTCTTCCTGCGCACGACCGAGTTCTTCTGGCAGGAGGGGCACACCGCGCACGCCACCGCCGAAGAGGCAGAGGCCGAAGCGCGGCAAATGCTCGATATCTATACCGAGTTCGCCACAACCGAGGCGGCGATTCCGGTCATCCCGGGCGAGAAAAGCCAGAACGAGAAGTTCGCCGGCGCTCTACGCTCGTACACGATCGAAGCGATGATGGGCGACCGGCGGGCGTTGCAATCAGCTACCTCGCATAACCTCGGCCAGAACTTCGCCCGCGCTTTCGATATCCAGTATCTCGACGCGAACAACACCTTGCAGTATTGCTGGACGACCTCGTGGGGTCTTTCGACCCGCTTTATCGGTGCCATCATCATGGTGCACGGTGACGATACCGGGCTAATCCTACCGCCGCGGCTGGCGCCGTACCAGGTCGTCATCGTGCCGATCTACCGCAAGGACGAAGAACGCGCGCTGGTGCTGGCCGAGGCAGACCGTCTGGCGCGCGAGCTGGCCGAGTTCCGCGTCAAAGTCGACCAGCGCGAGGAGTTCACGCCGGGCTACAAGTTCAACGATTGGGAGATGCGCGGCGTGCCGCTGCGGATCGAGCTTGGCCCGCGCGATATCGAGCAGGGGACGGTGCTGCTGGCGCGGCGCGACCAGCCCGGCCGCGAAGGGAAGCGCTCGGTGCCGCGCGCCGGCGTCGCGGCCGCCATCGGCGAAACGCTCGCGGCGATCCAGGCCGCGCTGTACGAGCGCGCGCTGCGCTTCCGCCAGGAGCACACCTACGAGCCAGAGGACTATGCGGCCTTCCGCGAGGCGGTGGAACGCGGCTTCGCGCTGGCCTGGTGGTGCGAGCAGAGCGACTGCGAGGCGCAGATCAAGGAAGAGACGCGCGCGACCTCGCGCTGTATCCCGTTCGACCAGCCCGGCGGCGAGGGACGCTGCATCCGCGACGGCCGCCCGGCGCGACGCCGCGCCGTCTTCGCGCACGCGTACTAGCGATACCCCGAAAGCGCGTATCAACCGTGAGCAGGGTGTAGGTCCTTAAGAAGTCGCTGAAAGCGCGGGCGACACCGGCCGTGCCTAGCGGGGCCGTGCAGCGTCCACGCGCATCCAGCCGGGTACCTTCAGCAACGCCCATCGGCTCTGGCGGTGGCCACCTCCGCCTGCAGCTGGCCCGTCTGTCGATCAACGCACGCTGGTCAGCGCTGTCATGATCACCATCACTCCAGCGTGCACCTGATCCGCGATGGTCGCCCTGCGCCGCGGGGCAGGCTCTGCACCCCTCGTGCGCATCCAGCCCCTGCATCGTGCTGCTGCCTGTTCAGTTCGCGCTTGCCGCCACAATCTCCGGCGCGGATGTTGACCGCGCGGCGCTGGCCGTGAACGCGACGGGCAGCGTGCGCAGGCCACGCAGCACCAGCGTCTCGCGCCAGCGCGGCTGGCCAGCCAGCCTCAGATCCTGCGTGCGCCTTACCAGCGCGTCGATCGCGATCGCACCCTCCAGCCGCGCCAGCGGCGCACCGAGGCAGTAGTGCACCCCCAACCCGAAGGCAAGATGCGGCCCCGGCGTGCGCGTGATATCGAGCCGGTTGGGATACGGGAAGACGGCGGGGTCGCGGTTCGCCGCGCCGAGCAGAGTGATGATCATTTCACCACGCCGGATCATCCGGCCGCCGATCTCGACATCCTCCATGGCGAAACGGCTCGTCATCTGTACCGGGCTGTCGTAGCGTAGCAGCTCCTCGACGGCGTTTTCGATGAGGTCGGGCCGCTCTCTGAGCAGCTGCAGCTGGTCGGGGTTGCGCAACAGGGCCAGCATGCCGTTACCGATCAGATTCGTCGTCGTCTCGTTGCCGGCGGCGAGCAGTAGCGCGCACATCGAGAACAGCTCCTGCTCGCTCAAGCGGTTGCCCTCCTCTTCAGCGAGGACGAGCGCGCTGAGAAGGTCTTCGCGCGGATGGCGGCGACGCTCGCCGATGATCGCGCGCAGGTAGGCGCTCAGCTCGCGCGCGGCGCGGTCGGCGCGCTGCACCTGCTCTGGCGTCAGCAGCGGCTCCAATCCCTCGCCGAGATCGTCGGACCACGCCTTGAACTGCGCGCGGTCCTCGGGCGGCACGCCCAGCATCTCGGCGATGACGATCACCGGTAGCGGGAAGGCGAAATCGGCGATGATATCCATCTCGCCGCGCTGGAGCGGCTCGGCGAGCAGCTCATCGACGATGGCGACGATGCGCGGCCGCATCCGCTCGACGGCGCCGCGCGTGAACGCCTTGCGCGCCAGAGAGCGCAACCGCGTATGGTCGGGAGGGTCGAGCGCGAGCAGGCTGTGCCGGAAGAGCCTATAGAAGGCCCCTTCGGCGATCTCGGGCGGCAGCGCAGGCGCACCGGCGTGCTCCGGTTCGACGCCGAAACGCTGATCGCGCAGGACGGCGAAGCAATCGGCGTGGCGGCTGAGCACCCAGCCGCGCATGATCGCACTCCGATGCACGGGGTCTTTCATGCGCAGCCAGGCGTAGTAGGGGTACGGGTCTTCTTTGGTGCGTGAATCGAGCGGGTTGAAGGCAACCCCCGTCTGCAGCCGTTCCTTGAGCGCCAGCGCAGGAATCGCGACCTTGTAGATGAACCACTGCGGCACCTGCATCGCTGCTTCCTCCTTTTTTGATTGACCACAAACGTCATTCAGGCCTTTGCGTCGCCAGCTATCCGGGCTGCCCGCGCCGGCCGGAAGGAGCCATCGAGCAGGGCGCGGAAGGCACGCACGCAGGCGGGGGTGTCGAGCGTTGGGTCCATGGTTTTCTGGACGAGCAGGCCGTAGAAAAAGGCCAGCCCGATGGCGGCCACGGCCTCGGGTTGCAGCGCCGTGTCCACCTCGCCACGCTCCTGCGCGCGACGGACGGCCTCGGCCAGCGGCGCGCGCAGGCCGCCGAGCACGCGCTGCCAGAGTGTGCGCACGAGCGTGTTGCGCGCGGCCTCGGCCCATAGTTCGAGGTTGAGCGACGCCCCGTCGCACGCGTCGCCGGCCTCCTCTTCCAGAGCAGCGACGGCGACGTCCAGCAACGCCCCGACGCTCTCATCGAAGCTTTCGCGGTTTAACGCGGCGGCGATCAGCGCGGCGTTGCGCTCCAGCTCGCGCTCGCAGAGCGTAGCGATGATCTCTTCTTTGGAGGAGAAGTAACGGTAGATCGCGCCCGGACTGAGCCCAGCGGTAGCGCAGATCTGGTGCATCGTGGTGGCGTGGAAGCCCTCGCGCGCGAAGCAGACCGCGGCAGCATCGAGGATCTGGTCGCGACGCGCATCGAGGTGCGCGGGGGTGACGCGGGGCATACGCTTGCACTCCAAAGAAAACGAATGCTCGTTCTCTTTTCGTGGGTTATACCCTCTCCTCGCCACGCTGTCAAGCGGTAACCGTTCTCCACGCTTAGTCGGTGTGCGTGTGGCGCCGTCGATCGCGACTCCATACCATGCACGCGAAGAGACAAGTTCACGCAGATCTCGTGCCTGCCGACATCGTGCACGAGGAGGGCAGAGAGATGACCGTCTTGCTGCGCGCGCTGAGCGTGGTATTCGGGTTGACGGCAGCGCTGCTGGCCAGCGCTGGCAGGACGAGCAGCGGTACTGCTCGCTGGTGCGACGCGAGTTGCACTGCGGCTGCTAGCAGCAGCGGCCACGGGCGCGCGACGGTGACGACGTGCGCGACGCCCGAGCTCCTCGCCGTGCAGACGCTCGCGGGGTTATCGCGCCAGCAGATCGTGGCGCAGCTGCTGATGGTTGGCGTGCGCAGCGACGATGACCTTGCCACTGCGCTCGCCACGATACGCGACGGCGGGGCCGGCAACGTCGTGCTGTACGGCACCGACTGGAGCAGCGCCGACAGCGTGAGGCAGGCAACGACCGCGATTCAGACCACGACCATGGCAGCAAATAGCAGCGTTGCCGCGTTGATCAGCGGCAACCAGGAGGGGGGCAAGCACGGCACGTTCCAGGCGTTCTACGGTCCCGGCTTCGACGATATCCCCTCGGCGCTGGAGCAAGGGCAGCTCAGCCCCGCCACTTTGCGCGCGGAGACGGCGCTCTGGGGACAGCAGCTACACGCGGCGGGTGTCAACCTCGATCTCGCTCCCGTGCTCGATGTTGTGGATCGCGCGACGGCGCAGCAGAACGAACCGATCGGCCAGTACGATCGCGAGTACGGCTACACCCCTGCCGATGTCGCCGCGCACGGGCTGGCGTTCATCGCCGGCATGCACGATGCGGGCGAAGCGGTGACGGCAAAGCACTTTCCGGGACTAGGGCGTGTTACCGGCAACACCGACTTCACCGCCGAGAACATCAGTGATCCACTCCTGACCGGCCCCGACGACCCCAACCTGCAACCGTTTGCGCGCGCCGTCGCCGGAGGGGTGGATGCCGTGATGGTCGGTTCGGCGCTCTATCCCGCGATCGATACTCAGCCCGCGCTGTTCTCGCCCCGCATCATGACGGACCTGTTGCGCAACGCGCTGGGGTTCAACGGCGTCATCATCTCCGACGATGTGGGCATGGCCGCGGCCGTCGCGGACGTTACCCCGGCCGACCGCGCGCTCCGCTTCCTCGCGGCGGGCGGTGATATCGTGCTGACCGTCGTGCCGTCGGACATCCCGGCGATGTCGGCGGCGATCCTGGCGCGTATGCAGTCGGACCCGCTCTTCCTGCGACGGGTGATCTCGGCAGCATTCCACGTCCTCGTGCTCAAGGCGCGGTACGGTCTGCTGCCGGGCTGCTCCTGAAGGCCGCATGCGTCCCATGCCGAGGGCGCACGCCATCATTGCGCTGGCGCTCCCTGCACCGCCTGCTGTCCGACGGCAGGCCTCCCGAGCTTGCAGATGCCGTGCGGGCGGTAACCAGCGGCAACACCGCGCGCGAGGCGGTCTCGCGACGCATGCTCCTCACGCCGCCCGCCGCGGGCGCGGCGCAACGCACGGATTGCACGCTGCCGCGACGTTCCGCACTGTAAGAGCGGGCAGCGCGCCGACAGCGCGCTCCAGGAGCGATGAAGCGATGCGCGTGCAGGCACTATTCGATCTGGCCGGCAAGATCGCGATCGTCACCGGCGGCTCGCGCGGGATCGGGCTGGAGATCGCCGAAGGGTTGTGCGAGGCGGGCGCGGCGGTGACGATCACGGGACGCAGACGGCAATGGCTCGACCCTGCCGTTGAGCGACTGACGGCGATCGGGGGTCAGGTGCTGGGTATCGAGGCCGATGTTGCGAATGCGGACGACGTGCGCCGCACCGTTGCGGCCACGCTGGAGCGGTTCGGTGGCGTCGATATCCTTGTGAATAACGCCGGGATTAGCTGGGGTGCACCGTCGCTGGAGTATCCGTTGGAGAAGTGGGAGCAGACGCTGCGCACGAACCTGACCGGCACCTGGCTGATGTCGCAGGCGGTGGCGCCACACCTGATCGCGCGCGGAGGTGGGTGCATCATCAACATCAGCAGCGTGACGGGTCAGCTCGGCCTGGCACCGGAGCTGCAGGACACGGTGGCCTACAACGCCAGCAAGGGCGGCGTGGACGCGCTCACGCGCGATCTAGCCGTGAAGTGGGCGCGGCACAACATCCGCGTGAACGCGATTGCGCCTGGCTATTTCCCCACGCGCATGACCAGCGGGCTGATGCAGATCGCCGAGGAGCGGATGCGCGCGATCAGCCCCATGGGGCGGCTGGGGCGGGAAGGTGAGCTGAAGGGGGTTGCGGTCTTCCTCGCCTCGCAAGCGGCGAGCTTCATCACGGGGCAGGTGATCAACGTCGACGGCGGCGCAACAGCTTGGTAACGCTTGATAAACAGAAAAGAAACACAAGATGCGGTGATCGTTACCTCCAGTTACGTTTGCAGGCCGGTTGCTGTCACGCAACCGGCCTTTTTGCTCTCCAGCATGAAACACAGTGTTTACACCGACGATATCGCGGCGAAACTGCAGGCCAGCATCATGGGCACAACAGACAGAAGCACGTCCAGATCACTCGTTCATGGAGAGAGTGCATGCTGCTGCGCGCGCGTTCGGCAACATTGATCGGCGCAACGATCCTGATGGGCATCTCGTGGTCATTCGCGCTCGCGCGCATCAGGACAGCCGCCGAACCGTATCTGTGGGCGGCGGCGCTCCCCCTGTTGCTGTTCTACCTGACGAGCGGTCGGCGTCCGTTCGGCATCGCGCGCTGGGTACCAGCCGGCATGGCGGCGCTGTACGTGCTTGTGCTCTGGCGCGTTACGCGGGCCGAGGGCGCAACAGGCGCGCTGCTAACGCTGGCGGCCGCGGCGACCGGCGCCGTCGCGCTCTGGCTGGGCGCCGCGCTCGATGCCAGGCAACGCCGCGTCGCCGACCGGCGGGCGCGCCGCCGCGTTCCAGGTCGTAGCGTGGCGCGGTAAGGCGCCAGGGCGTCTTCACGTCTTCGGCATGCTGCCGGACAAGGCGGGCAGGGACGTCGTGCCCGCGCCAGGTACCGGTTTGTGCAGATCACGAGAAAGGAGCTAGGGATGGCAGACAACTCTCCTCCGGCAACAGAAGGCCCCCGCCCTACCCTGGGACTGACCGGCCTGACGGTGAACGCGATGGCGTTGATCGCGCCCGGCGCGTTCCTGTGGACCACGTTCCAAACGCAGGCAGCGCTCTCGGCGGGATCGTCGCCCACGGCGTCGGACATGTGGTTCGCATTGTTCGCCTCGATCATCATCGCCTTCCTCACGGCGCTTTGCTATTCCGAGTTGGCCAACATCTATCCGCGCGCGGGTGCGGGGTCGTCGTACTACTTCGCCGAAGCAGCGTTTCTCGATAAGGAGAAGGCGCACCACCAGCGCTGGGCGCGGCTGGCCAAGATCACGACCGGCTGGATCAGCCACCTGTACTACTGGATCTACCCCGGCGTGCTCGTGGCGTATATCGCGACGCTGTTCGTGTACGTCTTTTCGCTCTTTGACGTGAGCCTGAGCCAGCCGGTACAGATCGCGATCGCCATCGTCGCCTCGGTGATCGTCGGTGGCATCGCCTTCCGCGGTATTACCGGCTCGACGATGACGGCGCTGGCGATCAACGTCATCCAGCTCACGACGCTCGTTATCGTCTCGATCCTGCTGATCGTTTTCCGGCTCACGCACGGCGGCATCGGCTACGAACATTCGAGCGCGCTGGACGTGATGACGCCGCATAGCCTGCGCAACGTGGTGTACCAGGGCACGATCGCCATCCTGCTGCTGGTGGGGTTCGAATCGGTGACCGCACTCGGAGCAGAAGCGAAGAACCCGAAGCGTCACGTGCGCCAGGCGGTGCTGCTCTCGCTGGCGATCCAGGGTATCTTCGCGTACCTCTTCGAATACTTCGCGGCCAACTACTTCATCGGCGATCAGATCTCCTCCACCGGCAGCGATGGCTCGAAGCTGACCGGCTTCTCTGCAGCGGCGGCGTCCGGTTCACCCCTGGGCGACATGCTGCGCTACATCGGCGATCACTGGTTCAGCAACATCGGCACAGCGCTGGCCTGCCTGGTGGCGATCACCGTCGTGCTGGCGCTGGTTGGCTCGATCCTCTCGGCGATGAACACCGGCGTGCGCATCACCTACGTGATGGGGCGCGACCGCGAGATGCCAGGTCTGCTCGGCTTCCTGCACGGCAAGTACGCGACGCCGCACTGGGGCGTGCTGGTCATGATCGTCGTTTCGGCCGCCTTCGGCGCCTATGGCGTGATCAACGTCGATCATCTGACGCAGATCACGCTCGCCTCGAACGTGGGTACATTTATCCTCTACGGACTGACGTGCCTGATCACGCTGGTAGCGTTCTGGAGCCGCACCGAGGGCGATATCCTGCGGCACAAGATCGTGCCCTTCCTGGGTGCCTTCCTGAACATCTTCATGATGCTGGCCGTTTTCTACGTCGCTTTCTCGAGTGGCGGCAATTCGGCTACGGATGGCCAGATCGCGATCGGCATCGTTGTGGTGTGGATCTTGCTCGGCGTCGTCTGGTTCGTCATCAACTCGGCGCGGCAGGGGCGTTCGCTGCTCTCGGCGTCGCCAAGCGCGGGTGCCTGAGTCCAGTAGGAGAAGTGCTCCATGCTAACGCGAGAACAGATCCGAGAACACGCGCTCGACACGAAGGAGCGCAAGGGACTGAGCTGGGCCGATATAGGCGCGGCGATCGGGCGCAGCCCCGTCTACGCGGCGATGCTCGCGTACGGCTACGGGCAGGCAACCGAAGAGGAAGCGTGCGGGTTGATCCGCGTGCTGGAGCTGCCGCCGGAGGCACGGCAAGTCTTGATGAAAGCGCCATTCCGTGTTCCCGCGCAGCCGTGGCCGCCGACCGATCCGTTCATCTACCGCTTCTACGAGGCGATCATGCTGTACGGCCCCGCGCTGAAGGAGGTCGCGCACGAGCTGTTCGGCGACGGCATCATGAGCGCGATCGATATGTCGATCGAGATGGAGCGCGTGGAGGACCCGGCCGGAGAGCGTTTGAAACTCACGCTGAACGGCAAGTGGCTTCGCTACCGCAAGTTCTAGACAGCCACGAGCGCTGAACGGCGACAGCAGCAGCCAACCCTCGGGCTGACTGCTAGGTAGAGGGACGGCAGAGACCGGCCTGCCGTCCCTCTACGGTCGTGTCGGTACGTCCCTCGTTGCGGCTCTGCGAAGCTCGACCACGGCTGCCCCGTTTGTCCGTGACTATGTCACGCAGGTTCCGCGCCAGCCAGATCGCGCTCCGCGCAGCGGGCCTACCCCTGTCGATGCGCATCTGCAGCATCGATGATGCCATGATGTCGAGACAAGCAACGACCCGGCAGCGCGGGAAGTGCGGGCGCGCTGGCCATGCATCGCCGATGCTCCATGCCGCGATCAAGGCGAGCACGGTCCGCGCCGCTGCCCGGGAGCTTGCCAGCGCAGGATGGCGCTGCTACGTTGCCGACAGGTTTGCCCGGATAGCAACAATTGCGCCGTCAGCAGAGCCAGGCGCCTTGCCCACGGTGCCCGTGGAGGTGCCGTGCCCATGCGCGCGTCCCTGTCCCCGCGTGTCTCCAGTCGGCGTGCCTGGCTTGGCGTGGTCTGTGTGCTCGGTGTGGTCGCGGTCATGCTGGGGGTGCGGCCAGGCGTGCCTGCTCCCGCCCGTGCCGCCGTGAGCGTCACGTTTACCTCCACCGGCAGCGAGCAGACGTTCGTGGTGCCCGCGGGGGTGACGAGCCTGCACGTGGTGGCGATCGGCGCCCCGGGCGCACCGGGCAACAGTCATATTGGGCCTGGTGGGCCTGGCGGCAAAGGGGCGCGGGTGGAGACAGACATCGCCGTGACGCCAGGGCAGACGCTCTACATCGAGGTCCCATGCTCCGTCTGCGGAAATACTGAACTTCTTAATGCTGGTGGTTTTTCAACAGACGTGCGCACGGTGTCGTGTGGGACGAATTGCTTCTTAAAAAGCATCAATGGCAACCCGCAAAGCATTCCGCCGGGCAGCACGCAAAGTTTCAACTCGCGGCTGGTGGTCGCCGGGGGCGGAGGTGGAGGCGGCGATGGTAGTTCTCTCTCTAATGCTGCTGGCGGCGCAGGGGGCGATGCAGGCCAGCCGGGCGCTCCTGGCGCGGGCACGTCTCCTGGTGGAGGAGGTGGTGCCGGCACGCCCTCCGCTGGCGGTACGGGCGGTAGCGGCGGTGGCGACCCCGCTGACGCAGGAGCGGCCGGCACCCTCGGAAGAGGCGGCGATGGTGGTTCTGGATCCGACTCCGATGGCGGTGGCGGCGGCGGCGGCTGCTACGGCGGTGGCGGTGGGGGTGGTAGCGAAAACGGCAGCGGCGGCGGTGGTGGCGGTGGCTCGAGCTGCGTGTACCTCAACGGCACGCCGCAGGCCGTCGCGTTCACCCTCGACTCTACCGGCATTCCGTTGGTCACGCTCAGCTATACCCCGCCCACACCAACGCCCACACCGGCACCGGCTGGCA
>Ga0209061_1000897_pt1 | contig 59727 bp, 57 predicted proteins | sample Coa_R1_10_FD_187157 | JGI IMG/M metagenome (GOLD analysis project Ga0209061, IMG submission 187157) | Surface soil microbial communities from Centralia Pennsylvania, which are recovering from an underground coalmine fire - Coalmine... | ecosystem: Environmental > Terrestrial > Soil >... | reverse complement strand
TTGCAGGGCTCGAAGTTGTCAGAATCATAAATGAGCCTACTGCTGCATCTCTGGCTTATGGTCTAGACAAAGCAGGCAAGGATCAGAAGATCATGGTCTTCGATCTAGGCGGTGGAACTTTGGATGTTACGATAATGGAGTTCGGAGGAGGAGTCTTCGAAGTAAGATCAACATCCGGCGACACCCAGCTAGGCGGGACCGACATGGATAACATCCTCGTGGAATACGTTGTCTCCCAGTTCAAGAGCCAGACCGGGATTGATCTGCACGGTGATAAAGTCGCGATGCAGAGAGTGAGGGAGGCAGCCGAGAAGGCAAAGATCGAGCTATCATCTACAATTACAACAGAAATTAATCTACCTTTCATAGCTCAGGACGCGAGCGGACCGAAAAACCTCGCCTTGACTTTGACCAGAGCGAAGCTCGAAGAGTTAGTCAACCCTATAATCGAGCGATGCAGGCATCCGATGATGCAAGCGCTTCAGGACGCAAAGCTTGGACCAAACCAAGTTGATAAAATCATACTTGTGGGAGGCCCTACGCGTATGCCAATTGTCAGAAACTTCGTTGAAAAAATCATGGGCAAACCCGCGGAACGAGGCGTTGATCCGATGGAATGCGTAGCCATGGGCGCGGCGATCCAAGGAGCGGTACTCGCCGGCGAAGTAACTGACATTCTTTTGCTGGACGTGACTCCACTATCCCTAGGCGTAGAAACTTTAGGGGGTGTGTTCACTAAATTAATTGAGCGAAACACCACCATTCCGACGAAGAAGAGCGAAATCTTCTCAACCGCGGCGGACATGCAAACGGCAGTGACAGTCCACGTTCTTCAAGGGGAAAGAGCGATGGCGCAGGACAACGTGTCTCTTGGCAATTTCAATCTGACAGGCATACCGCCAGCTCCAAGAGGAGTCCCACAGATTGAAGTTACCTTCGACATCGACGCCAATGGTATTCTGAACGTTTCAGCAAAGGATCTAGCGACCGGAAAACAAACCGGAATCACAATCACTGCTTCCACCAAACTATCGGAGAAGGAAAAGGAGCGAATGATAAAAGAAGCTGAACAGTTTGCGGAAGCTGACAAAAAGAAGAAGGAGGAAGCTGAAGTAAGAAACCAAGCTGACACATTGATCTACACCGTTGAGAAAACAAAGATAGATCTCAAGGATAAGATCCCTCAGGATCTAGTTACGAAGCTGGACGGTGCGACAAAGAAACTCAAAGAAGTGCTGGCAGGAAAGGATCTCGATGTAATCAAGAAGGAAATCGAAGCCATGAATTCCGTTCTCAAAGAAGTCGGATCAACAGCGTATCAGCAAGCGGCAGCAGCTGCGAGTACGGCAGGGTCTAGCAGCGCCACTACGGGCGCTGCCTCCCAATCGTATTCGACAAGCTCAGACAGTAACGGACAGAAAGTAGTCGACGCGGAATACAAAGTAGATTCTGGGAGCAAGTAAAGGGGATAATCAGGAAACAAACCAACTGATGGAGGGGTGGGTCGTCTTTGCATGTCCTCGTCATCTGTAAAACGCGATTATTACGAAGTACTGGGAGTTTCAAAAGATGCAACTCCAGACCAAATCAAATCTACATACAGAAAATTAGCACTACAGTACCATCCCGACCGAAACAAGTCTCCAAGCGCTGAGGAGAAATTCAAGGAAATCTCCGAAGCTTACGCAATACTCTCTGACGACCAAAAGAGAGCTCAATATGATCAGTTTGGACATGAGGGAATTAGAGGAAGGTACTCGCAAGAAGACATTTTCAGAACCGCCAATTTCGACGACATATTCAGGGACATCGGTTTTGGAGGAGGATTCGACAGCATATTTGATTCCTTCTTCGGCGGCGGCTTTGGCTCAAGACGTAGACATAGAACAGAACGAGAGCAGCAAAGAGGAGAGGACCTCACATATGAACTCGACCTCACTCTTGAAGAAATAGCTTCCGGAACAACTAAGGAAATCGAGATACCAAGAAACGAAATATGCAACTCATGCAACGGAAACGGCGCGTCGCCCGGCAGCAATCCAAAGACTTGCCCCAACTGCCAAGGCACCGGTCAGACCCAGAGCTTGAGCACTTCGGGATTTTCCAGATTAATTAGAATCTTCACATGCGAAATGTGCAAGGGGAGCGGAAAAGTCATTGACAACCCCTGCACCACTTGCAACGGGAGTGGATCAATCGAAAGAAAAAGAAAGTTGACGGTCAAGATTCCTCCTGGAATCGAAGACGGTTCTTCATTGCGCTTGGGAGGAGAGGGAAGTCTTGGTGAAGGATCTAGTGGCAGACCAGATGACCTCTACATTGTTTGTAGAGAACTCCCGCATAAAGTCTTCACAAGAAAAGGGGACGACTTGTACACTGTAGTTTCAATCGATATGATTGATGCAGCGCTTGGAACGGAGATTCCGGTTCCGACAATATATGGAAACAGTGTCACGGTCAAGGTACCATCTGGAACTCAGAGCGGAACAGTGCTCCGGTTGAAAGGGATGGGAATCCGGAGTCTCGAGAACTCATCAAGGAGAGGAGACGAATTTGTTACAGTCAACGTAACCGTTCCTACGAAACTCACCCCAAAACAAGCGGAGATTCTGAAGAAATTCAGAGAAACTGAAAGGCGAAAGTAGAAGTAAAGTTTGCGTGATAACGAAATTGGACAAAAGAAGGAGATCAGTTAGCAGAAGTCGCGATTCAATTTCGGAGGAAAGAGACGACGAAGAAGAGCGACAACGTCGGTATCCATCACATCTACCGCGAAACGACGTCGACGAATTCAGGCGGCGAGTAGAAGACATCTTTTCAGATGTGGACCTAGAATTTGACTATCTTAATCGCAGAGTGAATGATTTCTTCGTGAGGGTTCAATCAATGATAAGGAACCTGACATCTTTCCCCTTCTCGGAGCGCCTTTCACCAAACGCAGCACTTCCTGAAACAGTCTCTCCCCCTCGAAGGAACCAATTTAATCTGGTCAACTTCAACTCGGAGGTTTTCAGAAGATTCATCCTTTCTCGCGAAGAACCCTTAGTCGAGACCGCAATCGATGAATTGCGAGGCGAGCTCAGGATTCTAGTGATTATGCCAGGCGTGAGAAAGGAGGACATTGAGCTCGAACTGACAGAAAGTACCGTAACGGCAAGGTCTCTTGCTCCGCAAGATACTAATGGAAGAAGCGTCACGATTCCTCTGCCAGTGCCGGTGAAGATGCGTGCAATCAAGGCTTCCTACGCGAACGGCGTCCTCGAAGTGAAACTAAAACTCAAGGCTCCAAAAAGATACTACAAGGTAAAGATCAAGTGAAGAGAAGATTTCCAACTCTAGAAATGGTGTTGAAAGGTTCTCCATTCTTTTTCTCTTTGAGCGCCGATTAACTTTTTGCTGAACTGGGGGATAACATGATGAGAACCATATTCATCATTCCGAGGATGTTTACAGAGGACGAACTATTCAAAATCAATCCCGCCCTCCCTGAGGATTTTGAGCAGAGGTCAAAGGAGTTCTCGGATTACGTTGAGGAAAAATTCGAACACAAAGGAAAGTGTAGAGGCTATACTTTGATTGGCTAGCAGCAGACGAAAAGGAAAAGGCACTCGATTTTGTGAAAAGGAACTGCGCTAAATGCTACGATTTGGTTTCGAGATACATTCATGAAGGCGCGGAGCTCGAAGTTACGGAAGACCCGATGCTTGTTGAGGAAGGTTCCTCATGGGCTTCCATGCTCCAAAACGATGAAAAGACAGATCTAGCAACTGCGGATATGCTTACTAAGAACTTGATTGACCGCGACAAGTTCATGGCGAAGAGGATTCTTGAATCGCTGAGAGATGGAGAAACAGGGATTCTTTTCCTTTCACCGGGGAGGTGGATCGGTAAAGATCTCCCACAAGATATCAGAGCAATCAAAATTCAGCCATTCGATCCAGCAGACTATCTGAATTCTTGGGTTACAACAGTATCGATAAAGTCAAAGACGAACGGTCTGCCTTCTCCACGAATCCAGTAGCGGTCCCCAAATCTGTAGAATCCTGAAGAAAGTACAAAAACCATGTGAAGGAATTTATAGCTGTGGAGCGTGAATTGGTGAGCTATTCCTTTACTTTGACAATTTTCCAAAACTAAGTCCAATATAGTCTTCGGCACGGTGCTCTAAATTTGGCCGGGATTTTAACCCGAGCGTTTTTATGCCTGGCCTGGGAGCTTTATCCCACGAAGTTAGGGCCTCTCTCCGTATCACGCCCGAAAATTTCGGTTTTGGTCTCCCAAAGACGGAGAACGTGAACCCAAATTGCGTTCAAGTCCCTCCGAGCCCACGATTTGTTCGGGTTCGAGTACATTCAATTTCCGACAATGATGGGCTTCGCTTAACCTGGCCCTCGGTTTCCAAAATCCCATTTGGCGGCTACATAAGTCAAAGTCTCCATTGGAAAATTGAACGGGGAGGATTTGTCAACACTTCGTCGACATTGAAGTCGCAGAGCATTGCAAGCGGATAACGACCTGATGGTGCTAGCAGAGATAATTCTAAAGTGCAAGCGATTTCAACACCCTTGCCGATTAGATCTTGAAAATTCCAAAGGCCAATGAGAGGACGATAGATTTTTTCAAATCCATACTGCCGAGTGATCTCGGGATTACTCTCCGTCCCATGTTTGGCAATCTATCGGCATTCGTCAATGGTAACATGTTCAGCGGGGTATTTGGCGAAGATTTGTTCGTGCGTCTTTCAGAGGAGGACCAAAAAGAATTGCTGAAGAACAAGAGCGCGCCCTTTTTTTTCGCCAATGGCAGGGAGACCAACGAAGGAGTACATAGTCCTTCCGCGTGAGTGGGCAAAGCATCCTGAAAAGGACAAGTTCTGGATAAATCGCTCTCTGGAGTGGACTGCAAAGATGCCTCGTAAGAAAAAGAAGAAGCCTCGAAAGCAATCATAGCTCAAAGAATGGGGCACCAAGAACCCACGAACTTGTCGTCTACAATATTCGGTGCGTCCGTTGAGTATCGTAATTTTATCCTCACAACTTGATTGCTGGTCGCATTCGGAGTTAATTACTGGGAGATGATAGTCTTGCCTATAGCACTTTTTTCTAAGGAGAAAAATTTGCGCGACAAATAAATCGTAGCCCACCCTTTGCTTCGCAGGCCTGCCTGTCCTAGTCTTTCAAGGCACCGTCAAGAACCATCACGGTTCCTTTCATCCAGGGGTGGAATTCGCAGAAGTAGGAGTAAACCCCAGGCTTTGAGAATGTGTAGGACCAACTCTGGCGGGGTGAAGTACTCCTGAACTGAAGATGCCGGAGTTGCTCGTCACGGTGTCCTCAGAGAATGAGTGGCTTACCCAGACCACTGTGTTGTTGACGCCGATTACCACGACGATGTTCTGTGGAGAATACTGCCACGTCACCGGCGTCTCGAGTACGTAGACGCTGACTGCATTTGTAGCGCTCGGATCAGAGATCGAGGACGAGTAAATCATTCCTCCCGTGACGGCGAGGTATCCTGCAAAGACAGCTATCAGCAGCAAGGTTGCGACAGGGACTGCGATTTGCCCAAACGAGAACCTTCGCTTGCTTCGAATTGGATTCGCGTTGTGACCGGATTGCTTTCTGGCCGCAAGGTCCATGGCCTCGAGTCGGTTTGTTTCTCGATTCAGCGAGATGACCATGAGAGTGATGAAGTATACAGGCGAAGGGAACAACATGAGAATCGCCAAAAGAGTCTGTTGGCCGACTGGGTAGAGGGGGTAAACCGGAGTAGTCATTACGAAGAGATAGAGTCCGTAGACCATGTGTCCAGAAGCGCCGAGAAACACCGACATGAACTTGAAATTGTCGGGTAGAGCCGGAAAGTACCACCCTATGAGAAGACCAACGCCGAGGAATGAAAAATGTTCGATTCCATGGATTACGGGGCTTAGGACTGCGGCGTCCCACGCTGCTGGCAGGTGCCAAAAGAGTACTATCGCAGAGATTAAGATTATGCTTGTTATCGCGTAGTTCTTTCGAGGAGTCCTTCCCAGCTCTTTTCTCTGCAGACAGATGGGGTATGCAATCAGGACACCGGAGAGAGCTATTAGGGCGTGCTGCCCCATGTGTATTGCGAGATTTGCCTGGGTTAGAAGATCGAGCGGCGGGAAGGCGGTCGAGAATATGAACAAGACTATCCCGAGCAAGGGGAGTGACCGAAATGTCCTGGGTGCTGCCGAAACTAAATCAGGGATCTTTATCAAACTATCAAACAGCCTGCGGGTATCTTCCGGCGTCATACGCCAATTTTCTGGTCGGCTTTTAGCAGAAGCTAGTTGCCGCTTTCAAACTCCGACGCTTGAGGGATCTACGAGTGTTATGTTCCCCCACATTCCTTGCATCGCGTGCGCCGGGAACATACACATGTACCACATATGAGTGACATTTGCAGCAAGATCCAAGTGAACTTGATACGAGAACACAGAAGCATTCGCATTTGAAAGGGCCGTGTCAGAGGTGTTGTCAACAGGCGGCATGAGTGGGGTCATCGTGACCATTTCGCCTCCCGTGTTCATGCTTTGCATGATGTACATCGGGAATGGTGGGGGAAAAGTGGAGAGGACGAAGTTATGGTGATCTCCATAATCCAAGTTGACAAAAGTTATGTTGACTGTAGATACGCGAGGTATCACTAGCGTTGGTTCAAACAGGTGGTATATGGAGAACGCGTTAGAGTGTTGCGACACATTATCGTAGGCAGGAATCGTGGTGTTTGTAACGTACGATACCCAAGTGTTCGCATTCCCGAACACGAGGATGGTAGCATTCATCGAATGAAATACAATTGTATCATTTTTGCTTTATTACCTGCGCGTAGCTCGGGATCGTTCCGTTCATCGCGGTGTTGTTAGCTGCTAGGAGATTTAGCTGCGAGGTTCCGTTGTACGGCGACGCTGGAACGTTTGTGTTGATTAGGTTGCAACTATCCGTAAGGAACTGCCCGATGCAGCCTGCTCCGCCTTGACCAGCATCAGTGTGAACCAGTAGATTCAGATAAAATCCTGTGGGTACCTGTATTACGACAATTATCACCACGAGAATGCCAATCGCTTTCCTTTCTCTCATCCCTATTGGTTACCACCTCGCGTTTTTTTGTTTGCCTACAACACGCTCATGACGGATTCGTCGTGCCAGAGCTGCGATTGCTGCCGTCTGCTTGATTCGCCGCAGGATTCTCGGGAGGTCTGCCGCTCCTCCCAAGATTAACACCATGATCTGGATTTCCTTCTTAAGCCATTGCTAGCAAGGGAAGCAAAGTATTCACCCTGAGAGATCCAAAAACTTCCTACAATCCCCTCGAGATGGCGAACCTTTAAGACCTTCATCAGTTCCTTTACGTAGGCCATATTTTCTTTGGTTATCTCGGTTAGATATCTTAGATCTGCGTTCGGCTGCGTTCTCTGTTTTCTGACATAAGCATCCCAGTACTCTGGAAACGCAACCGTAATTGTCGGCATTGACTTTTCATTGATGGTGTATGCAAACTCGCTCACTCCGTTGATTGCCCTAAGGATCACCGCTGAGGTTTGTTCCAGCCCATAGACGACCTCAGTAACCTCGCTTTCGTTTATCTCGTTGAATCTAGTTGTGGCGAGTATGGCCCTGCTCCAGAGCGTCTCGAAAAGAGATTGGTGCTGAGTAACCAATTGGCTGGAGTTGCTGCAGATAAGCTGTTGAATCTGGCCGCTGACATTGACCATTTCTGTCGCGTGATATTCTTAATCTGTGACCGAGAAGTTCGCCTGTATGCCGTCCAGATGCCTTACACTCAATCCCATTGCTAGGAGATCCTTGCAAAGAGTGAGATTTTCCTTCCGAATCCCGATCAGATAACGGATTTTGACGCCCTTTGAAAGTGTGCTCAGCATAGCTTTCTTGAGGCCTCCGCCCAGGCTGGCAGATGGTGCGTAAACGCCGACGCAGATGTCCATCCTTCGTACTGCGCTATCGCCGTAATGTAGTCTCCTTTGTAGGATTTTGTCAGGATCGCTTATGATTTCCACTTGTTCGGATATTTTCGGTTCACTACCAAATGTGGATATAGGCGTTTGCAGATCAGTAAAGCTACAAAACCCGCTGAACCGAGTATTACGTCATGCGTAGCTGAATCTTCTACAACACAAAGGATTGAGGGATAATTTTATCAGACAGCTAAGGCCGACCGCATGAGATACTTCCATTTTTTTAGCCTCTGCGGTCAACAACTGAATATTCTCGTTATCTCCAGGTAGCGAATCTAACTGGCCGTGCGGATAAGAAAAACAGTTTAAAAGTACGGCTGAAACTCGGTCTCGATAGAGGGATGAGGATCGGTTCCGTCGTAATCGATTGCAACAACTTTGATGAAATGTTCGCGTTCTGAAAGGATGCTCTCCATTACAACAACACGGAGCCACCAAAACAAGGATGGGTTATACTTCGAGACCCTGAAGAAAAGAACACGAACGTCTCGCTGAATAAAGCCCCGGAGAGGATCTCTGGTAGGAACTGGTTACACCTTGATCTCTACACGAATGACCAGCAGGGAGAAGTAAAGAGCCTCCTGGGCTTGGGAGCGAAGCTCCATCCTTAAACTTATGATCCTGACGATGATTTCATCGTCCTTGAGGATCCCGACGGAAACTTGTTCTGCGTCGTTGATAAGAGCAAGCACTGAATCCCTTCGCATTGAGAAGAAGACCGACGATTGAATTTACGGGCTGGCTCTTTGTTCTTCTCAAAATTTGTACTCTTGCAAAAATGAGCAATGGTGGTTGGTCTAGGAGAAAGGTTGAAGGAATCGCGTCTTTGATAGGGTGCCCGTTAGTAGTCTCATGTCAGGAAGCAAGGAACACATCATTCAAAAATGGAAAGAATTCGCAAATGGTAATCCAGAAAGGACGGCGGTCTTGAACAAGGTGGAGGAAGATCTTCGAGCGTGGCTCGGGTCCCAAGAGCGCCTGCTGAAATCGCTTCGTCAAAGAGCTATAGACAACAGAGAGATTCAATCCACCATCATGATTCTCGATGCGAGGTCAAAAGAAATCTCGGAATTCAAGAAGGCACTCTTCGGAGAGTAGTAATGCGAGTGAAATGCTTTGGGCGACCTACCGCACATGACGCTCAGATCAGGCTTCTCTCAACTGCAACGACGACTCAGCATAATCCTTGACAAAGGAAAAGAAGCGGCTCGAGCACTGGCATCGAAAAGAGTGCACGACCTCACTGACCAATATGATTCAAGAGACTGAATCGGAGCTTGTTAGAAGAAAAGAAACAAAGTGAAGAATGAGCGGCTGTAGTCCGCACGATTCGCCGCTTTGAGAATGGACAGCGATGAAATGATCTTTTCAGGAAAAGTACTACACTGCTATTCTAAAGTTTCACTATTAACTTTCCTCACGTATTAAATTCGAGATCAAGTGCAGCTAACATCCAGTTCATGGTGCGCTAGCTGCAATTGGCATCGATTGGTGCAATCCTCGCTATAGTCGGGCTGATAATCCTGATCGTAGTAGGGTCGGCGGTGGGTATCACCTACTTTATGACGCCCGCCAACAGTAACACTTCGACCTCAACCTCTTCCTCGTCATCGACTTCATTCACTTCTGCTTCCTCCTCCTCGAGCCTTGTCCAAAGTTCATCTTCGTCATCTTCAACTACGACGTCAAAGACTACAACATCATCATCTTCTACTTCTTCAACGTCATCAACAAGAAGCAGCAGCAGTAGCATTCCAAAGAATTACGCACTGGAGGTTACTCAGGGTGGGCATGGGCCTGCGCTAAACTCCACCCTTACGACACCTCTGCGGACGGTGCGGTTCTATGATGACGGCCCAGGATCTGGAGGCACATTCACCTACACCTACACTGACGACGGCAACAACTGGGTCTTTAGCGGTGACTTTGAACCAGGCATCGCCGAAATCTCCTCAAATGATTCCAGGGGGGTAACGATGATTCAGACTACGTGCTTTAACCAGCCCTACACCGGTCCCAACCGCTGCGGTCCCTACCATGAGTTTGTCGGTGATAACAACGAAGAGAACGTGACAGAATTGAGCGCGGTACTCTCCGGCGTGTCGACAAACCTCACGTTGTTCTCCATCTACGCATACATTCCACAGTACAACTATTTTGGGTCATGCCGCTACAACGTAAGCAGCACGGGTTGCTCCTACGAGGGCTCAGGCCCCTCGGTCTCCGCAAACTGGGCTTTAGTCTCCTCGGGATCAAACTTCAGCAACTCTGTCGCGGTGAGTTTCGCTGAAGTCAGCAACGGTGGTTCTCCGGCCCTCTCAATCGGAGCTAGCACAGCGAGCGTCGTTTGCAACCCAGAGTGCAAGTACGCGGGAGGCAAATTCCTGGGTGGAAGTTTCGTAAGTCAGTATACACCTCTTCACAGGCTCACAATAGCTACGGACAGGAAATCATTCATGGAGCTCTTTGTCGACAACACGAAGGTCTACTCCAACACGACGATGCCGGTTAATCTCAATGGCACAAACCTTTCGCTCAACTTCTACCAGTTCACTTCGATAAACAACGAGACGGTCACCACGAGCTGGAGCAACTTTACCGCGTTCGCTGGGAACTCAATATCGGTTAGCGGCCTTACAACGGGCATGACTCTGGTGATCAGCGGGCCGGGAGGCTTCCAGCAGAACGCCTTGGGTAATTCAAACGGGTATGCAGCAATTGATGTGTCTTTGAATCCGCTTGATCTCAACGTAACCATCGACCTGAACGGCAGAGGAATTGTGAGCTACGGTCAGCTCGTCTCAGCAGGCGCTGTGCTGAAGCTTGTGCAGACCTAGCTTGCGTTGAGTGGAGTTGGAAAAAAGGGAAACGAGTTTTCCCTAGTGAATCGGGCTAGAAAAGGCCGCTTGTGCCCTTTTTCTTCATAGAGGAAGGGAGATGAAGAATAAGCTAGTGATGAGTCGCCCAGGTTAGGGCGCCACCACTGAAATCAACGATTGAGGATGAAGCTCGATACACCCTGAACTCTCCCTGCGTCCTTCAAGAGTACGGACCAGGTATCTCCGAGGTCGGTTGTCCCGTATACCTCGCCAGTAGTCGTGCCAAAGTATACTCCTGGCTGATTCTCCAAGCGGTCTGTTGACATCGCGTCCCTCAGAATGCAGGTGTGATTGTTCTTCTGCGGTAGGCCGTTTGTGAGCTTCTCCCAGTCCTTCCCCGCATTCAGAGTACGGTAGACGGCGAGTTCCCCTCTAATGCACGAATTATGTTTCTTGCAAATGCCCTGATATGCCGGGACAGTAAAGAGGGCGGAACCAGTGCTCTCATTCTCCACGAGGGCGAGTGGAAAGCCGTGCCTATGTTCGTCGCCTGGGCTGATATCCTCCCAGTGCTCTCCCGCGTCTGTAGATCTATAAACTCCACAGTGATTCTGTTGGAAAAGGAGGCCTGGGGTCTTTGAGGAGATGGCGAGCTTGTGGGTGCACTTGTGGACCTGCGCAAGATGTTCCGCGAGCCTTTTTGCCTCGCCTCCATCAGATTCTCCGTTCCCCTCGACGGGTCTCTCGGTGGTCGCGTAGCTTCTACTACCCACTGGGCAGTTTTCGAGCACGCCTTGGTTGAGGAGCTTCCAGCTCTTTCCACTATCATCAGTGCGATAGGGGCCGGCGCCTGAAGTCACTATGTAGAAACGATTTGCCTGGTTAGGATCCATCTTTATCGTATGTATGCACAAACCAACCGTGCCGAATCCCCAGTCGACGCCCCACTCCTTTCTGTTCGGAGCTTCGAACAATCCAGTTACCTCTTCCCAGTTAGCGCCGCGGTCCTGCGACGAGTAAAGATGACCGTACTGCGTTCCGGCGTAGAGATTCTTGCCACTTGCTCCGTCAAACTCTAACGTCCACGCCTTCCTGACGTGCAGACCTCGGCTGCTTTGCTTCCAAGTCTTTCCAACATCCTTCGAGACTAGGACTCCGTCGGTGTGAGTGGCTGCGAAGAGCGTCTTCGTTTTAGGATCGAAAGTTAGGCAGTTGACGCTTTCATTCTTCAGAAAAGGCCCTATCTTCCTCCACTTTTTTCGCTCGAAATCTGAGAGGAGTAAATATCCTCCGCTACTAGTTCCTACACCAACGGCTACGCGCGCTGAAGAACTCCCAGATTTGCCTGCTCTCCCCTTCGCCCCCGTTTTTCCCGCTTTCTTCAAGACGTATTACCTTTCCAGCCAAGATTGCAGGCCACACATATGACGTATTAATCGTTGTCGAATGCTGGGATTTCTTCCCCCCCAGCGCAGCCTGAAGCAGCGAAGGTCAGTGCCCCGCAATCGTTGGCCGAGAAGTGTTTTACTAAGACCTTGAGAGCAGATTTCTGCTAAAGTTAATTGTGTAGCCGAACTTGTCCACGTACATCCCTGTGACGTTGTCTCTCTCGAGAGTCTGAATAACCATCACTGTGCAGCCAGCCTCACGAGCAATATTCTCGGATGCTCTCATCATTGCCCTTGCAACACCTCTTGACCGAGCGGAGAAAATAGTCCCTACACAGTAGACGCCCATCACTCCTTCTGGTTTCTCATGAAGGAGTGTACAGCCCACTGCTCCAGAGGAGCCGAGCGTTGCAAGTACAAGCGCTGCAGAATCCGCTCTTATTATTTCTTTTACTCTCCTTAGGAGCTCAGGGCCCCATTGCTCGGGAATCGAGAACGACTCCATGAAGACCCTGTTCCAAAGAGTGGCATCGGTCGTGAGAAACACTCTGACCTCTCCAGACTCGCTTCCACTTGGACACGCAGCGAGATCTGCGATTGGTTTCGACAAAATGTGCATTCGCTCGATTACGCGAAACCCACTGTCGATAGCAATTTCCTCGACAAGAGTCGAGTTCCTCCAAAAATCTTCGATGAAGAGAGTCAGCGGAATCGAAAGAGAACGGGATGTCTGGTTAGCTTGCTCGAAGGCTTTCTCACATGTCAGCCGATCTACGTTTTCGTCTGAGAGGAGCGAGTCGTCTAAGACGAGGTGATTGAAGACAGGGTCTTCACTGAGGCTTTCGTTGAAGTAGAGCGTAGAGTTGTTCAGGCGGACGGTCTCGGCGAAAAGTGATGCGAAGGATCTTTCGTTTTCGAGCATATCGTGAAACATGGCTGCTCGAGGCGCACTATTGCCTGAATTCAAGGCAGTCTTAATCCCAGAACCTCGACCATTCCCTGAAACACGGGCCCCTTTTCAAGCAGGAAAGCTCTATCATCTTTGCACGAAAGTATCTCCTTGGAAAGTTGCAGCAGAGCCTTCAGAGCCCTTGGCGTGTCGAGATCGTTGTCCATTGAATCAGAAAAGCTCTTCCACTCAGACCCCGCGAAACTCAGCGGAGACGAAGAAGATGCTGTCGCAGAGGAAGGTGTTTTCTCTAGTGTGCTATCGACTAACTCGGCTGCCTGTCTTATCGTCCCGAGAACGTCCTTGTTTGACAGGAGATCGCCAGGGGAAAAGTTGAACGAGTCCCTGTAGTGGTGACCGAGAAAAAATACCCTGAGCAGATTCCCGTCGCAGTTGCTGAGCGCCTCTCTGATCGTCATCACGTTTCCGAGGCTCTTGCTCATCTTCTCACCGTTCTTCAAGAGCAGTCCAGTGTGCATCCACACTGATACGAAAGGCACCACCTCAGACGCCGCCTCGTCTTGGGCAAGTTCAGCTTCGTGGTGAGGAAAGATGAGTTCGGTCGCTCCGCCGTGCAGGTCGTAAGGTCCTCCAAACTCTTTGAATGCAATCGCGCTGTCCTCTATGTGCCACCCTGGCCTCCCGACTCCTGCAATTGTGTTCCACACTCCCTCGCGAGCGTCCACTACATTGCGCCATAAGAGAAAGTCAACGGAATTCTTCTTTCCGGGCGCCGCATCAATAACCTTCATCTTCAGATCCAGTTCGTTCTGGTGCGAGAGTTTTCCAAAGTGGTCGGCCTTCGAGGTATCAAAGTAAGTGCTTGAATTGATGAGGTAAGCCTTTCCCGAATCTCGGAGCTTCTTCACCAGTTCGGCAGATTCATTGATGTATTTTGACACTCGGGCAAACTTGGTCACCGTGACTATGTTGAGAGCTTCCAAGTCTTCAATAAAATCCCTGTAGAACCTGTCCGCGACTTGCATGTAGGGCAGATCTTCTCTCTTCGCTCTGTCGAAGATCTTGTCATCAACGTCTGTGATGTTCATCAGGAAGAAAACCCTGACGCCCTTGCTTCTGATCCACCTTGCCAACACGTCGAAGGCAAAGTAGGTCTTTGCATGCCCGACGTGAACATTGTCCTGAACCGTAGGCCCGCAGATGAACATCCTGAACTCCTTTTCCCTGTCTAGACCCAGCTCGACCTTATCGCCGGAAAGAGTATCGCATATGTGCAAAGGAAACTTGTTCTCACACTCCAAGAAAATCCGTGTGTTTGTACATCAATTGCAAAGACGCACGCTGACGTGCCCTCTCATTGTTTCACTCTTCCCTTGCTCTTGTTTCTCGAACAAAACTAGTGCGAAGTGGGCACGCGGCGTTTTTCTCTAGTCTGGTTGTAACTGTCAACTCATCTGGTTTGCCTTGTTAGTATGACATTTCCCAGTGAGACTCTCAATCATTATCAATGGGAAGGTCACAGTTGAGGCTAGAAACCAAAAGTGGGTTAAATTGCTGCCAAGAGCAATTGTCCGGTAAAGTAATTATTACGCTTTATCTTGTATGTTACACTCAACTACATTGCTTTCGCCGCAATTTACGACACTTGAAGCTCGATATAGACCGCCCAAGCAAAAGGTAAAAAGAAAGAGTAAAGAAAGGCACGTGATCTGGATTCCGATTGCCCGAAGAGAACTCGACCCCCACTCAACATGGTAAGCAATCAGGAAGGGTCGGATACAACGAAAGGAAGATCACACAGCTACGGGAACTAAAGACGATAGTGTGGGGTCTAGATCTTGATGAAGGGCTGAGGTTCGTTGTTGAAATGCCGGGATACAAGGACGGCGCCTTTCTCTTCCTCACAAAGAATGAGGACAAGTACTGCGTGAGTATCAAGGAGCGCGTCTTCGACGAGAAGGCAGAACAATTTGTTCCTGGGGACAAAGATCAGTGGAAGTACTTTGAGACTGCGGAGACGGCCTGGGCTTACATCAGCAAGTTACTGAAGACGCCTCTCGAAGCATTCTATTACTGATCAAACCTTGAAACAATTAGGGACGATAAACCTTCTCGCGCAACTAGATATGAGTTAACTTCTCTCATATCTTCTCAATTGACGGCCTGACCTCACTGGTAGTCTTTTATATCCTGAAGCGAGAATAGGATTTTTGGTATTTTGAATTTTGGCTGAGATCGGGGCACTAGAAAGTCGAATACCAACTCAGGACAGAGTCCCGAAAGTTAAGGAAAAAATTGATCGTGTTGGAATCTCAGGGCTGAGAACTGCGCTAAAGCTTCGAGCCGGCGGGAACGAGACCCTCTTCCCCGCGGAGATCGATCTGTTCATCGATCTTGATACCGAGAGGAAGGGGGTGCACATGTCCCGACTCGTCGAGTCAATCAACGAGGTTGTCTCAAAGGGGGCCCGCTCTCCGAAGGACAGTTTCGAGGCCATCGGGGAGGACATCCTAAGAGAGGTAAGGCGGCGACACAAGTACTCGAAAGGGGAGATCGCGATGAAGACCTTGATGATGCTTAGGAGGCACACGCCGGTGACGAACAAGCCCACCGATGAGCCATACGATGTTTCTATCAAAATCAGCTACCGCGGGGTCAAGTTCTTCAAATGTCTGGAGGTGAAGGCCGTAGGAAACACCTTGTGTCCTCACAGCCTTGAAACCACGCACGGCAAGGCGCACGTCCAGCGGGCTGAGATCGACCTTTCGATAGAAGCTCCCGCGGGGGAAAAGATTCCACTCGAAGAACTTATCGAGATATGCGAGAAAAGTTTCAGCTCTCCTACCTACACTGTCCTAAAGACTGTTGATGAAGCCTCGGTAGTGGAGGAGATGTTCCGCAATCCAAAGTTCGTGGAAGATGTGGCGAGGGATTGCTTCAGGCAGACGAGGAACCTCAAGTTCAAGGGAAAAGTAAAGATAAGAGTGATCTCGTTCGAATCTATCCACAAGCACAACGCCGTTTCGGAGATTGAGAGAGTATTCAGATGAAAACAGGTCTCGGCATGGAATTCTTCGTTGACTACAGCCATCTGCTGCCAGGGCACCCAAAGTGCGGCGTTCGGCACGGTCACACTGCCAAGGTAATCGTCGAGCTATTCGACGAGGTCGGCGCAGATGGAATGATCATGGATTTCAAAGAGATGGAAAACAAATGCTGGGAAGTCCTCTCTGGGATTGACCACCACGACCTCAACGACAAGTTCGAGCGCCCGACATCGGAGAACATTGCGCATTGGGTGTTTACCGAATTGAGCAAGAAGAATCTCCCTATCACTCGTGTCCAGTTTTTCGAGGGGCAGGGCAAGTGGTGCGTCGTCGAGGCCTGATCGCATAAGAACCCTCAATTGCTCACTCTAACTCAAATTGCCTTCCTCTCTTTCTTTGGACTGTTCATCGTCGAAAACAGGCTGTCTCTGCTCCGTATCTCTACCTGAGAGCCGTCATTGGCTCCGCTTGGATTTTCATCTCAAGTGGAGCGAGTTTAGGCCTGTGAAATAATATTCACTTAATGAAACGTTTTGGTCAAGGAAGATTTACCTTGCTCTTCTATAGCGAAAAGCAAAGCAGTAGGGAAACGTGAATGCTCGCATGGGTCGCGGATCAGTAATTTTCGGATTCTGGCTCCTTGGATACGCATTGGGATTCGCAGCATATCTAATCAGAGTTCCATTTCTTGTGGGTCTGTATACAATATTTGGATCTGCAAACGCTGACTTGGTAGGCGCACTCGTCTCAGGTCTTGCAGGCTCTGTAATGATGCTGGTCTTCCTGCTGGTCTGGAGCCACTGGGGCTCGAACAACAAGTAGCGGTCAATAAAAGACAGCTAGTGTTGCTGAAGCAACAATGAAAATAGAGAAAAGGAAGGGACGCTTTGCAACGTCCTAATCCAACTCTCTCCCTCTACTCTCTTTTTGTTTTTGATCTCAAATGTCGTTTTGTGTTGCCTGTATTACCAATTTCTCTGCGGCTAGTTTCCGGTCTCCCTTGGTTACAGTGTTCTGATTAATCAAGAGCCCTCAGACAGCACGTTCTAGATGTCGAGCGATTTGCGCAGCTTGATTATTTGAGAAATGCCTCTCCATCCTGAGGCAGATTAGATAATCGAGAAAAACAAACTAACACTTCGTCGCAGAACGAACGACAGTAAACAGGCAAGTGACAATTCGGAACAATTGCCAGAGCAGAGGCTTTGTTGATCCGGCATCGTTTGTGTGGGAGCTAATCCTTCAAGTTGCTGGACGTCCGTACCTGTAAATGTGGAACATTGCTGCGAAAAGCAGGAGCACCGCGCCCAAGTCGAACATCGTCAGGTTTGGAAAGTTACTAACTGCAGACATTGCGCCCAGGGCGTTGAGGAAGACCTGGAAGCCGAACATTGCGACAAGTATGGCAAAAATCCACTTTGACGTGAGGAACGTGATTGGACCGCTAGGCCTTTTGCCCCTTGCAATGTGACCACCTGCCTTCGAAGCTGCGTGCCTTAAGAAGGCATAAACACCGACGTAGGAGAGAGCGGCGACCAGCACCATCGCGCCGAATATCTGTATCGGGTCAACGAAGAGTGCGCCCGTTGGCGTCGGCGCTGCCTCGTTGATGTAGAACCCCCAGTAAGTTGTGAGAAGGATCTGACCTATGCTCGCAATTCCAAGAGCTGTAAAGAATGGGCGATCTTTCCACGAAAATTTCTTGCTCTTGTCTACGAAGGGAATCACCAAGAACATGAGAATAAATAGCGTCGGGATCAAGATCCCCGCGACAAACTTGGGCATGAAAGTCCTTAGGAACGCATAGAGGCTCGTAAGGTACCACTCTGGAAGGGTGTAACCAACGTTTGCAGTCGAGGTGTACTGTACACCTAAGGAAACAGGATACATCCCGCCCAAGACGAGCACTGCGCCTGTCACTGCAGAGACAATCGGAACATCAAATGTTAGTATTCGCGGGAAGTGAATCAGCACCAAAATGATCATGACTATGGGCAGTATAAAGATGTGCAGCGCATAGAATCTGAGTATGAAATCGGGGAACCCCTGACCAAAGATCGTATGGACAAGAGTCGGCCCAAGGACGGGTGCTGAATAGTTGAGCGAGACACCGATGCTTACCGCGAGTACTGCTCTCGTGTTGAGGATGATATCATAACCAGTAAAGGCTTCAAGAACTGTAATTGTTCCAAAGATAACTCCAGTAACCCAGATGATTTCGTTTCTGATCTTGAACCTCCCGCTAAAGTAGTTGTAATACATGTGAGCCAGTGCGAGGAAGATCATCGCATTCGAGGAGTGGTAATGGATGTTCCTGATGATGACGCCGTAGGGTATGGTGTTGTTGATCAGCTGGACGCTAAGCCAAGCGCCAGAAAGAGACGGAGTATAAAACAGGAGCAATAATGCTCCGGTGATTCCGAGGATGAGGAAGTTGATGAACGTGAGCATCCCTAGATATGGCAGAGGGCTAACAAATCTCTTCGGGATTGACAACTTGAATGCGAGAAGATCAGTTCTGTCTAACCTCTCAACAATCCACGCGTACAATTTCTTGATGAGATAGATTATACCTATTCTTTCCTTCCCTTGCTGGGGAGAGGTCTGGGTTGAAGTTGCCATATCTCTGGTGCTATCCTACTCCGTTTCCTCTTTCATTGTTCTAAGAAATCTCTTAACACAATTGTCCGCAGCCAATCTGTCCTACAATGCCGGTAGCACTGAATGTGCCATCGGAGTTCAGTTTGAGCGTAACTATTGGAAGCATGTTGTTCGGGGGCGTCTGGAGCGAAGCAGGACCTCCGACCGCTTTGCCAGGTGGTTGATTGTTTGCGCTAGGGTAGTTTGGATAAGCTCCCGTTCCCGGCACGTACTGGCTCCCGTGACACGGGCACTCCATCCTCCTGTCAGCTGGCACGTAACTCCATAGGCACCAGAGATGGACGCATACGCGGCTGAAAGCGATGTATGTTACATTCGTGGAGGGATCCGTCGCGGAAAGGTTGGCCGGAGCGGTCAGGCCGCTAGGAAGCTGAATAATTACACATTGCCTGAATGTGTCGTTGTCGATGTTGGGATTTCCCGTCCTGGGATAAACAAAAGTCGTCCAGGGATTTGATGCAGACAGTGTTTTCGTCGTAATTGGCAGGTTATTCACCGAGTCCTGAATTACTTGACTCGTGATTGTGGATTGCCCCACTGATCCCTGAAGGTATGGTCCCAACGCTGCAAACTGTCCGATTGCAACCAGTCCACCAAGAACAGCTATCGCTCTGACGAAATTGCGCCTTGAGACATCTTGCTTTGATTCCACAGGCTTTTGTGGAACCGTCGGTTTTCCGGGAGCTGTAACTGGAGTAGAAACGCTCGGCCGCGGGGCGCCAGCTGTGGGAGTCCCGACCGCTGGACGTCCAATTACAGGACGAGGAGCAGGCGCTCCAGCTTGAGCTTGTCCCGCAGGAGCAGTTGCCGGCTTGCTTACAGGCGGCGCAGCTGCCGTTCCGACAGGTTTGCTGATGGGAGTTCCAATTCTAGGGCGCTGTGGAGGCGCGGGAGCAGGTGCCGATTGTTGCTGCCCTTCTTGTGTGCCCTGGGCTTGAGCCGAAGGAGTCGCCGGTTGCTGTTGTCCAACAGGTTTTCCAATCACGGGCCTTGCTACGGGAGTGCCGACTGTCGGCTTTCCAATTGGAGTGCCGATTACTGGTCTCGGAGGAGCTGCTACGGGTTGAACAGATGTAGGTTGTTGTGTTTCGCTGGCAGCGGCAGCCTCTTTCTTCTTCTGTTGTTGCTGTTCGTCTTGCTGGTTCTGCTGTGAAGATTGAGCCTCGTTTTGTTTCTCATCCTCAGCATTACCCGACAAAAAATAGAACTTACCTTCTTTCGGCGAACCCAAACCTCTCGAATATTATATTTAAGGATTGAGAGACGTGGAAGAGAAAAAGAAGAGGGCGGTTTTCAGTAAGAGCGAATCAGAAAAAGTTCGCGTGGCTATTGTTCTGTTACTTCGCATAGATGATTTTTTCACTGCAGCATATTTCTCGCACACGCAAGAGATATTTTTCCATACTAGATTACAACATTGGAGAAATTTGAAAGAAAAATTACCGACCTTGCCTCGTTCCTGGTTCATGAATTGTGTGGACTGCATCTCACTCACAGTGAATGCATTCAAAAATGCTTAAATCGAGATTTTCGATCGCGTCTATCCTTGCTGGACTGAATTTTACTCCATGGCCGCACAAAGAAATCCTCCGGCCGCGCCTGCAAAGACGTTGTCGGCGACAGGTCCGATAATCGTCGTCATACTTGTGTTGGTTGCAGCGCTACTGGGGTACTATCAGATAGTCTACTATCCCGCGAATGCAGTTGCTTCCAGTACTACCGCCTCAACCTCATCTGTCCCTGAGACGCCTGTCAAGGTCACAGTGACGATACCATCGGGAGCGCTTGGCTCAGGACATCCAACTTCATTTTACTATCAACCTGACGTCATCACCGTGTTGATTGGATACAACTCTACCGTCATTTGGGTGAACAATGACACTTCAGTGCATACGGTGACTGCTGATGGCACTCCGCCCGACCCTAGATTTTCACAGTTCGGACCCTCCGCCCCAGCTTCCGCATGGAACAACTTGTATCCAAAGGGGCAGGGCACGCCAACTTCGGTTAACTTCACCTTTACGATTCCCGGCGCGTACAATTACTCTTGTTCATACCACGTTTGGATGAAGGGAGAGGTGATCGTGAAGGCGGGAGCTGCGAACGCCACATCAGCTTCTGGTCAGAGCAGCGCGAACATAAAGTCTGGTCTGGTGGTCTCGCCAATCAATGGTAGGAGCGCAGGATCAAACTATCTTCTGACTTCTCTCAACAGTGCTGCGACGTTCTTCGCGAGGAGCCTCGCGACCCTGACGGGTTCTGGAATCGAACCCTGGAGCAAGAACCTGTCCAAGAGCCTTCTCGTTTCTGCATCAGAGATTCCGGCGGACCTTACAAATACACTGTAGCCTGTCTTCAACGCAACCTTCTTCGGCGTCCCAAGTTTCTCAAGCAACTCGATTTTCGACCGGGCAGTCTTAGTGTCAAACCTAGACCTGATGTTCTCGGCTAGGTTCGCGCTAGATTCTCTAAAAGTTAGGGCAACAACCGGCAAATCAAGATCTTCGCTTGCTTTGTCCACGTCGACTATGTTGTAAAGAGATAAGACGCTCCCGGAAAGAAAAATCGCATTCACGTCGTTTCTTTTCAACTTTGAAACTAGCGAAACAATTTCAAGTGTGGCGTCTGAACCCGAGACGGTTAGCGAACCAAAGGCAAAACCATCGACCACAAGGTCGCTCCTCATCACCACCGCAGCTAGTGTCGAGCGCCCCTCGCTTTCTCTGAAACTCTCCGCAACTCCCAGTGCGCGAATTGCCTTTTTCTCGAGATGAACATGCGCCGTGGATTCGATACTAACCTCCGACTTTTGCAAAGAGCGTACCAGACTTTTTCTCTTCCTATTCGCTGTTCTTGGTAGCTTCTGGAGCGCTCACCAAACACTTTAACTGTTTGGCACTCTGCACCTGTGATTGGCTTCGTCAAAGACATCGACCAAGGGGAATAATAGAGCCATCAGCTAACCGGAAATAGAATGGGCGGAGTTTGGGCAAGTACTTTGACAGTTAGAGTGAATCTTGGGGAATTGAACAATCCCTACATGACTGCGAGGATGTTTGTAAAGTTCGTCCAGTCTCAAAGGGCAATCTTGATCCCCAAGGATTACCAGGGTCATACAGTCTTGATACTGGATGCGCAAGACTCCATTCAGCTGTCTGAGAAGGTCCGTAAAATCAAGACGGAGCTAAAGTACGAAGTACTCGGTCAATCCTTCGACGAAATCCTGAAGCAGACGGAAAGGGCGATCAGGGACAAGAAAGCGTTCCTGTTGCAGTAATTTCTCCAAGCTCAGGCGAAAGATATCTGCTTGGTTTGGACGAGTTGGCCAACCCAGTTCGCAACCGAAACAGCCCATTCTGCTTCCTCCTTTGTAATCGGCTGACCCTGAGCCGCCTTTAGGCGTATGAGATTCAGTTGGTACATTGGCTCGGAAATTTGTGGGCTAATCTTAGCTTTCGATTGGATCAAAAAAGCCAGGTCGCTGATGCTCATGTTGGTCGGGTCTCCTCCATTCGACCGCAAGAGACTGCCAAGGATTGAGCTTGAAAAATAAACGCATAACTCGACTGCTTTAGGATATTCGGATGCAAGCATCGCGCTATGAATTTGCGACAGAATTGAGGATAGTGAAGATGAAGTCGAAGGAGCAGAGCTTACTGCAACTAGTTCCTGCTGCATTTTTTCCTGACGTGCTACAGTCTCACCCTCAGGAGGCGGCGATTTGTTGAGCACAAATACGTAAATGAACGTGACCACAATAACGAGACCGATTGAAGCAAGGAACCAGACAGCAAGCGCAACCGGGTCATTACCTGTGAAGAGGGCTTGGATATTATTCGGCAGCAATTTTCTGAAGAGCGCGCCTGGAATTGGAAAAGCGGGAACAGGTGCCTAGTTTGGCATTTTTCATCCTATTATTTGTTATCTGAGGGTGATTGCTCGGGCTCGAGCTTTCCCAGGATTGATGCGCCATACAAAGTGCACAAAACCGAAATTGCTAGGATTGCTCCCAGGATAAGGAGCTCGGAGACGAGGTCGGCGTCCATAGAAATCATCAGCCTATACTCGGCTATTCATCAGGTGTAATAGGCTTAAAACCCATTCTCGTCTCGAGAAAGGCACGCGCCTCGTGGATTCTTGAGGCGTTGCAAAGAAGCAAGATCGAAATCAGAGAGGGGAGGGGGAGGAGCGCACTGGGGGAGTATGAAGAGAAAGAATTGGACTCATCTCCAAGTGCGACTGAGAGTGGTGGGGGAGGAGGACAACGCCTCTCGTGGGTATTCAGCCTCAAGTCCACCGTCATCATTTCCTTGCTGCTCAAGTTTGCAATCTTTCTTATCGGCGTTATTATAATCGGGATCCTCAACTCGCGCACACAGCTCACGTCCTGCGGCTCTACGAACCCCGGCAATCCTCCCGTCTTTACTTCGCCCTACGGAGACATCGAAGCCTATACCGATTACCGTGACCTCTACCTGCGGTGCCTGGTCACGCCCTTCCTGAACGGATCTCAAGCGTATAACCTTCCGATCGTCTACAATTACCCGCCGCTTTTCCTCTACACTCTTTCAATCTTCGCAAGGGCGAGCTCTCTGATCTGGTTCCCTGCAATCCCACTCGTTGCCTTTGATGCCCTAACAGCGATTCCTGCCTACTTTATTGCGAGCGAGTTTCTCTTCAAGGGAAGGGCATCAGCTGAAAAGCTTTCCTTCGCGGTCTCGCTAATCTGGATTGTAAACCCGCTCAACCTCTTTTACAACGACCTGATGTGGCTGAATCCAGGTCCGACGACTTTCTTCCTCATGTTTTCGATATATCTTTTCCTTAAGGGCAAGTACCCGCTGTCTGCGGTTTTCCTTGCTATCTCCACCGGATTCAAGCAGACAAGTTTCCTCTTGTTCCCTGTTTTTGTCATCGCGGCGTGGAAGCTCAAAGGATTCACGAAGGAGCTTGTTTTCTACATTTTGATCTACGCGGGCCTTCTGACAGTAATCTCGCTGCCATACGTCTACCAGAACCCGCAGCAGTACTTCTGGGCACTCCAGTTCCCAATCTTCGGCAATCCTCCCGGAGCCGGAAGCGGAAATCCCACGACATTCGAGTACGACCTCTCCCAGCCGGTAAGGCTTACCACGTTTCTCGGCCTCATAAAATTCATCAACCTGCAGGCGTTGACGGTAGCGAGTTACCAATACCTCAACTACGTGTTCATTGCTTTCTACGTCGGAATTCTAGTAAGCCTTGCCTTAAAGAAGGGAAAACTTACACCGCAAAATGTCCTCGTGTATTTGCTTGCCGCTTTTTTGGCGTTCACAACATTCTTCGGCAGAGGCGTGTACAAGTACTACTTTGCAGGGCTGACACCACTTGCCTTGCCAATTTTCAGTTGGAAGAAAGGGGCGATCTTCTTTGAAGTATTTTGCATCGCTATCTTGTTACTCCCGAGGCTTGTGAACCCGTGGATGGGTGCACTCCTAATCACTTTCTTGCCCACAATGACAAATCCATTTAGGGCACACCTCGAAACGCCCGAACCCAAGCAGGAAAGTGGGGAGAAATGCTGATGTTGCAATGTATGGTTCTGCTGATTCTTTCCCCTTCTACTTGCTCCAGACTCTGAGTCTCTGATCATTGCCCTTCCAACCTTTCAAACTCTTGATCTCAATTCTCGCTTGGTGCTGGGAAATTTCCTGGGCTTGATTGGCACGAATATGCGCAGTATCTTGTGTTTGGTTTCCCAACGCTTTGTGGTTCTGTGAATCTTGCGGACTCAAAAACATGAGACTAGACCGGACTACTCTGCTTCCAATCTCCCAAATCTGTAAACTGATGAGTTGATGAGTCGTCAGTCAGCTCTTGTGTGGCACCAGTCGAGGCAGTCATCTGTAGTTCCACCCATCAAAGTTCTCATCCAAAAGCGGAACAGCAGAGTTCCGTTGTACAATTGGAGAGTCAAAATTCCGAGACCGCTGATTACTTGGATAGGAAGAACTCTGGCATGGTTCTTTGTATGAGTGTATTCTGAACAGTGTTGGACAGCTACTTCGTCTGGTATTACAGGGCCAACCAATGCGAATAAACCCAGATGAACTAAAGAACCACCAACAGTGGTAGCAAATTATCAAACAGGAAGTCATACATATTTTATCCAATTGACCTCGCTGTTTAGTGCGGTGGAAGGAGCAGTAACATTCCTCGAATTTTGATGATCATTTCATAAGAAATGAAGCGACTGTTCTGGTAATCAGAACAATAAACAAATCAAAATTTCATAGAAGAAAATTCAGAAGGTTTAAAACTCGAAATGCGAATAGCTCGGCAGTCAGCAGCTAATGCCTGGCGATAGTTTCGACTTCGTTCTTTCGAGCGAAACGAGATTCAGAATTTTGTCATTTCTCGCAAAGGGCTCGGGCACCCCCACTCAACTTGCAAGGGAGGTGCAAAAACACCTCTCGCACATTAGCAGAGCGTTGCGGGAGCTCGAAAGCAAGGACCTAGTAATGTGTTCTTCACCAAGGTACTCCAAACCACGCGTGTATTATCTTACATCTGAAGGGGACAAGTTGGTTCGGGAAATTTACAGATACCAGATCCGACTGAATCCTATGTGAGCAATTTCATTTTTGATCGGACAGCGTCTCTTCCGAATGTCCCCACGATAAATTGTCACACGAGTCCTCTCTTTTGCCCAAAGATGCTTTGAGCTGTGCCAGCCTTCCAGCTCAAGTTTTTTATCCCCGCATTTCGAGTGCTGCGTTCCGTATCGTCCGAGTTTTTGGAGCGATACTTTCACGCTCGCGCTCCGTCAAAGTAGTAGTGAGGGTCAAAAATGGATCGAATAATTGATCCCGAGATGATTAGCTCAAGACTTGACTGGAAGGAGTTCGAGGGCCTTGCCAGCAGAGCCCTTGAATCTCTGGGGTTCAGAACTAGGAGAAATGAGAGATTCGTAAAGCCAAGGATGGAGATAGATCTGCTGGCTGACAGGGATGGGACAGCTTTTGCAATTGACTGCAAGCATTGGAAGAGGACCGTGGGCCGCTCGACGATGCTTCGGATCAGCCAAAAACAAATTTCTCGTTCGAAGAGAGTAATAGAAGAGCTTGATTTTCAAAGGGTAGTGCCCACCATACTCACTTGGCATGATGAGATGCTGCATATTTTGGAAAGCGGCGTGCCAATCGTACCAATCCACAAGCTTTCCGATTTCATCCTCAATTGGGAGTCGTGCGGAGATGGTCTTCTAGTACTAAGAAAGAGGAGGAGTAGGGCAACATTGCCAGTAGAACAACAGACGAAGCTTCACTTTGGTGAGAGCGGGATGCCAATGTCCAAGAGAAGGCAGAAGAAGAAGCCTTTTTCTAGCTAGACATCATAAAACTTGATTGACGACAATGAAGATTCAGAGTTAATCTGAAGAGATTACCTAAGATATGTGGAGAAGGCATTTGTCCGAGTCGTCATCCTCGCATTATGATTGAGAGCACGCCTCCTCGCAAGAATTTGCGCGCTGTTCATGGCAAACAACCTATTGAAGAATTGAGCGAATTAGATTCCCCATTTGAATGAGACGCCCACTATCCCTCTTTGAAGGAAGAAGTTGATAAGTCAGACTCTCGACGGACAATGGAAGAATGACGAGCGAATGTCAGGATGCGTATGAGTGGTAGGGCTAGTAGAAGTCGGCGCACCTTGCTCCTGTTCACCCTCGTCGGAGTGATTGTTGCAGGATCGGTTTTGATTCTGTACTACGGGGCTCTCAGTCTGAACGACCCATTCTCCGTAGTGTACGGAGACTCGATGGAGCCGACCCTTTCGAAAGGAGACATTGTGATTTTGGAACATGTGCCGGCGAGTCAGCTGAAAGTTGGGGACATCATAGTCTTCAGATCTCCAATTTACAACAACCTGACTTCCTGCGATGTCAAGAAGATGCTGATCCCGTGTTACGTAATACACCGAATCGTGAAGATAGAAGAGACAAACGGCTCCACTCCATCAATACTCTTGGAAACGAAGGGAGACAACAACCTTTACCCGGAGCCCGGCGCAGATTGCGTTGGTCCCTCTATCCTAAATTGCACTCCGGCAATCAACCAAAATGACGTACTGGGAATCGTAGTCTTCAGGTTGCCCGCGCTGGGGGTCTTTGCATTTGCGGCGGCTCCGCCATACAACTACTTACTGATCTTGGGACTGATTGCTCTGGTTATTGTTGCAGAGGTCAGGTCACGTTAAGGCAATAGTCCACATAGAGAAATACAGTCTCAGCTGTTTCATCTTTGAAACAGGAGTCAAGTAGCGAACCTTCCTCTGAATACGGAGCTCGACTCTGGTTAGCGCGACAGCCTTTGGAAACCGGCTCTAGGACAGTAGGCACCGGATATTGAGAAGCGGAGGGTCTTCCCTCATCTACGTATGCGGGGTGGCCATGCCTTGCGTCATTCCCTCAGGCAGAGCATCACCTTGCTCGTTGGTTCTTTCATGTTCCCGTCGGTTCAGGTACACTGCTCGTTGGTTCTATTAAGTCTTCGTCAGCTAACCGAAATGACTACTCCCGAAGTCTTCTCTAGCTGGGAGACAAAGTGCCTTTACTCTTTGTTGCTACTCAGGTAATATCTGCCATCCTTCGTCTCGACAACCCCACTTTTCCTGCTAGTCTTCAACCATTTCTCTTTTAGACCTAGCTCTTCCGGTGTTTTGGCGGTTTCTTCCGAAGTAGCCCCAGCTTCCTTGAGTTTCTTCTTCGTTTTACCTATGATTACGGTTATCGCGTAAATGCCTACCAAATTGCTCATAGTTGCTTTAGTCGAATCCTGCCTGATTTAAGGAGTGTAGAAAGTTCTCACGAATGAGAATAACACCATCATACAACTGAGCGACTGACGACTTCTGACCCCATCAAAAATTGCATTTTCAAGCTATCCCTTCAGCTGACGGAGTCTTGAAAGAACCTCCTTATATAGTCCTTATATAGTCCTTTTATATGCTATATTAAGCAGAGCAGCAATATCCTTTGCCGCAAACAAAAGCACTGATCAGCATCGAAAACGTGGTAGCCTCAGCAAGCATAAACCAGACAGTAGACCTCAACCAGATAACCAGGTCATTTTCGGACGTAGAGTATCACCCAGACCAATTTCCAGGCCTCGTATTCAGGCTAAAGGTACCAAAGACTGCTACACTCATCTTCAGCTCTGGCAAGATGGTTTGCACCGGAGCCAAGTCGGAAGAGCAGGCCGTCAAGGCAGTAAAGACAGTCGTCCAAAAATTGAGGAAAGGGTCAATTGACATCAGGAACGATCCGATAATCGACATTCAGAACATCGTGGCCTCCGCATCCCTCGGAGGCAAGGTACACCTGGAAGAAGCAGCAAGGCAACTACCAAAGTCAATGTACGAACCGGAGCAGTTTCCGGGCCTCATACACAGGATGGCTGATCCGAAGACGGTGATTCTGTTGTTCGCATCAGGTAAACTCGTCTGCACCGGCGCAAAGAAGGAGACTGAGGTCTACAGGGCAGTAAACAACCTGCACGTGACGCTCGAACAGAAAGGGCTAATGATTTACGCCTAGCAACGAAGTAGAGACGCAACTATTCATCCTTACTTATGGCTGATTGAACCAAATAAGCAGCTTAGTACCTGGCCTAGTTAATTGCCTCGGTTCCGGCGTTGAGCGCTTCCATCTGCTCGTCGGTTAGGCTCATATTCTCCTTCAAGGTCAGCGCAAGCTCTTCGGTTGTCGTAAAGGAGTGCAGGAAGACACCTAACTCCGAGAGAGTCTTATCCGCCCCTTCCATCCTGTCTATGAGGGCGAGCGCGTGATTCACCACGCCCCCAGAAGACCTAATTGCCTGAATCGCGTTCTTGATCGAGTTACCGGTCTCTGACACGTCTTCAACGATTAGCACCTCCGACCCGGGCGTCAAGAGGCCTACAATTGAACCGGCGTGCGCTCGCGAAGGGTAGATCAGAGGGATACCTCTCTTGTATGAAAGGACTGAGCCGAGTATCAACCCGGATAGAGGTATCCCGCAAAGGTAGCGGGGATTTATGTTGTTTTTCTTCTCGGCAAAGGCGGAATCAAGACAGTCTACAGCTATGGAGAACGCTGAGGGAAAACTTGCGAGCTTCCTCAGGTCAATGAAGTAAGGAGTGATATCCCCATCAGAGTTCTCGAAGGTACCTATCTTGAGGGCATTGATCTTGAGTAGCGCCTTTCCGAATTCAGATAGCAGCGCTTTCCTATCCCTTGACCGAGATATCTCAACCAATTTATTCCCCTTTCACTCGAAAGTGCACAATATCATAGACCTCTCTTCTTGCTTTTGTATCTTTGCAGTACCTTTCAAAGAGGGAAAAATGGCATCCATAATGGTTCATTCCTTCTGTATACGCAAAATTTTGGAATGACGTATAGGAATTGGAATGGCAACAATCAACGAAAGTCGATGGCAATGAACTCCAAATCCTCGACTTTGACTAGTTGGTATGCCCTCTTCCGGCTAGCGCGATAGCGCGCATGTATCTTCTAGGCAGCTATTTCTTGAATTTCAAAAAGTGCGAAATCAGATTTCTGGCTTGGTATCGGCAGATCACTTCGCTTAAACATGTGGCCGAATGAGAAGTACAAAGAGTGGAGAAAAGTTGAGCTTGAACTCCTGCTTTTATCCTCTGATACTGCAGAAGGACACCCAGAAATTCGGTCATTAGGGCGGACCGCATATCCTTGAATCCGATATCCAACACCCATACCTGCCACAAGGCTTCTCGACAATTGTCGAGAATTAGCTGGGGTACCCCCCTAGAGGGGGTACGTAACGGAGCTAATTTGGTATTTAAAGCGGGAAACCGAAACAAGGCTCCACTTGGCTGTCGAGGATGTAATTAGGGCAGCAGGTTGACATCCATAGAACATACGGCGTAAGGGAAGTTTTTTGGTATCAAGGGAGGCAGGCACAAGAGTTTTTTGCATTGGGCATCTCTGAAGTCAGCTCCAGTTTTTTTCGGATTTTCGAGGATGTTTTGGGAATTCCGCCATGATTGTGGTTTACAGGTGTCTTCAGCATGACGAATTAAGATGAAAAACCTTTTCAAACTAGCGCCGTCCATGCCATTTCTCGGAATGGCAGACTCTATCAAAAGGGCGCAAAAGGTCTTCGACCACATTGATGACCAAACCTCCGCCACCGGAGCAATGAAGCCTTCTGTGGTGATACTCTCAAACAGCGTGGAGCCGCACCTCGACGCATCATTCTTCTACCTGACTGGAATTCCGTACGGTCTCTTCGAAGGCTCGTACTTGATTGCGAAGAGGGACGGTAGCCTGAATTTGCTCACAACACCCCTTGAGGAAGACATTGCACGTGCCCATTCAAAGGGCATCGAAATTCAGGTCATAAAGAGCGATGACGAGGTGCCAGATAGGTTAAGCGCAGTGATTGGATCAGAGGAAAAGCTCGTCGGCATAAACTCTTCCGAGCTGACGGCAAAGTCGCTCGAAACGCTAAAGTCCGCTCTGAAGGATAAGGAATTTGTCGATGTAAGCCCAGCATTTGAGCTTGCGAGACTAGTCAAGGACCAATCAGAAATCGAGTGCATCCAAAAAGCCTGCGACATCGCATCCTACGCCTTCAAAAAGATCCCATCGATGCTGAAGCAGGGGGTCACGGAGAGCGAGGTCGCCGCCGGGATCGCTTTTGAAATGCAGAAGAGCGGGGGATCTGGGGTGTCGTTTGATTCCATCGTGGCATTCGGAAAAAACAGCGCTCAACCTCACTACTCAGCCGGCCAAGCCAAGCTGAAGAGCGGCCAGTTCGTCCTGTGTGACTACGGCACGAAGTACAAGCGATATTGCTCGGACATCACGAGGACGCTCGTCTACGGCAAGGCGAGCAAGAAGCAAAAACAAATGTACGAGGTAGTAAAGGAGGCGCAGGAACTGGGAACCGAGCTGTGCACTCCCGAACTCACCGGCGCGGAGGTCAACTCGAAAGTGACAGAGTTCATAGACGGCACGGAGTTCAAGGGGAGGTTCATCCACTCGACCGGTCACTCGCTCGGCCTAGCGGTCCACGACGGCCCCGGCCTATCCAGGAACTTTACAAAGAAACTAATTCCCGGAATGGTCATCACAGTCGAGCCGGGAGTGTACCTCTCGGAGATCGGCGGTGTGAGAATCGAGGACGACGTCCTGATCACCAAGAGGAAGCCTAGGATCCTGACCTCGGCAAAGAAGGATCTGATAGAGGTCACGTCAAAGCCACGAAAGTGAATTGAGTTTTTCCAAATCTGTGCGATTACTATACGGTGTGTCCTCGGTCGGTCTGGGGCACGTCCGGAGGAGCCTCGCGATTGCAGACGAGATCCGCCGCCTGCGACCCGATAGCGTGAGCATCGAGTGGGTGGCTGCAGAGCCAGCACTTTCGTTTTTGAAACAGTCCGGAGAGAGTGTGCTAGAAATATCAACGAAACTTGCTTCCATGAGTTCAATTATGGAGAGCCAAGCGCCCCAGGGAAGGGTCACCGACATGTCAAGGGTTGCGAGGCTCTCCTCAAGGCGAGCGAAGGAAAACTACGCATTACTCAGGCCGTCTCTATCAGATTACGACATCTTGGTTCAGGACGAGTTCGTCGAGACTCTATTCTCATTCATGTGGGAGCAAAATCCCCCGATCCCCCAAAAGAGAGCAGTGGTTACAGACTATCTGAGACTGGAGACCGGGTCAAAGAATCCAATCGATCGCCTGATCCTCTACTACGCAAACAGGATGCTCAAGCGCGCGCTGCTTTCTTCGCAGGTAAGAATATTTGCAGATGAGCCAGACTCTCTTCCAAGCAATGGCAAGCTCCGCCGCTGGGCAGAAACAAACAACTTCCAGATACTCGGTCCAATAATCGGAGAGGTACCAGAGGAGAGCAAGGAAGACCTGAGGAGGGAGCTCCTGCCTCAGGCCATGGTCGACGTGATGAAGAGCGGTTTAAAGAATCGCGTCGTCCTATTCACAATCGGAGGAAGCTCAATCGGAAATAAGCTAATCAACTTGGCGGTAGAAAATGCAGAGTTTCTCTCCGAAAAACTAGGTGCAGCAATCGTCGTCCTCACGGGCCCGAGAGTGCAAGTTTCTGAAGCAAGAATCAACTCACGAGAATTGTCCAAAAGGCTTGTGATCGTTCCATTCACAACATCATCGCTCAGATACTTTGCGATGGCGGACTGCGTAATCACCCAGGCGGGAGCATCGACCCTGAATGAAGTCGCGGAAATTGGAATACCATGCGTCGCTATTCCAATAGCAAACCACTGGGAGCAACAAGCCAACGCCGAAAGATTTGCCCGTAAGCGCGGCTTTGAGATCTTGCAGTACGCCGACCTTTCAAGAGAAAGACTGGTGGGTGCGATACTCAGCGCAGTATCAAAGGGGAATGCCGTCAAGAAGCTCGAACGCTCCGACACCAAATCTCCTCAGAAGAAAGCTGCGGAACTGATACTCACTCTAATAAGTTATAGAGAGACTCGTTTACACTGAAGATTGTGGATTTGACACCTCTCAATGTCAAGATCGCCCAAGACAAAGAAGAAAAAGGTTCGCACTGAGAAACCGGAGAGCGGCGCCGGAAGAAGCAAGAGCTCGACTCTCAAGAGCGAGTTCTCAGAGCTCGATTCAAGGATTCGCGTCTGCACCTTGTGCAGACTCTCTCAGAGCAGAACGAACGCCGTGCCAGGTGATGGTAGAACAGATTCTCTGAAGCTGATGCTCGTCGGCGAAGCTCCGGGAAGAAACGAGGATCTGGCTGGCAAGCCATTCGTTGGCGCGGGAGGTAAGCTCTTGGATTCCATCCTCAAGGAAGCCGGAATAGAGAGGTCTGACGTATACATCACAAACATTGTAAAGTGCAGGCCGCCCAACAATAGAAAGCCACTCGGCGACGAAGTAGAGACCTGTACCAAGAACTATCTTGAGAAGCAGATTGAACTCTTGAAGCCGAAGCTCATCTGCACGCTGGGAGCCACGGCGCTGGAGTACTTCACTGGCTCCAAGGTCATGGGCGAATCGCGGGGCAAGCTAATCAAGACTAACAGTGGTCGTCTTGTCTTTCCCACCTACCACCCGGCCTCTGTGTTCAGAAACAGATCTTTCAGGGCGTTACTGCAACACGACATGAACAAGGTAAAGTCGATAATTGCGGAAATGGATCGTGGGGAAACTCCTACAATGGAAAATGGAGAGTCTACCCTTGACCTCTTTTACCCCTCTTCTTCCTGCTGACTACTGGCTTGCGAGTTGGTGAGATCCTGATTTTCTTACTTTTTGATGATCGACCGTCATGCTGTTGCCCGGATTTTTCTTGCACGGACTGGTTTACAAAATCGATTATTGTGCCAAGAGAAGTCCCGGGACCAAAGTTCCCCCTGATTCCTGCCCTCTCTAATCTTGGCTTGTCAGAGTCGGGTATTATGCCACCGCCAACTACAATGATGCCCGAACCCCCTTTCTTCTTGAGAAACTCGACTACTTTAGGAAAAGCCGTCATGTGGGCTCCGTTTAAGAGACTGAGCGCAACGACGTCCACGTCCTCGTCTACGGCCATAGCCGCCACCTGCTCAGGGGTCGGAAGCAACCCCGAGTAGATCACCTCCATCCCGGCGTCCCTGAAAGCCCTGCACAAGACCAGCGCGCCCCTGTCGTGACCGTCGAGGCCTGGCTTTGCGACGAGTATTCTGATCTTTCGTCCTTCAAGTGAAGTGGCTTGGGCAGTGGTCATCAAAGAAAAATGATTTTCACTATTCCATTTTCTTCCAAATTGCTATCTTCAATCAAGATTTAAGCTGTAAATTCAAAGATCAAATGTGATCTGTTAAGCGATGACCGGCTCGCTCCATCCTCCGAATACCTGCCGACCGACGTCCATGATTTCCTGCAGTGTGGCGTACGACTTTACAGCGTCGAGAATCGGCACCATGGAATTCTCTTCCTTATCTTCGAAGCAGATGCGAAGTTTGTCGAGAGCTACCTTGACGGCCTTCTCATCACGCTTGCGCCTAAGCATCCTTAGACTTGCTTGCGCCTTCTTTTGGAGCGAGGGATCCATTTTGAGGTAGTTGATCGGCTTTTCATCCTCAGAAACATACTTGTTCACTCCCACGACAGTTCTCTCCCCAGACTCCATCTGCTGGCTCTTCAAATAGGCGGTGTTTGCAATTTCCCGCTGTATGAATCCTTTCTTTATGGCCTCTAAGACGCCTCCAATCTGATCTATTTTTTCGAAGTATTTGTAGGCCTGCTCCTCCATCTCGCCGGTCAACCATTCTAAATAGTAGGAGCCACCCAGCGGGTCGACGACGTCTGCTACTCCCGTCTCCTCGGCGATTATCTGCTGCGTCCTCAGAGCCACGGTTACGGCGTCCTCCGTGGGCAAAGCCCAGGCCTCGTCGTAGGAGTTTGTGTGCAGCGACTGGGTTCCTCCGAGGACCGCCGCGAGAGCCTCAATCGTCGTGCGAACGATGTTGTTCAGTGGCTGCTGCCAAGTGAGCGAGACGCCGGAGGTCTGCGTGTGGAACCTCAGGAGTAGGCTACGCGGATTCTTCGCGCCGTACTTTTCACGCATGACTGTCGCCCAGATTCTTCTCGCCGCCCTAAACTTTGCTATCTCCTCGAAGAAATCCATGTCGCAGTTGAAGAAAAACGATAGCCTGGGGGCGAAGGAATCTACGTCGAGACCAGCATTCATCCCCAGTTCGACGTAAGAGAAGCCGTCAGCGAGAGTAAATGCCAGCTCCTGTACCGCGTTCGCCCCCGCCTCCCTTATGTGATAGCCCGAGATGCTGATGTAGTGCCAGTAGGGCATTTTTTGAGTACAGAACACCATGAGATCCCGGATGATTCTCAGATGAGCATCGGGCGGGAATGCCCACTCTTTCTGTGCTATGTATTCCTTCAAAATGTCGGTTTGAACTGTTCCTCGAAGTTTCTCTAGCGCCACGCCCTGCCTTTCCCCGACGGCAGCATACATAGCCGTCAGGACAGCAGCGGGAGCGTTTATGGTCATCGAAGTGCTTACCTGTTCAAGAGGTATTCCTCTAAAGATAGCCTCCATGTCCTCAAGCGAAGACACAGAGACGCCGCACTTGCCAACCTCTCCTTCGGCCCGGGGGCTGTCTGCGTCGTATCCATAGAGGGTGGGCATGTCAAACGCGATGGAGAGCCCGGTCTCACCCTCTTTCAGGAGATACCTCAGCCGCTTGTTGGTCTGGTCGGGGGAGCCAAAGCCCGAAAACATTCTCATCGTCCATGGCCTCCCTCTATACATCGTGGGATAGACTCCTCGCGTGTACGGGAAATCTCCCGGGAGACCGAGGTCGCGATCCACTTTAGTGGAACTGATATCCGCTTCGGTGTAGACCCCCTTTAGTGGAATTCCCGAAGCGTTTCTGAAGACAGCCCTCCTTTCTGGAGACTCTTTGAGGTGCGGCAAGAGAATGCGCTCCTCCCAACTTTTGAGGTCCTTTCTTAGGGCATCCAATCGCTCGCCTGTTAGATCTTTTTGCTGCTCTTGCGGACCCGCGGTGGCTTTATGGCGTGTTTCCAGTTGTTCCAATTTTCGAGACCAATACGGATTCGAGGAAGTAGAAGTGTCCAACAAACTGCAAGTCTCAAGATCCTGTATCTCTATTTCTTTCGTATCATGTTTCTTACATTTCAGAACGTAATTTGCAGGATGAAAATGCGGCTGCGTGATATTTCATTTTTGCGGTAGGGAAAAACAGGTCGAGGATGAAATCAGTTGCTCGCTCTGCTCCTTTTTGTCGCTCCGGTGCAGATCTTTTCATAGTTTCTGTCAAAGGTTTTCAGAAACAGCACGGCAAATTCTGCCACTTCGACTGTCTTACCTGTTTCATCGAAATAACTCGTGGCAATAGTCACTATCTCCGTGTTTCTGGTTGGATCGTTGTTGAGGTTGACCCCTACTCCCATGTATGCAACCGCTTGGGCCTGAGTTATCTCGGCGTCGACTAGAACGCCGGCAATCTTCCTTCCGTTTACTATGATGTCGTTTGGCAGCTTTATGCTGCAGCCTCGGAGCGAAAGAGTCTCTTGCAGTGTTTGGAGGACTGATTGCGCACCCGTTATCGCTATCTCTTCCAAAACCTCAGGCCGATCAGGCTGGAGAACGATGGACAGCCACAGCCCTCCCACATCTGAGAACCATATTCTCCCCTGTCTACCCTTCCCTTGTGTTTGCTCTTTACTGAGGACAAAGTCGCCTTCGTGGTGACTCGGAAGGCTTCGGACGTAGTCCTGAGTCGAGCCCACAGTCACAAGACACAGGGGGTTAAGCAATCGCAACCTGACAAATTTCTCCTTTGCAATTCTCTTTTTCAAAAGATCCTCTGTCTTGAAATCCCTCTGGGGAAGCGGCCGAGTTTCGGTCAATTGAACTTTGACGGCCTCATCACAGTAATTAGTGCAACTATTGTTGGAGAAGATAGCATTTCTCATAACAGAAAAGAAAGGTTTGTTCGGTTGATCTTACTTGCCTCGAGCCTTTGAGAATGATTCCCTTGCCTCATTTGCAATGAAAACCAGGATTACAAGCGTGGCCAAGTAGTCAAACCAGCCTACGTGGAACAGGTACTCAAGGATCAGTCCAGCAAACAAAGCAACTGACATCGAAAAACAGGTGGCTGATTCAAGCGCGTCAAGACTCAGCGGCAGGCATCCGGTCTCCTGTCCTATCTTTCGCTTCTCCCTCCAGAGATAGGGCATGATCAACACCGCGCCAGCTGCAACTATCACACCGAGCAGTGAAGTATCGGGCTGAATCCGAAGTACAAAAAAGGCGACAGTCGAGCTTATGCCTATCGCTGGGACGAGGGCGAAGAGCAACAGCGAAGTGAAAAGTGCCTCCCTTTCGCCTTGCTCTCGAGATCCCGCGGTGTCCCTGCGTAGGTGTCGAAGGACGACAAATGCCGAGGAGAGTTCAATTATGCTATCGCTTCCAAATGCAATCAGCGCAAAACTGGCCGACGCTATTCCGGCCCACATCGCACCAGCAACTTCTACGAACATCCAAGCAATCGAGACGTACTCTACAACTAGACCACGATGGATTGCCTCCTGCCGCCAAGAACTGTGCGCTTCTGTGCAGCAGCATGAGACGCAGTTTTGACATCTCTCTGGGCGCTGGCAAGATTTGCAGGATTTCTCAGAGCAATGGCAGACTACGCACTCCGTTTGGGATTGTGAATGCAACTGAGAAGATACGACGCCTGAGTGTACTTCGGGATTGCTTCATATTTAGGAATTGTTCGTCCACAAAATGTCGAGAACGCGGGAAATTGCACGAACATCAGAAGTAGCACCTGAAGATGCAGGTCGGAAAAAGAGAGAGACCCTAAAACAATCCCTTCCCACGGCCTCAGCCCCCGTTCCACGAGCCTGAAGTAGAAATATTATCTGAGATAATTTCAATCCCGCTTTAGGATTACACTCGATATTTCATGGCTCAAATTGCTCATTTTAACTGCCTTCGTAGACGACCTTGACTATGTTATCGTAAAAGCGGCTGAATTTGCCGGATTTTCTTACGATATCATGAGAAGCTTTCCGTACGCCATAGCTCGTCTCGAAGACAAACCTCGGGTCTGTTTCGGGAACTTGATCCACGAGGTCCTCAGGCTTCTTACCCACTACAATTCCAACGCTCCTCAATCTCAGTTTCCCCTTCGGTGTCTTGCCGACATGAGCTAAAATCATTGCGCTCCTGTCTGAACTTGTCACATTTTTGCTGATTCTGGTATAGCGGGAGAATCGTCGATTGTCTGTCATGTAATCTCAGTCTAACTCGAATTTCTATTATGCCCCTGCCGTCTCATAAGGACTTTTGTAATTCGCTGCCTCCTTGAAGAGCCTTAATTAAGGGTTAGACCAGAAATTCCAGGGGCCTCCTAGCAAGCCACTGAAATGACACAGTTTATAGGCTTACAAGAGCGGTTGAGACTTTGGACCTCAGAATCAATGGGTTTCCCAAAACTGAGAGAGTGATAATTTCCTTTGTCAAGAAGTCGAGAGCAGAGTACATCGTCTTCGACAGCCCCGCACGCCGAAGTCTCGGAGAAGACCACGGTCGAAAGACTGGAAGAGATGGATAGACAGGCTGAACTCGGTGGAGGGCTGGCGAAGATTGACGAGCAGCACAAGAAGGGAAAGAAAACGGCAAGAGAGCGAATTGGTATTCTTCTAGACGCGGGCTCATTTGTTGAGCTCGACAAGTTTGCAACGACCAGAACGGAAGGGACCGGATTAACGAAGAAACACTATGGCGACGGGGTCGTCACGGGATACGGAACTATTGAAGGCAGGCCTGTCTTTCTTTTTGCTCACGATTTTACAATACACGGAGGTAGCCTCGGGGAAACGTTCGGCAGGAAGATCAGCAAAGCTATGGATCTTGCCCTGAAAGCAGGCGTCCCGTTCGTAGGACTAAACGATTCGGGCGGTGCGCGGATTCAAGAGGGAGTCCAGAGCCTCGCTGCCTACAGCGAGATTTTTTTCCGGAACACGATAGCCTCAGGAGTGATTCCGCAGATTTCGGTAATACTCGGACCGTGCGCTGGAGGCGCAGTCTACTCTCCAGGAATCACCGATTTTGTCATTATGGTGGAGAAGACCAGTAATATGTTCATCACAGGACCGGATGTTGTGAAAGCCGCACTCGGCGAGGACGTCACCTTCGAACAGCTCGGCGGCCCAGGCGTTCACGGTTCGAGCAGCGGAGTCTCCCACTTCACGGTCGCGACGGAAGAAGGGGCCTTCGAACTCGTCAGAAAAATCTTGTCGTTCCTTCCCCAAAACAATGAAGAGCTCGCCCATTACGTCGAACCGCAGGATAGTCCGGACAGAGAAGATGAGACGCTGGATTCCATAGTTCCTACTGATTCCAACAAGCCTTACGACATGAAAGACGTTGTCTCCAGGATTGTGGATGAGGGCGACTTTCTCGAAGTTCACGCAGATTGGGCGCGGAATATCATTGTCGGATTCGCAAGGCTTGACGGCTTCACGGTTGGAATCGTGGCAAATCAGCCCATGCACCTTGCGGGAGCTCTCGACATTGACTCATCAGACAAGGCCTCGCGCTTCATTCGGTTTTGTGACTGCTTCAACATACCAATTCTGACATTTGTCGATGTTCCTGGCTACCTTCCAGGACTGGACCAGGAGTCGAGGGGGATAATTAGGCACGGATCGAAGCTGCTTTACGCCTACTGTGAAGCAACCGTGCCGAAGATAACGACCGTAATCAGGAAGGCGTACGGTGGGGCGTACTGCGCCATGGGCAGCAAATACTCGAAGGCTGACCTCAACTTTGCTTGGCCTAGCGCGCAGCTCGCCGTCATGGGACCGGAAGGCGCAGCAAACATAATCTTTCGGAAGGAGATAGAGAAAGCAGGACACAACGAAGAAGTGCGCAGACAAATTGTCAGGGACTACACCTTACGATTCTCCAATCCATTCATCGCGGCCGAGCGAGGTATAATTGACGCAATAATAAGACCAAGACAAACGAGATCCGAGCTCATCAAGGCGCTCAGAGTGTTAGCGAATAAAAGCGAGCACAGGCCTCCAAAGAAGCATGGGAATATTCCTCTCTAGGGCACAGCTCGATTTGGATTGTTGCAAGCATATGTTGAAAACTCTATTTTTCGATGCACCAGCAATGCTCTGAAAGGAAATGATACGTCCGCCCGTAAATCTGGCAGAAGGTAAGTCTAGATCATGTCTCGATTTGCGCGTGTCCTCGTTGCTAATAGGGGAGAGATCGGCATTCGAGTTATCCGCGCTCTGAACACTCTAGGGATCGAGTCGGTCGGCATTTTCTCAGATGCGGATTCTTCTTCGACTCACGTCTCAATGGCAGATAGAGCTTACAGACTGCCGGGTGTTTATCCCACGGAGACTTACTTGAACGCAAAGCAGATTCTCGAAGTAGCAAGGAGATCAGATTGCGATGCCATTCATCCAGGGTATGGTTTCCTATCCGAGCGTGGCGAATTCTCAAAGATGTGTAGGGATCACTCGATCAAGTTCATCGGGCCAAGTCCTGAGACGCTAGTGTTGAGCGGTAACAAACTAGAATGCAAGAAACTGGTAGAGTCTCGCGGCGTACCTGTTATCCCATACTCAAAGGAAGCATTGAATTCGGTCGAGGAGGCTATTGAGTTCGCGTCAAATCTCGGGTATCCAGTACTCCTCAAAAGCGCTTTTGGCGGGGGAGGCCGAGGTATTAAGGAAGCAAGGTCAAGCTCGGAGGTCAAGGAAGCATTTGAATCCTCTCAGAGAGAAGCAATGGCATCCTTCGGCAGGTTCGCCGTCTTTATCGAGAAGAAACTGGTTAATCCAAGACACGTCGAGGTGCAGGTGCTTGCAAGTGACGATGCTTCGGAGATGGTTCACCTCGGCGAGAGAGAGTGTTCCATTCAAAGAAGGTACCAGAAGCTCGTTGAACTTTCGCCATCTCCGGTCATCGATGAAACCACGCGCGATCTGATAACAGACTATGCCTTAAGGGCCGCGCGGGCGGTCGGGTACTCCAACGCCGGAACGGTGGAGTTCCTCAGAGACGCCGAAACTGGCAATCTCTACTTCATAGAGATCAACTCGAGGCTGCAGGTCGAACATCCTGTCACGGAGATGGTTACGGGCATCGACCTTGTCGTATCTCAAATTGAGATAGCTTCGTCTCGAAAACTGCCATTTCGCCAGAAAGAAATCGAGTTTAGCGGATGTGCGATCGAGTGCAGAATAAATGCTGAGGACCCATTGACGGGGTTTGCGCCTGCAACGGGGACGGTAGAGTACCTACTCTTACCTGCGGGACCAGGAGTACGGGTTGACACTGCTCTCCGTGAGGAGACCAAAGTCACGCCCTTCTACGATTCCCTGATTGCGAAACTCATTTGCTGGGGGGAGGATTTTAACCAGGCAAGACGGAGAGCCCTCGCCGCTCTGGATGAGTTCACCATAGCCGGCCTGGAGACAACAATCCCATTCCACCGGACGGTTCTGGCGGATGATTCTTTCGCGACTGGAGAACTAAGCACGGGCTTCATTGATCAGCGCGACATAATACGCAGGCTAAGCGAGAGAAGGCAAAGCGAGCAGACGACTCGTGACAATTATGCGATTGCCGCTCTACTTTTCTCGATGAAAGCGACCGAAAGAGGGCGAGGCACCAATCTCCAGCAAGCTTCGCATGACGTCGCGCGAAGCAAGATAAGAGTTCTGACTCGCCAACAAGGTGGCGGCCACCAATTCGGAGGTAGGTTCGCCGATGCGGTATAGGATTGCAATCTCCGGTGAAACAAAAGAGATAGATCTGAAAGCATCGATTCAGGCAGGGCCCGGAAACGCAAGTAAGACCAAACTAGAACGTCGCTACATCGCAGATTTTGGGGACGGCACTGTTGAGCTGACGTTGCTTAAGAGCGAACAAGGAAAGTTATTCGTTGCAATAGCTGATAAAATTTGCTGTATAACTGAACTGAAGCGTACCGTTTCCAGCATTACATTTGTCGCAGACAGAACCGTCGTCAGAGCTGCACTCTCGCGAGGAGATATCCTTAGCGAGCGTTCGGTAAGTCGGTCTACCGGGACCTCCTCGTCAAGCTCTGTTGCCTCTGTAAGCGAAACGGTAATCTCAAACTTCCCCGCGAAGGTCGTGAAGGTGTCCGCCAAGCCGGGTCAGAGGATAGAAGCAGATGGAACAATCGTTGTTCTTGAGGCGATGAAGATGGAGGCTCAAATTAAGGTGCCGAGATCGTGCACAGTAACTGAAGTACTTGTGAAGGAAGGGGATATGGTTTCACGAGGAGGCCTCCTCGCAAGACTAAAGTTTGACTAGAGCCCAATTCAGTTTCTTTGCCTACAGTGGCATATTGTGCACTGCCCTGCATAATGAAGCGTGACTGGTGTCATGTTCGGGTACGAAGGATGACCTGCACAGAACTGGCAGGACAGATACTGCGGTGATTGAGATATAGAGAATCCCCCTCGCGTGCTTGAATGACTCCGTGTTGAATTATTCCCAGCCGCCCTATAGATTGCAACGAATGCCTCGAGAAACCTCGAACCTTTGTCCGTACGCCTATAGATTTGTTCCCCTCTTGGAAGGGACTCAGGGACAATCCTGCCACACTTTTGTAAAAGTCCACTGTCGCATAGACTAGCGAGGTAATACTCAATGCGATCTTCATGATTGTTCAGCCTTCTTGCGAGGCTGCGTATTGTGGCTCCATCGCTTGAGGCAGAAAGTATAGAACCCAGCGTCTTTACACGCGTTCGAATAGATCTCGGATTTTCCCTCTGACTCTGACTGCTATTCTTTCGTTGTTGCACCTGTTGCTGCTCTTGGCCGGATGGACTTCGCTTGGATCCCGGATGCACCCCTTGAGCCACATTGCTCGTCTCCGATTTTGAGTTTGACAATTGCTTTCCCCGGCCCTTCTTGTCCTTGAGGAAATCACGCATGGATTTTAATCGTAGGTTTATGAGTTCCTCAATTGATTGCAAACGAATCATTTGTTTACAACCCAGTGTACGATACTCTTCTCCCCGTATCTTCCGCTCCTCAGGACCTTCATCAATCCTGTCGCGTCCTTCTTTAGTGGGTGCAACCATTCGCGATTCCAAATACGGACTTCACTTCTAAACGTGCTTTGAGGCGGAGAATTGATTTTGAAATATTAAGAAACTCCCTTTCCTGTCGCACTTTGATCGGTGACTTCACCCGGCGCTTACTTCGTGGACATGGTGCACGTTAAATATGGAAACAAGCAACAAAATATGGGAGCAAGAGATTGTGTGCACGGATGTAAGTTAACCCTAGCCACTCCGAGCTGCGTCCTTTTGTCTGGGAGAGTTGAAAGAATGGCATGATGGATGAGTTGTCAAGAGGGGTGCTGATCGGAGATCGCAAGGCGGTTTCGAAGGCTATCACGCTTGTAGAAAATAGGGTACCGGGTTACCTTGATCTGCTCTCCAAAATCTTTCCTAGTACCGGAAAGGCATTTGTTGTTGGAATAACTGGTCCGCCAGGAACTGGCAAAAGCACTCTGGTTGACAGGCTGATTACAGCTTTCCGCTCACGTGGACTGAAGGTTGCAATCTTGGCTGTTGACCCCTCAAGTCCGGTATCAGGCGGTGCATTACTTGGGGATAGAGTCAGGATGCTCGATCATTCTCTTGACGAGGGCGTCTACATCAGGAGCATGGCTTCGCGAGGCGAGGAAGGCGGGTTGTCCAGGGCCGCAAAGAATGCAGTGCGAATACTCGATGCAGCCGGAAACGACTTGGTGATAGTTGAGACGGCAGGAATCGGGCAGTCGGATGTGAAGGTTGTCGGAATCGCCGATGTGGTGGTCGTCGTACTTATGCCCGAGCTAGGCGACGAGGTTCAGGCGATGAAGGCTGGTCTGATGGAGGTCGGAGACATATTTGTGGTAAACAAGTCTGACCTGCCGGGAGCGGACATAGTCCTTCGCACTCTGATGGATGTCTTATCCATGAAAGATGGCAAGTGGAAGCAGGCTGCAATTGGGGCGAGCGCAAGGACAGGTGAAGGCGTGGAAAAGCTCGTGGCGAAAATTCTGGAGTGTAAGGAAAACAGCTCGAAGTTTGAAAGCGCAATCGAAGCCAGACGCAACGCAATTTTGGCAAATGAGGTGATGGACGAAGTTGTGGCTTCTTTGTCACAATCACTGAGAGAACAACTTTCTCAAGAGGAGGAATTCCTCGAGGCTGTACAGAGAGTGAGCCGGAGGCAAGTAGATCCTATCAGCGCAGCGAGGAAATTGGTGGCGGGATATCAAATTGAAAACAAGAATTTAGGTCGTTCAGGGGCGCACGAGTAAAGCGTGGGAGAAATGTAACTTTGTATCAGGAAAATGATGGTAAGAGAGCACCTCGGGACCCTAAGACCGACTCAGGAATTCCTGTCGAGAAAGTCTACGGCCCAATGCGCACGGAAGAAGCCACATTCTCAGATAAAGTGGGAAATCCCGGTGAGTATCCCTACACGCGAGGCATTTATCCGGAGATGTACCGTACGAAAACATGGACTATGCGACAGTACTCGGGATTTGGCAGTGCATCAGATACCAATGCGCGTTTCAAGTATCTCCTTAGTCGAGGCCAGACAGGCTTGAGCGTAGCATTTGATCTCCCCACTCAGCTCGGTCTGGACTCAGATAGTCCTCGCGCCAACGGAGAAGTGGGCAAGGTGGGCGTCGCAGTAAGCACCCTTGACAACATGGAGGCACTATTTGCGGGAATTCCGGTCGATAGAGTGTCAACTAGCATGACAATCAATTCTACAGCTTCTACGATGCTTGCAATGTACATCGCCACAGCGGAGGCGAGAGGATTCGACAAGAGCGTACTTCGAGGCACAATTCAGAATGACATGCTGAAGGAGTACGCTGCGCGTAACACCTACATTTACCCACCTGAAGAATCATTCAACCTCTGCATTGACATCATTCTTTACTGCGCAAGAGAGATGCCAAGGTGGCATCCAATTAGCATCTCGGGCTATCACATAAGGGAGGCGGGGGCGAACGCGGTACAGGAGCTGGCTTTTACCTTTGCAGACGCGATCGAGTATGTGAGCGCGGCGAATGCGAGAGGGGTCCCCGTCGATACTTTCTGTCCTCAGCTCTCCTTCTTTTTTGCTGTCAGGAACGACTTTGTAGAGGAGATAGCAAAGTTTAGGGCGGCGAGAAGAATCTGGGCGAAGATTGTGAAGGAAAGATTCTATTCGACGAATAAGGAATCAATGAAGCTGAGGTTCCATGCTCAGACGAGCGGCGAATCCCTTACCGCCCAACAACCGCTCAACAATATCGTTCGGGTGTCTGTGCAGGCCCTCGCGGCTGTACTCGGTGGTGCACAATCGCTTCACACAAACTCCTACGACGAGGCACTGGGACTCCCGACGGAGGAAGCGGTGTCAATCGCCCTGAGGACCCAACAGATAATCGCCGAGGAGAGTGGTGTGACAAAGACTGTTGATCCGCTTGGTGGATCCTACTATCTCGAAGCCCTGACCGATGAGATTGAAGCGCGGGTGACGGAAGAACTAGCACGAGTGGACAGACTTGGGGGGGCCCTTGCTGCGATAAAAGCAAACTACTTTCAAAACGAAATTCAGAAGAGTGCCTATGCCTTCCAGAAGGAGGTAGACAGTGGAGAGCGAACTATCGTCGGTGTAAACAGATTCTCTGAAAGACGAGACAGGGAGTCGAGCCCGTCTTTTCGGAAACAACGTATTTCAGAAGCTTCTGTGAAAGCGCAAATTCGATCTCTCAAAAGATTTAGGGCTGAGAGGGATAGTACGAAGAGCGAGGCGAGCCTGTCACGACTCGAAGAAGCTGCTGACAAGCTAAAAGGTGCTGCGGGTAGGAAATCGCAAGGGAAGGACAATAACCTCATGTATTTGATTTTGGATGCAGTTAGGGCGAAAGCGACGACAGGAGAGATAGGTGATGCGTTACGCATGGCTTATGGAGATTACCATGCGCGGCTCGGGATCGAATGAATCGACGCGGAAGAAGAACGTCACTTTTAGAAAGAATCTGAGGATCTCCCCTTACTCATTCGGTGACTGGTGAAATAATTCCAAAATGAAGCCTGAGAGAATTTCTCACATAGGAATTGCGGTTAGAGATCTTGAAAAAGCGATTCAAGATTACCAAGCTCTTTTTGATTTTGATCGCATCGAGCAAACTGAACTGAGTTCGGAAGGAGTGAAGGTTGCGATGCTCAAGGTCGGAGAATCCGAGATCGAACTACTTTCTCCAACGAGCGAGACAGGCGTGATTGCAAAGTTTCTCAAGGAAAGAGGTGAGGGAATTCACCATTTGGCCATCAAGGTTCCGGATGTCTCTGAGGCAATTAGACGTGCGGAAAGAGCAGGGATGATCGTTCTCGACAGGACACCACGCAGGGGGGCCAACGGATCCGAGGCTGCTTTCGTGCATCCAAAGTCAACGCATGGGGTTCTCCTCGAGTTTTACAATCGCTAGATTTACATCTTATGATTTGCGAACCATTGTCTCCGCGATATGTTCTGTAGCGACCGCCGCCATTTTTCTTCTTACCAATCTCGTATCCTTCAAGTGCGATCAATTGTTGCTAGTTCTCCTAATCGAAATGGCGGTTATCGCAATGATTCGCTTATTGTAGTTCTAGCGAATGGAGTGCCAATAGTGCAGATTTGCGAACAATGAACATCCAAGGACTAGCTATCGCCTACGAAGAGCTCGGATATGGCAAGACGATAGTCTTCGTCCATGGTGCATGTGAAAATTCTCTTTTCTGGAATCACCAAAAGATCCTCTCAGACAGGTTTAGAATAGTCACGCTGGATCTTCCAGGACATGGCAAATCCCAGCGAATGGAGGGGCAGGTTTCGGTTAAGCGGTACTCAGATATCGTTGCGGAGTTTGTCGCAAAGACCTGTCCGGATAAGGCAGTGATAGTTGGGCACTCAATGGGTGGTGCCGTGGCCCTGACAAATGTGATAGAACATCCAGAGATTCTCAAGGGTATCGTCTTAGTGGCAACAGGTGCGAAGCTTGGAGTGCTCCCCTCTATACGCGAGGGGTTGAAAACTAGGTTTGAGGAAACGGTCAAGACGATTGTTTGTCCTCGCCAGTTTTCATCAAAGACAAACTTGGAGACAATTAGGTTCGTGACGGACGAGATTCTAAAATGCAAGAGTGAAATAGCTTCTGCGGACTACGAGGCCTGCAACGGTTTCGACGTAAGGCAGAAACTACAATCCATCACATTACCAGCGCTTATCATCGTAGGAGAAGAAGACAAGATGACGCCGGCGACATGGTCCACATACATGAAGGAAAACATACCAAAGTCAAAGATTGGCATCATTAGAGATGCTTCTCATCTCCCCATGCTGGAGCGTCCTTCCGAGTTCAATAGATTCCTCTCCGAGTTTGTCATATCCTCCACGTGATGACCTAAACTCACTGACTAGTGGAAAGAGGATGATAGTAGGAAAAATTCCCCTAACGGAGATTGAATGGTAAATCAATCTTCTTAAAGGGGGATGCTATGCGCGCCCTCTTTGTTAGGTGTCTAAGTCCTGTTCATTCCTTTCCAGTCTGAAACGATCCTTTCAATCTTTAGCTTTGTGTCGTGGAGAAGATCTCCGAACACCGTTATGCACAATGCTCTTTCAGGTGAGATGAGAAAGAAGAGAGCACAGACCTTTGCCCATTGGATCGAAGAGTAGCGCAATTCACCACTGTGTTCTGAGTAGTTCTCTGCCATTTTTAGGATCATCACTGATTGCATTTCAAGCCTCTTGTCAGCCTCTGGCGGTGTGAGCGTCTTTACCCCGGGTTTCATGCCTCCCACAATTCGGACTCCGAATTTGTCGTTTACAGCGGCATATCGAACCTCAGGAAGCTCGAATATTTTGTTCAGGAGTGTAACGTACTTACCCTCTGTATTCCCTTCAGGCTTCATTTCAGATCGGTAATCTCCTCTCTCTATAAGACTCTCAGTATCCCGATATTGACGCCCCAGAAGGGATGATGGTATTTATTTCTTGACGAATGGCAAATCGAAGAATATTTCCTGGCTTCAACGGCGTTGCCTTGTTCTTTGATTTGGAAGTCAAATATTCGATTGCGATAAAAGATTATTACACTTGGCGGCCCTGGATTCTGCCACACATTCCCCATGCAAGGCGCGAGCGAGAACGAGTCATCCAGTCAAGGCCCGAATATCGGAAGATCATTCGCGAACAGAATGAGTTTCGAACTCAGCGATGAACAGAAACTGTTACTTGATGTAGTAGATCAAGCCTGTCGCAAGATTAGACCGATCGAGGACGTCTGCTATCTTGAAAGGAAGTATGATGATCAAGTAAAACTGATACTCAAGGAAGCTCATCTGCTGGGCCTTCCCGTTTCAACTGAATATGGCGAAGGACAAGGCGCAGATGCGCTGAATTATGCACTTGCTTTAGAAAGAATCGGTCAGGAGGGAACAGGTGTTCGCACATTCCTCTCGGGACACACCTCGCTTGGTCAACTGACCTTGCAAAAGTGGGGATCAAACGCACAGAAGGAATACTATCTTCCAAAGACAACGAGAGGCGAAGTCGTAATGGCCTTCGGACTAACTGAACCTACTGCGGGATCCGATCCGGCTTCCCTTAAGACGAATTACGAGGAAAGAGGCGGTTGCTACTATCTCAATGGACAAAAGGCCTGGATTTCGAATGGCTCGATTGCTGATCTGGTCCTTGTTTTTGCCTATCCGAAGGGACAAGCGGATAAAATGAGCTGCTTTCTAGTAGAAAAAGGGTTCGAAGGATTTTCGGCAGAGCCAATCAAGAATAAACTGGGGCTACCCACTTCGGATACGGGACTTATCTTCTTTGAAGAATGCAAGGTTCCAAAAGAAAACATGTTGGGCCCTAAAGGAAAAGGATTGAGTATCGCATACTCCGCGCTGATGAGTGGAAGATTGTCTGTCGCGGCGGGATGTGTCGGTGTTGCCCAGGATTGTCTGAACGAGGCCGTTAGATATGCGAAAGAACGTGTGCAACACAAGAAGAAGATAGGTAAACACCAACTCGTCCAGCGTGAGATTGCAAAGATATCTTCGGAGCTGGAGAAGGCAAGACTCATGACCTACAGAGCTGCACTTGTCAAGACCAACGCTGATGCAAACCCGGAAGACATTGATCTGCGAAGTCAGGCAGATTGGTGGATTGCTCAGGCGAAATATTGTGCAGCAAGTGCTTCATACTTCTCCGCAGATCGTGCGGTCCAAATCTTGGGGGCAAATGGATTTTCATTCGAGAACAGGCCTGCAAGACATTTGGTCGATACCAGAGTGTGCAGAATTTACGAGGGGACAGACCAGATCCTGGAACAAAAGATTGCGATAGGTCTGCTGGGCAACGAGTATGAATCTTATTCATAGCAGGCGTTTGAGCCATGGCATCTCCTTAGACGAAATGAGTAATGACTCGCGATTAAGCTGCAAGATAGCTAAAAGTCTATTTGCTGCCAGAGCGGACTTGCTTCCGGCCAAAGTAATCTACCCAATCGTTTATTTCTAAAGTCCGAATCATGGTCCTAGTCGAGCTCTCGTAGATTCGTTGTGCGAAAACGATTCATGGAGAAATACGAAAATATGCAGTCAACACCTAAAGTGAAGGTGAAGGAGAAGATTACAGGATGCCTCTAGAGATTGTTGTTTGTTTCAAGCATGTTGTCGATGAAACGGAGCTGAAGATCGACAGACAAAATAACAGGATTAACTTCGAAGGAGCTAGAACAAAGATAAGCGACGATGATAAAAATGCGATCGAGGAAGCCGTCAGGCTCAAAGAAAAGAACGGAGGCTCCGTAACAGCTGTTTGCGTTGGCACGGCCGACGCTAAAAAGAGCGCAAAGGAAGCCCTCGCCATGGGATGCGATCGCGCGAGGCTACTCGTGGATCCATCTTTCGTTGATAGCGACGCGATCAGAACTGCGTACATCATTTCGAAGGCTATCAAGAAGATCGGCAAATACGACTTGGTGTTATTGTCCACAGGGACTACAGACTCCTACACGGGAATAGTAGGTCCCGCTCTCGCTGAATTCCTGCAAATTCCTCAAATTACCTTCGCTTCACGCCTCGAAGTTAAAGACGGTAACAAATTGCTCGGTGAAAGAAGCATGGAGCAAGGAATCGAGACGGTCGAGTGCGGTCTACCTCTCTTGGTAACCGTCTCTCGCGAGATAAATCAGCCAAGATTTCCCACACTGATCCAGATAATGAGCGCCGGGAAGAAGGATCTTGCAGAGTGGAACGCGCAGGCGCTCGAGATTGATACGAAGTCGGTCGGAAAGCAGGGGTCAACGGTTGAAGTGACCTCCGTGAATGTGCCGAAGTCAGCGAGAAAGAGGATCCTCTTTGAGGGCAAGCCGGAAGAGTCAGCAAAACAGCTTGCTGAGGCAATCCTTCGGGAGCATTCATTGGCATGATAAAGTGACTGTTGCATAAACAGAAAACAGAAAGCCGAAGAAAGGGAGATCTAAGATATGGCCGAGAAAAGTAACTGGAATTCGTTAATCTACTCCGAAATACCCGAGATTGCGCAGGAACTTGTTACTCTAGCTACCAAACTTGGGGCAGGTTCGGTTTCAGCAGCGGTAGTCGTTTCTGAAAATCTGCCGGAGGCCGCGAGAAAAATCTCAGTCGAAGGTGTCTCGAAGATTTATGGCGTATCTGGAGATCAATTCAAGGATCTCCAGACCGAGACTGTTGTTGATGCGCTCGAAGCAGTATACAATAGGGAAAAGCCGACTATAGTACTGATTGGCTCTACAAAGAGAGGGAAGGCTCTAGCTCCCAGGCTTGCGACGAGACTAGGGATTGCGTGCATTAGCGACGCATTGGCAATTCATGACTCGAACGGCAAACCGAGCGCTGAACGTCTAGTATGGGGAGGAAACGCAATTGCCACTGTTTCGTCGAAAGGACCTGCAGTAATCACGATCCCGCTGAGAGCAAACCAACGGGCCTCTGGAAATTCCAACCCGAATGTCGTCGAGATCAATGTTCAGCCCAAGTCACCAGTTCCAAGAGTGATCGACAGAAAGGAGCGCCCCCCGGGGCAGGTGAACATCAAGGACGCCGAGGTTGTAATCTCGGCTGGTAGGGGGTTCAAGAAGAAGGAAGATCTCGCCATGCTGGAAGATCTTGCCTCAACTCTGAACGGCGTAATCGGAGCTTCACGACCACTTACGTCTGATCTCGGCTGGGTTCCAGAGGACCGTCAGATAGGCCTTTCAGGGAATACCGTAAAACCAAAGCTCTACATTGCGGTCGGAATATCTGGCCAGATACAGCACCTCACGGGAATGCGCGATTCGAAAGTTGTTGTGGCAATAAATAACGACAAGAACGCTCCGATCTTCCAGGAGTGCGACTATGGCGCTGTGGGCGACCTATACGCAATCGTTCCTGATCTTGGAAAGTTCCTAAAGGCTGCTAAAGGGAAATAACGTCGGAGAATATTCGGTGCCTGCATTTAGTCGTACCCGATTCCACTACACTCTTCCTCTATGCCCTTATCTTCAGGACTAGGTTGTGGATAGGTGGGACATCGGAAATAGGAAACAAATGCTGACAACAAGAGTATCCGCATATCCAAAGCAAACGCGGCAATAGCAGTAGATACCGTCAAGATGAACGGTTAAGATGCGAAGGACTTTCTTTGTTCTCGAGGTGTCCATTCTCACAATGAACATCGGATGATGGCGGATCTACGGTATCGGACTTACAACGAGAAAACAAGGATAGAGATTCTATGGCAACTACTTACCCCACGCGAAAAGCAGAGCGGGTGCTATCGAACGGATATATCCAATTTCACCTTCATCAGTTCGCTTGCGGGTACAACCATATGAGAGCTCACGAGACGTCCTAAGGGGAGAAGAGAGTACCGTCGAGAGCCTGTCTTGACGCCATATCGCTTCACCAAACAATAAAGTATTTCATGTTTTCATTGATGAAAGCTACAAGAAATGCGCATCTTCAACTACGTTGAAGATGCGATGGAAAAAGAGCGCCTGTGTGAAAAAGATGCTCGGATTTTACTATATGAACTCATTACATATGACTTACGTACGTTGGCGAACTTTGATACCGACAAACAAGGAGTTTGCGATAGTAGGCAGCGTTTCCTAATCAGAAAATCAAAATTCGGTCAAAGATGGCCGAAGTGCTTCGACCTGAATGTGATTTTCTTGTCTTGACGGTACCAACGCCATAAATTACAAACTAATTCTCATCTTGACGAAAATCACAACCACTTCATGCTGTCCCGTCGAAAAGCCATACCTTAGAATCACAGAGCCATTGTTTTCGGAGGATTCTGGGCATCTCCTAATCTTTGAAGTAGAGCAGAAGTGCAGTGAATACTGTGACCAGTCATCCTTTACAAATGTGTGAGCATTATCCGGGCAGGTTCTGTTCAGTAACGCTATAAAGCAAGAAAATTCTGCTCTTGTGAAGAATAGTCAAAAGTGATCGTAGACTCGCAGGCTCTGTTACCGGCACTAACTACATTTGAAACCACGCAATATCTCGCCGCCGGGTGCGCCCCCGATCAGATTTGCAGGTTGGAGTACCCCCTACTCCCCGGTGGTACCCCGACTTATCTCTATTCCGTATTTGTAGTCGTACTCGTTGTCTTCTTCTACGGCGTTTACCGCAAGTTTTCGATCTACGGGATTGGCTGGGCCCAAGTAAGAGAAAATGCGCCTGGGTTGATCAAGAGAGCAGGTATAATCGCAAAGGATGGTTTTGCTCAAAGGAAAATTCTCCAGCGAAGATTCGGTGGCTTGATGCACTCATGGATGTTTTATGGCATAACTGCTCTAACCATAGGAACGATTCTCGTCGGAATGGACTATGACATTCTCAGACCAGCTGGAATCGTTCTACTCCAAGGCGACTTTTACCTCGGGTTCAAGACGGTTCTAGATATCATGGGCACTGCCTTTGTTATTGCGGTTGCGCTAGCACTTGCGCGCAGGCTGTCATTCAAACCTTTTTTTCTGGTTGAAAACAGGGCTGATCGCTGGATACTCGCTGGGATGCTGTACATGGGCATCTCTGGATTTGTTCAAGAAGGCCTCAGATTAGCGCTGATTCCGGTCCCCTGGGCGTACTTCTCCCCCGTCGGTAGCATTGCTGCCGGTTTCTTTACGTCACTTGGAGCCGGGCCAGATTCCGTCTCGGTTTTGAACTGGGTGAACCTTTACCGGACGCTATGGTGGATTCACGCTATGGTGGCTTTTGCGCTGATTGCGTCGATTCCATACACTAAATTCTTCCATGTGCCAAACGCCTTAATCAACATGATCCGACTTGACGCGCAGAGACCAATCGGAAGGATGACCACTCCATTTAGTCTCGCCGAAATAATGAAGCAGACAGAGACGAATCCGGACTACTCTCCGGATCTGTCCATTGGAATAAAGACCTCGACTGATTTGAACTGGTCACAAAGAGCAATGCTCGACGCATGCACAAATTGCGGCAGGTGCGAAGCTGCCTGCCCTGCCAACGCCGCCGGAAGAGACCTGTCGCCCAGAGAGGTTGTTCAAGATTTGAAAAGTCAATTCTACAGAGATTACAAAGTGAAGAAGACCAGTAAGGAAGAGCATGCCCCAGACCTGTTCGCCGCTGGCGCAATCAGAGATGTTGAGATGTTTTCGTGCGTGATGTGTGCGGCATGCGTATACGAGTGCCCCGTAGACATCAATCAGCTGGACTTCATAAGCGACCTCAGAAGAACGATTGTTTCGGCCAACCGGCTCGATTCAAAGCAGACGGCCATGCTCTCGAATCTCGCTGCTCATCAGAACCCCTACGGTTTCAGCAATAGCTCAAGAAGTGATTGGGCAAAGACGGTTGATGGACCTTCGGGAGTAAAGACGATTAACGAAAACCCACAGGCAGAATACCTATACTGGGTTGGGTGTGTTTGTTCTTTCGATCAAAGAGCGCAGAATATCGCAAAGTCACTGGCAAAGATCATCACGGCTGCGGGGATCTCGTTTGCAATCTTGGGCTCCGAAGAATTATGCAACGGCGATCCGGCTAGACGACTCGGCGAGGAAGGGAGGTACCAAGAACTTGCCATTCAGAACATAGAGAAGATGAACTCTTTTGGGGTCAGGAAGATAATTACAAGCTGCCCACACTGCTTCAACACGTTGAAAAACGAATACCCAACCTTCGGGGGAAACTATTCGGTCATTCATCACTCACAGCTCATTTCGGAACTCATCAAGGAGGGAAGAATCAAAATTCCACCTGAAAAGGTGAAAGAGATTTCGATAACGCTTCACGATGCTTGCTACGCCGTAAGAATGAACAACATATTCGATGAACCGCGCAAGGTCCTGAATGCGACAGGTGCGGAGCTGAAAGAAATGTATCGCTGCAAGGAAAAGACCTTCTGCTGTGGGGCCGGGGGTTCAAACTACTGGTACAAGGTTCCGCAGCAAAAGTCCATAACAGGAATTCGTTTGGACGAGGCTGTGAAGACTGGGGCTGGAACGCTTGCGACAGAGTGCCCATTCTGCCTTACTATGTTTGAAGACGCCAACAGGGTTGGCGATTCGAAGCTCCAAGTGAAGGATATCTCTGAGATGGTCGCTGAGGTTCTGTGATAGACTAGCAAGTCACATTGCCATCAACGATTGGCGTGGCTGGAAGATTCACAGAATTCGGTGCGAATCCACTTATGTAGAACGTAAGGCTGATTTGAAGGACGGCACCCGAGCTGAAGTAATCGGGCAAACCCAGGTAAATAGATTCGAATGTCGAATTCACTTGTTTATACGTTGCGTAAGAAGTGCTGTTTAGCGGTAGGTCGATCCTGATGTTGTTTCCTGCATTGTAGAGCGTGACCGACTGGAAATTCATACCTGTCCTGTTTCCGATGACTTGGATCTCGAGCCAGATGCTCCAGCCGCTAGGATTGGGATAACACTGGATAGGGGTTGACGTGCGGTAAATGTAGGTTTCGAAGCTGTATTTTTGATTCGCTGTAGAGGTCGTTGTGATCAATAGCCCGAAGGTGGCACCAATTGCAATCGAAAAAACTAGGACTGCTATGGCAATCCATCTGAAGGCACCCATCTTCGCAGAAGCACAATATTGAACCGTGTACTCGTGTCTATAAAAGAGAAACGCTGAAACTTGCTTCCCCTTTCCCTTTTTTGTCTGAGGGCAGGAAAAAAAGGGGGCCGAGTCCGCGCGCGGTTTTCCAAATAGATCGGGAATGCCTAACTCTTGAAAAGCTGATTTGAAATTATCAACTTCATGATCTCTGACGTGCCTTCGCCTATGGTCATCAACTTTGCATCTCTCCAGTGTCTATGCACGTCTGCTTCATCGGTATATCCATAACCACCGTGGATTTGGATGCACTCGTTACAGACTCGCAGGGCCATCTCAGAGGCATACAGCTTTGCCTGACACGCCTGTGATGTATAATCCTCTCCAATTGCTTTCAAGTATCCTGCATAATAGGTCATCAATCTTGCCGCATGTATCTCAGTTTGCATCTCGGCGACCTTGCTACGCGTCATTTGGAAATCGGATAACTTGTTCCCAAACGCAGTGCGGCCCTTAGCATAAGATATCGACTTTTCTAAGGCAATCTGTGCAATTCCAACGCTTATTGCGGCCACTGTTATTCTACCACCAAGCAACATCTTCTTAGCATATTCGAAACCTTCGCCGTCCGTTCCAATGATGTTTTCCTCGGGAACATTCAATTCCCTGAATGTCAGTTCAGCGAGACTAGATCCTCTGAGTCCCATTTTCTGAATGTTCTTTCCGACAGAAAGGCCTTTCGCTTCCTTTGGGATAATCAATGAGGCAAACCCCTTGTCCGTTCTGGCGAAAACAAAATAGTAATCGGCTTCTCCCGAATTGGTAATGAACATCTTCTCACCATTGAGATTCCACTCGCCATCAGTGAGCGTTGCTCTGGTTGTCAATGATTTTGCATCAGAACCTCCGCTCGCTTCGGTTAGGCCGAATGCGGCAAGTTTCTGCCCCAAAATCAAGGGTCTCAGGTACTTTTCATGCTGAGCCTTGTTACCGAACCTGAAAATTCCATCGCAGACGGTGCCGTGAATGGCGAGGGAGATTGCCGTACTGGCGCATGCTTTAGCAACGAGTTCCATGCACGCTAGATAGACAGGGAAAGGGAGGCCAAGCCCTCCCACATCTTCGGGGAAGGAAATATTGGTGAATCCGTTGCGAAAGATCTTGTCGATATTATCTTTCGGAAAGATTGATTTCTTGTCTACTATGGCCGCTGTAGGAAGTATCTCCCTTTCTATGAACAATCCGAACGATTCTAGCAGTGCATTGTACTCATCTGAGCGCTCATGATACATCATCGAAATTATTCTGCGCTGTTCATCGGTGAAGAATGCCAATTCAATCTACGGACTCCTGGCCTCGCTCCTTTCGTTCAGTATAATGAGGGTCTGAATGACAACAGCTAATTGAAAATACTTTTCCCTAGCCCTATCATCCAGACAACACAGAAAATCCTAGTGTCGGGAATATTGCATTATGACGTGTGAGTCTCTGCATTTGGAGGTACGCCCTCTGTTCATCAGAACATCCTATTGCACTAAAAACTGCATTAGATTTCCAGATACTTTCATAGAACAGATGATAAAAAGTCTTAAATCGACAGTACAGCGCTGAAAATCCGCGAAAAAAGGATTCGAGGATCACCAAATGCCCTCCAGAAAAAAAGTTGCAATAGTCGGCGTTGGTATCTCGGATCTTGACCCGTTGACTGCTGGTTACTCTACGAAGGAGCTGATGTTCCAAGCGGCGAAGAGAGCCTACAGTGATGCGGATATAGATGCAAGATCGGATGTGGGCTCATTCATTTGTTGTGCAGAAGATTTCTGGGAAGGAATCAGCATCACTGATGAATATGCGCCGGATCAAATTGGTGCAAAACTGAGACCTTTGCTGACCGTCTCTGGCGATGGACTTCTAGGACTTGCTCATGGATACATGCACATTCTCGCCGGAGTATCAGATATTGTCGTAGTCGAATCGCATAGCAAATTGTCCGATGTTGTCTCTAAGCAGTTGGTCGAGGAGTTGGGATACGATCCCACGTATGGTCGGCCAAAGGGGGTAGGATCGATGTATCTGGCGGGAATGGAAATGCGAAGGTATCTCCATGAGTCAGGTAACACAGAAGAGGATTCTGCCGCAGTTGTAACTAAGAACAAGAACAATGCGCTCCGAAACCCACGTGCGTCGTATGGGAGCAAAATCTCCATCAAAGAAGTCCTTGAAAGCGAAGAGGTAGCCTCGCCTTTGAAAAAAGTTGAGGTGAGCGACTCCTGCGATGGGTCCGTAGTGATGGTCCTTGCGAGTGCACGTCAGGCTCCTAAGTTTACTGAGGGGCCGGTATGGATAGACGGGATTTCTTGGTTTTCCGATAGCCCTAATCTGGAAGAAATGGATTTGGGGCAGGCCGCATATGCTTCTTATTCCGCTATGGAGGCGTATGAAATGGCTGGGATCACGAGACCCTCGTCACAGCTTGATTTTGCTGAACTGGACGATACATTTGCTTACAAGGAACTGGAACATATTGATTCCCTTGGACTGACCGGACCAACAAAGAAGAAAAAATCGGGCCAGTTCGTTTCATCTGGAAAAGCGGACCCAGATGGGGCACTTCCAATCAACGTTTCCGGTGGTTCCTTAGGTATGGGATATTTCGTAGAAGCAACTTCACTTGTGAGGGCACATGAAGCGGTTTTGCAACTCCGAGGACAGGCGGGGTCTATCCAACTTTCGAATCCTAGAAAGTGCGTCGTGCAGTCCTGGCGCGGCATACCGACCCAGACCGGCGTAACTGCGATTTTCTCAAAATAAGTTGGTTGATCTATAGGCTTTGGCTCTTCCTAAGAGAAAGGTCTGCGTAATTGGCGCGGGGATGACGCTGTTCCGAAGACGAATGCTGGAGACTGGAAAGGAGCTTTCGTTTGAAGCAGCAAGGATGGCGCTGGATTCCGCGGGAATAGAGCGAAAAGATGTCGACTCGGTCGTGTTGGGATCCGCACCTGATGCATTCGACGGTGTGCACATGAAGGGAGAGTACCTCTTAGACGGCGCAGGCGGATACAAAAGAAGATACTCCAGGGTTTTCGTTGGCGGAGCTACTGGCGTCTTTACCCCGATTTCTGCTTGGTGGCACGTGGCTTCTGGCCTGAGCGATGTCTGCCTCGCAGTAGCCGAGGAGAAAATGTCTCCGCTTCAACCACATCCACAGTACGCTTTCTGGAGCATATTCGACCACACAATAGAAAGGCCGCTCGGGGTCACACTGCTCTGGATTTTCGCCTTAGAGATGAGGAGATACATGGCTGCATATGGCATAAAGGAGGAAGAGATTGCTCGCGTGGCCGTCAAGAACAAATCAAATGCACTGGACCACCCATGCGCGCAGCTCCCAGCGAAGATTACCGTGCAGGATGTCATGAACTCCGAACCTATGGTCTGGCCCGTCAAGAGACTGGACGTGAGCCCACCGAGCGATGGGGCGGCTGCAGTTGTGCTTTGTAGTGAAGAATTCGCAAGAAAAGTAACCAAGGAGCCTGTTAGAGTCGCAGGGTGCGGCTGGAACATAGATAGCACGTACTGGACTGACAGAGATCTTTGTTACCCGCAGTATCTTGAAAACGCTGGGAAGATGGCTTATCGCATGGCTGGAATCGAGAATCCTCGCAAGGAAATTGACATTGCGGAAGTGTACGATCCTTTCGATTACAAGGAACTCCACCATATGGAGGGACTGCAATTTGCTAAAAAAGGCGAGGCTGCGAAGATGACTGCATCGGGGATCACTGAGAGAAACGGTGAGCTGCCTATCAACCCGTCAGGCGGCCTACTAGGCGTGGGCAATCCCATCGCGGCGGCCGGCATGATGAAAGTCTGCGAAATCTACTTCCAGCTAACAAACCAGGCCGGGAGGAGGCAGGTGCGAAAGACAGTGCACACGGGCCTAGCGCAGGCATGGGGCGACCTTATGCAATATAGTTCCGTTCTCGTGATGAACAGGAGATAGGAATCCGAGCAGAAAATCAAAGGGGAGGGTGCAAAATTTTTCTTGAGTGAAAGAGTGAAATTTTTTCCGGGACATGAGATAAGCTCCTCAGCCCTAAAATCTGGACAGGAAGTACTTGTAACTGACTTCGAGGCTGACCTAAAATATTCTTGGGCCTCGGGAGTCGCAGTCAGCCGATTTCTCAATGAACTGAAAGAAGGAAGGATAATAGCAAGAAAGTGCCACAAGTGCGGAAGAATCATGGTCCCTCCACGTATATTCTGCGAGGACTGCTTCCGGGACACGGATGAATGGGTGTACGTCAAGGACACGGGCACAATCAACACCTACTCCATAGCGCACGTCGGAACTGACGCCTCGAGGTTGAAAGAGCCCCTTTACGTTGCAGTTATTAACATAGACGGAGCGAGCCCTTTGATGGGATTTCTTCACCTGCTAGGTGAGGTCAGAGCTCCCTCGGACATAAAGGTCGGGCGGAAGGTCCAAGCGGTTTGGAAGCCGTCTAGTGAACGTACCGGCTCAATATTAGATATCAGGTACTTCAGGCTAGTCTAGGATATTTCTTTTGAAGGTATCACAGAGTAGTGAAAAGAGAAAGTTGGAAAGACTTGCCAATAACAAGGAGATGCGCGAATGGTCGGATCACATACCTCTCTCTTGGAAGTATTCGGCCGGAGTCGCCGGGGACAGGTTCTTGCAACTTCTGAAGCAGGGCAAGATTCAGGCGAGCACGTGTAAGAAGTGCAGCAGGATGTTCCTCCCGCCGAAGATATATTGCAAAGAATGTTTTGTTGAGACGAGAGAGTGGAGGGAGATACCTGGAGATTCAGGATATCTCTACACCTATACCGAGGTCGTCAAGGACAGAGGGATGGAGGTCATCGCACTGGTAAAGTTCGATGGCGTCGATGGAGGATTGATCGGCAGACTGCAGGTTGAGCGACCGCGAATCGGTATGAAAGTGAAAGCCGTTTTCAAACCAAAAGACCAGAGGAAAGGAGAACTCGCCGATATTGAGTACTTTGAGCGGGTGGAGCCTGCTCCGTTTACTTAACCACATATTCTATCGCCCGGATGAAAGATTTGTACATTGGCTGATGGTGCAGCCAAAAGACGTTGATCCAGTTTCTGATATGTCTCAATTTACATCTCTCCCCATGGCTCC
>Ga0209061_1000896_pt1 | contig 59788 bp, 59 predicted proteins | sample Coa_R1_10_FD_187157 | JGI IMG/M metagenome (GOLD analysis project Ga0209061, IMG submission 187157) | Surface soil microbial communities from Centralia Pennsylvania, which are recovering from an underground coalmine fire - Coalmine... | ecosystem: Environmental > Terrestrial > Soil >... | reverse complement strand
GGGGAGGAACTTGGTCATTGCCTCTCGGGTCTCATAGAGGTGGTTGTCGGCGTCGAAGGTGCTGTAGGGCAGCTCCCGGTGGACGACGTGGATGTACTCGGTGTCTGCCATGGCCCTATTCCTCCTCCTTTAATCCCATTTTCCTCGCTCCTGTGCCCGCCGACTCCAGTCCGAGCTGGAGGGTCACCGAAGAGCGCTCAGGCCCGCGCTCAGCGCAACCATCGCTTCACGACGATCGTCGTCAATTGCATCGCAATGATAGGTCAGGCGGCCAATCCCGGGTTCTCGATGCCGTGGGCAGATCCACCTGACCCGTGGAGCGATGCCGTGCGTTGAGGGCATGCGTCGCCAAGCTCCCCGCCGTCGAGGGCCGCCGTCCGACGAGGGCCGGTCGATCGATGGCAACCGGCAACCAACTGTGCGCGCTTTGACTCGCTCCGCTCGGAGCGAGATACGGGGCCGTCGGCTGACCACCATCGACGATTTCCTCGTCTGACGATCATTGGCAGTGCGATCGATCGCATCGCCGCTGGATCACTGACTCGGGTCCCTTCGAGGGGGTCGCACGAACCCGGAGGCGACCAGCGGTTGTCGCGCTCGACCCGCGCATCGACCTGGTGGCGTTGGCAAACTGAAGCACCCGCTGGTCCCTGCGAGCGCGTGCTTGGTTGCGGTGGCGACGCATGTCGGCGCCTCGGTGCACGCTCTGGTGCTCAGGGGCTGCGATGTGCTGCGCGACGAGGGAGAGCGTACGCGGCGCGACTGCGGGAAGGCGGCGTCGACGTCGAGGAGGTCTGTTACCCTGGCCAACCGCATGGGTTCGTGAACCTCGGGTTCCCAATGGCCCGGCCCGCGTTCGAGCGAATCGGGGCCTGGCTCCAGGCGGTGTTCGCCCGCTCGGCCGGGTAGGCCAAACGCCTCGCATCGGCCTGGGCCTCGTTGGTCAGGACGAGGCCCGGCGTGCCCGATTGAATGCTTCGATGCCGGCGCGCAACGAGGTCGCCGTCACGTGAAGATGACGCGCGGACTCGACCTCGACGTATTCTTCGATGTCCAGTCGCTCCGCGGAGAGAATGTTGGCCTTCATCATCCGCAAGGGAAACGGGTGGTGGCTCGTGAGGTCCTCGGCTCGTTGGAGCACCTCGCTGTGAAGGTCCTCCGCCGGGAAGACGCGGGTAACGATCCCCAGGGCGAAGGCTTCTTGCGCGGTGAGTTTTTCGGGGAAGAAGAGCAGCTCGCGTGCACGAGCGGCACCGACGAGGCGCACGAGCGACCAGGCGAGACCCATGTCCCCCGACACGCCGACCCTCAGGAACGCTGTCGAGAACCTCGCGCGCGCTGAGGCGAAACGGAAGTCGCAGGCGCAAGCCCAGCCCATCGCCGCACCCGCGCAGCCGCCGTCGATGGCCGCGATGGTGACTTGGGGCATCGTGTGCAGAAGCGTCGAGGCATGGTAGAGGGGTCCGAGGTGCTCGAGCGTCGGCGTACCGGGGGTCCCAGGATTGGTGTGGCTCCGGTCGGCGGTGGCTCGTTCCGGCGCGGGATCGCCGATGTCCCTGGGGACGTCTCCAGGTGCTGAGCCCGCCGTCAAGTCGGCGCCGACGGAGAAGTCATCGCCGGCACCGCGAAGGATGACCACGCGTACGTCACTTGCCTGAAGTGCCACGAGCGCTCCGTAGAGCTCCTCGCACATCTCGACCGTGACGCCGTTGCGCCGCTCGGGCCGGTTCAGCACGACGGTCGCCACAGCGCCACGACGTTGGACGAGGACGGTTCGCTCCGCGGTGGCCGTCACGGCTGGCGCTCGGCGATGTGGCTCATCGCGATGAATCCGAACGTGCACGTGTGCCCGATGCTTCCTCCGGCGCCGAGGTAGTGGCGACCCATCACGCTGGCAGCCACATTGCCTGTCGCGTACAGCCCCGGGATGGGCTTTCCCGCGTCGGTGAGCACCCGCGCGTGCTCGTCGGTGAGCACCCCGCCGCACGTCCCGACGTCGCAGGGGTAGACCGCGACCGCGTAGAACGGCGCCCGGTCGATGGGGGCCAAGCAGTTGTTTGGTCGATAGCTGGGGTCTCCCATGTACCGGTCGTACGCGTTCTCGCCACGATGGAAGTCAGTGTCCGTGCCGCTGCGGGCAAAGCCGTTGAAGCGTTCGACGGTCGCCTCGAGGCCACGAGCATCGATACCACAGTCCGCTGCGAGGGCATCCAACGAGGGCGCGCGCTTGACGTACCCGTCGGTGATCCAGCGCTCGGGGAGCCGACCGGGAAGGGCACCGAAGAGGCATCGGCGCCTGAACGCGTCGTCGAAGATCAACCACGCCGGCACGGCACCACGGTCGAACATGACCTGGCCGAGTTCCATGAAGGACATCGATTCGTTGGCGAAGCGACTGCCTGTGGAGTCAACGATGATCGATCCTGGTCGCCAGCGAGCTCGGTTGAACGCGCTCGTCTGCCTCGAGGGGTAACGGGGAAGGCTCCCATCCGGCATGCAGTGGGTCGGGATCCAGAATGCCTCGTCCAACAAGTCGGTTGCGGCACCGGCTGCCATTGCCATCTCGAGGACCTCGCCGGTGTCGCCGGGGTTCGAGATCGACCACCTCGCAGACGTCGCGCGCTTGGCACCATAACGGGCACGCATGCTGTCGTTGCGGGAAAAGCCACCAGCTGCCAGCAGGACGCCGCGACGGGCCGCGACGCGCACTTCTCGGTCGGACCTGCGCACGGTGACGCCTGCCACACGTCCATCCTCGATGACCAGGTTCTGAACCGGCGCTTCGGTCCATAGCTGCACCCCCCGCTCGAGGGCGCCGTGAAGGAGGCGACCCACCAACGCTGCACCATTCGCGACCAGGGCCTGATGACGCACTTTCCCAACCTGCGTACGGCCGAAGACCTTCGCGGCGACGAGGAGGTTCGCGATATTGCGGTTGTAGTACGTCATCGCTGCAAGCTCGGTGCCGAAGCCGATGAGGCCCAATCCCGAGCTCATCCCTGGCCGCAGCTTCTCCTGCCAGGGCCCGAGCTCGCGGGCGTCGAAGGGGTATGCCTCGATGGTGCGACCGCGTGCCTTGCCGCCCAGGGCGTCCGGGTAGTTGTCGGGGTAGCCGTCGGCGTAGCGGAAGGGAATGCCTTGCTCCTGGAGGAACGCCACCATCCGAGGGCCGTTGGTGACAAACGCTGTCCGCCGCTCGGGAGACGAGGCGCGCCCGACAGCTCCTACGACGGCTTCGAAGTACTGCAAGGCGTCTTGCTCCGAGTCGGCGACGCCCTTGGCTCGCATCAACGGATTGTTCGGGATCCACAGGCCACCGCCGGACATCGCGGTGGAGCCGCCGACGAGCTCGGTCTTCTCGAGAACGAGCACGTCGAGCCCCTTTGCTCGCCCGAGGAGAGCGCCAACGAGGGCACCGCCGCCGCTACCGACGACGACGGCGTCGGCCGTGAAGTCCCAATCAGGCATCGTGCCCCCTCGCCTCGATCAGGCGAGCAGTGTAGCGTGGGCTTTTCACGGACTTCCCTTGCCCGCGCTCAGGACCGTGTCGCGCGGACCAACGCGTCGATCGCCCACGCTTCACCCTGGTCCGTCTGGACTGCCCTTCGGACCTGCTGGGCTTTGACGATGCGCAGGCTGCTCAGGTCCTCGGCCACGTCCTGGGGGCTGAACAGGACCGATGCATCGCGTGGGCCCCCATACCCGTGTGCCAGATTGTCCAGGTCGTGCCCCACGACCAGCATGGTGCCGCCGGGAGCGACCCCGGTCGCCATGCGACGGTAGACCTGACGGCGTTGCGCTGCCGGCAGCTGGAGATAGAAGACGATGACCAGGTCGAAGGCGCCCGCTACGGGTGTCCACTGAAGGAGGTCGGCATTGATCCAATCGACGGTCACTGCGCGCTGATCGGCCAGCCGCCGCGCCTTGGCCAACGCGACCTCGGAGAAATCGACACCGGTCGCATTCCAACCGTGTTCTGCCAGCCAGATCGCGTTACGGCCCTCTCCGCACGCGACGTCCAGCGCGCGGCCAGGAGGCAGCTCGGCAACCTCCTCCACCAAGAACTGGTTCGGTTCGGCACGCCACAGCAGCTCCTCTCCCGCATAGCGGGCATCCCACTCCGCCCGGTCCATCACCATCTCCTTGTCTCACTCTGAGGGACCAACCGGCGCCATCATTGCGCGGTCGACGGCGGCTAGCCGTTCACCGAGTCGTGTACCCGTGCGGTCGTTGGGGTGGCTGAGATTGCCGCAGGGCCGGAGCTCGTTGCGAGCCGGCGACGCGGAGCTCAGGTCTGTGCCTGCCGGATGCTGCAGAGCGGCTTGCCACCGTTGGCGAGCACGAAATGCGTGCCTCGGAGCTGCACCAGGTAGGTGCAGAACTGCTTCGGCAGCATGGCCAAGGTTCCGAAGTGGCACATGCTGGTGGGGCTTGGCAGCACCCCTTCAGCCGTGTAGTTGCAGTCCTTGCGCAAGTTCGTGATGAACTTCTGGCGAGTTGGGTTCTTACCGGCGAGCTGGAGTCCCTTGATCATGAGGTCAGCTGCCAGGTACGAGCCGTAGGTCCCCATTGACGGGATGTCGCCCTTGTGGAACTTGGGGTCATAGCGAACCAGGTTCGCCAGCATCTTGGCCGTCGCAGCGTTGGGGCGAATGAAGTTGTACTGGATCGCGACGTAGTCGCCATCCATTGCCGCCAACGCGGACGGGTTGTCGATGACCGACTGGTCGTAGCCGGTTTCGTAGTACTGCACGGCGTGAAGGCCGGCCTGCTTCACCTCCGAGCTGAGGGCGATGTCCGACGAGTCGACGAAGGCGGCGTTGACGCCATTGCACCCGGCCGACTTCATCGAGAGCACGTCCGCGGTGAAGTCGACAGCTCCGAAGGGAACCGAAGAGTTGTTGTAGCACGTCGCGATGCCGGCGTCCTTCTTCGCTGCCTGCAGGAGCTGGTTGGTGGCACGCTGCGCGGAAGGTGAGATGCCATAGGAGAGCCCCGCGAGCTTGGTGATGCCCGTGGACTTCAAGAACTTCACGAGCCCACTGAGGTAGTAATAGTAGACCCCGTTAATCGGACCGAGGGTGGGCGGGTTCACGTCGAACATGTTCGTATAGGGCTGTTCAATCCATTCCGGGCCGTCGACCGCCCAACTCGTGACCGGAATGCCGGCTGAATGCAGGTAGGGCGCTGCGGCAAAGGTGAACGACGAGAAGTCGATCACTCCGAAGACGCCTGCGTTTTGGACGAGGTCCTGTGCAGCGGTGGTGTTCTGCGAGGGGCTCGACGCGTCGTCCTTGACGATCAGCTGGAGCTTGTGCCCGTCGACTCCACCAGCAGCATTTTGAGCGTCAATGCGCGCAACGGCACCGTACTGGCCATTGGTATAACTTGACGCTGCGACCCCTGTCAGGGACATGATCAAGCCCAACTTGATCGGTGGCTTCGATGCGCCACTGGCAGTTGCCGACCCCGCGAGCCCGGCGACAGCGAGTGGAATGAGCAGGCCTGCAGCTCCGATGAGCCGCACTGCCCGCAACAGCGCTGGCGAACTCCCCCGTACACCGCTCATGTGGCCCCCCTTGCACGTGGTCCCGCTTCCGAATGTCTCAAAAGCTTATCAAAATTTCTCAAAAGCTTATCAAATGTTCAGGCAGCAAAAGCGAGGTGCTTGGAGCCGCTGGTGAGCGGAATTGGCTCACGGCTCCTCCGAGGAGCTCGTCAGCAGGTGCCGCCGATGAGGAGCCCAGCGCAAAGGGTTGCTGCCGCTCTAGCGCTCTGTCAGAACGGGGAAAACCCGCTCCAAGCGGTACGGCCTTGTGGAGAATCCCGAGATGCCACGGACTCAGCGACCGGTTGGGCGTGGCTTCGCCCGATCCGCTTGCCGATGCAGTCCCGCGTCGATCTGAGTCCATGCGACCGGTCACTGTTGTCCCGTTCATGGGGTTTACGGCGCCTACCCCATGGATGACTTGGGACCGATTGGCGAAGAGCCGAGTGACGCGCGGCAAGGGCGGCGAGTCGGTTACGTCCTCACGGCTCCTCCAGACCCGAGGGGAGCGACGACGCTGCAAGGAAGGCCGAGGCACAAGCAAGGGCGGCGAGTGGCGATCGTTAGGCGGCGAGTGCGCCCCGGGGGATTCGAACCCCCAACCTGCGGATTAAGAGTCCGTTGCTCTACCGTTGAGCTAGAGGCGCAGTGGGCAGTGTAGGCCTTCCAGGCTCCAGGGGGTCTCAGACAGGATCACCCTGGGCGACCAGCCGAGATGCCAGCTGACAAGCGCAGGCCCCAGGAGGAAGACGGGTTGGGATGCTCCACGGGCGCTCCTCCTCCCGAGCGGGCCTTGGGCGCCGAGCCCAGGGATGGGCAGCCGTCAGTGGGAATGAGGAGCGAACCCTGCCAGCGAAACGCGAGGCGCTCGTGTGGTAAGTAAACGTTTGATTGGCCCTCGCTTCGCCTTCGGACTTTCCACTCAGTGGGGGAGCTGTTTCGGTGCGGCGCGGACACTGCCCGCTACAGTGAGCATTGCGACGTCTTGCCGATATGCCGGTGCAATCGAGGTGGTCGCAATGCGGTCGGGAGTCCGATCGATTTCGCGAGCGTGCCTCGCCCTGTGGAACCAGGGATCGGTGCCTTGCCTCGGCCGTCGATGGGGGATCGGTTCTCCAGGGTGACCAGTGCGCGGGAAACGGTTTGGACGATGCGTTGGATAGGGGTTCATCGATCGAAGGTGCTTCGAAGTGCACCCATGACGCGCGCGTGGGGCCGGCTAGGAAGGAATCGGTGCCGGTGGCGCCGTTGGCTGCGTTGGGGTTCGGCAGTCCTGACCGCCGCGGCCATGGGCGGAGCCGTGGTGCCGGGTACCTCGAGTGCGACAGGGAACGGAGCGTCAGCGCCCGGCGTGACCGCTAGGCAGATCGATGTCGGAGCCCTTGCCACCCTGTCAGGTCCGGTGGCTGCGGATTTCGCACCGATCGTGCCTGGCGTCAAGGCATATCTTGACATGGTCAACGCCCATGGAGGGGTGTACGGGCGGAGGATCGTTCTCGGTCATGTCGCCGACGACGGCAGTAATCCCACAACCGACACCGATCTCGCACGGACGTTGGTCGAGCAGGACCATGTCTTCGCGATCGTCGGAGTCGCGACGGCCTTCTTCAGTGCAGCGACGTTCCTTGCCCAATCGGGGACCCCTACCTTCGGCTACGCAACGGAGCCGAACTGGTCGCCTGCTCCCAACCTCTTCGCTGCATACGGATCGATCATCGATTACTCCTCGACGGCGCCATTCTTTGCCTACGTCGCGAAGCGCCTGCACGCGCATGCAGCCGGTGTGATTTCCTACGGCATTCCCCAATCTTCCGCCGAGTGTCGGGTCGCGATCACGGCGTTCCACAAGTACGGGATCCGAGTCGGCTACGCGGACCTCTCCGTGCCCTATGGCAGTGACCTCAGCTCAGATGTCCAGCACATGAAGCAAGCCAAGGTGGACTTCGTCGTGAGCTGCATGGACGTGCCGGGAAATATCGAGCTCTCGAGGGCACTCCAGCAATATGGAGTCAAAGGAGTGCATCAACTGTGGCTCGATGGATACGACGAATCGACGCTCCACCGATATTCGAGCCTGATGCAAGGAGTCTATTTCATCGTGGAGCACGTTCCTTTCCAGGCAAGCCGGGAGTTCAGGCACGCGTTCCCTGGCCTTGACCGTTACATCTCGGTCATGGGCAAATATGAGCCGGGTTACGTCGACAATGAAGTGGCAATGGATGGCTGGTTGAGCGCGGCGCTCTTCGTCGCCGGATTGAGAGCGGCTGGACCGCATCCCACGCAGCAAGGATTGGTTCGGGCGATCAACGACATCACCGATTTCACGGGTGGAGGCCTGACGACCCCGGTGGATTGGCGGATCGCACACACGACCGTCACTTCTCCCACGTGCGACGCTTTCGTCACCGTACGAGGTGATCGATTCGATGTCACCTTCAATCGAGGAAAGGACATCTGGGTCTGCTTCCCCACCTCCAACCCGAACGTCACGCATCCCGTTGCGCCGCCACCGGGTTCACCGGGGACCTAGCGAGGACGACGGGAGGTAGGGGGCCGTGAACACCTTTCTCGGATATGCAATTCCTGGGATTCCGTTCGGCTGCACCTATGCCATCGTGGCGATTGGCCTCGTCCTCACGTACCAAACGACCGGCGTATTCAATTTCGGGTTTGGGGCTCAGGCCTTCGCCTCCGCGTTCGTCTACACGGTGCTCGTTGGCCGAGGAATCGGAACGGGAATCTCTTTTGTCATCGCGGTCCTCGTTCTTGCCCCAATGCTAGGTGTGGCGCTGGATCGCCTCCTGTTTCGGCACATCGCATCGAGCAACACCGTCGCGAAGATCGTTTCTTCCGTTGGCGTGTTGGTTGCCATCCCTGAGCTGTTGTCGCTGATCTTCGGTAACCAAACGCGCTTTGCGCCACCACAGCTGTTCTTGAACCAGGCTTCCGTGTACTTCCACCTCGGATCGACGCCAATCAACGGGCTTGAGCTCGAGACGGTGATCATGTCCGTAGCGATCGTGGGAATCGTCATCGCGATCCTCCATTCGAGGGGGATCGGTCTCGAGATGCGCGCCGCGGTCGAAAGTCGCCGCATGCTCGAGCTCCATGGAGTCCCCGCGAACAGGGTGGTGGGCTTTGCCTGGGTGCTCTCAAGCACGATGGCGGGTCTCGCCGGCGTGTTGCTCGCGCCCCAATACCCGACGCTGCAAGCGAACGATTTCGCGATCCTGCTCGTGGCAGCGATCGCTGCCGCGGCGGTGGGCAGCCTCCGCAGCGTGCCGCTCGCATTGGCCGGCGGCATCCTCCTCGGGGTGATCGGAGGGCTCGGGGCGGGCTACTTCCCTCCTTCGAGCATCTGGCACACCGGTTTGCTGCCGGGCATACCCTTCCTGCTCCTTGCGGTACTCCTGGTTGCTGCACCTCGGTTGCGGAACCTCGAGACCAGTAACGATCCGCTTGCTTCGAGCGATCCGCCGCCGCCCCCGCCGATCACGGTGACACGTGCTCCCGAGCTCGACCGGCTCATCAAGGGCGGCGGACGTGTGCTCGCAGTGGTTGCCGTGGTGTCGGTACTGACATGGGTGCCCGCGAACTGGGTCTTCGTGTTGACGACCGGGCTCGTTTTCTCGGTCGTGTTCCTTTCGATCACGCTGATTACCGGCATGGGCGGACAGCTCTCGCTCTGCCAGGCCAGCTTCGCCGGAGTGGGTGCCTTCACCGCTGGCCAGCTCGCGCTGCACTTCGGAATGCCGGTCCTGCTCGGCATCGTGGTCGGTACCGTTGTTGCGGGGATCATCGGAGCGGTGGCCGCCTTACCCGCGCTGCGGTTGCGTGGGCTTCCGCTCGCGCTGCTCACCCTGGCATTCGCCCTTCTGGCCGATAACGTTGCGTTCCCCGCCTCCTGGATCGGCGGGCCACTGACCGGCCTCAATGTCCCACGACCCCAGGTCGGCTCTCTCAGCTTCGCGACGGAGAGCACGCGGGCGTTCTTCGTCCTCGCCCTCGTGGTCCTGATTCTTTGTGCCCTCGTCGTTCGATTCGTCCAAAGAGGAACGATCGGCAGCTATCTTGCGGCGATGCGGGGGAGCCCGGCGGGTGCCGCGGCGATCGGAGTCAACCTGAACTCCACGAAAGTCCTGGTTTTTTCGCTATCGGCGTGTCTTGCCGGACTCGGTGGAGGGCTGTACGCATCGTTGCAACAGACCGTCACTCCCGCAGATTTCAACTACGAGTTCTCGCTCGTGTTCGTGGTCGTGGTGGTCACAACCGGCGTGCGGACCATCGAAGGCGCGATCCAGGCCGGCCTCGGCTTCGTAGTGGTCCAGCAGCTGCTCAGCTACCTGCCGGGTCGATTCGGCGCAGGCGGCCTTGCCATCGTCCTCTTCGCATTCGGCGCGCTCACGTACGCGAGCCACCCCGAAGGGGTCGTGGAATACCAGAAGCGCCAATGGACCCAACGAGCAGAGCGGATCCTGTTGCGACGTGCTCCCCGAGGCACCCCTCCGGCGATGTCGATCGCGGGAGGGGCGGTCCCAACCATTCACCACTCGTTGCAGCCGAGTGCCCGCGATCGAGTGGAGTCGGGATGAGCAGCGAGGCCACTCGAGTGTCTGCTGGGAGCGAACTGGCATTCAGGGGATCGCGGGTGCAGGGAGCGACCATGGGGGAGGGCGGGGGGACCCTGCTCTCGGTTCGCTCGGTGACGAAGACCTTCGACGGCATCTCAGCTGTCCAAGACGTCAGCGTCGAGGTGGGTCACGGTGAGCTCGTCGGCTTGGTGGGCCCCAACGGGGCAGGTAAGACGACATTGTTCGACTGCATTTCTGGGCGGTTGCGCCCAGACAGGGGACACGTGTTCTATGAGGGGTCCCGGATCGACCATTGGCCGGTCCATCGTCGGGCGCGCGCGGGGATCGCTCGCACCTTCCAGCGCATGGAGCTGTTCGAGGAACTGACCGTTCGCGAGCACCTATTGGTCGCGGACCGTGCGCACCGCGGCGGCGTGCTGGGAGCGCTTGTGCATCGGGGCCAGCAGCGTCCCGCCGAGCGCCAACGCGTGGACGCCATGGTGGAGCTCTTCGGGCTGACCGAGGTCGCGGACACGCTCGTCTCGGCCTTGCCCCTCGGAACGTGCCGGCTCGTCGAGCTGGCAAGAGCAATGACCTGCGAGCCCAAGCTGCTCCTTGCAGACGAGCCGTCGTCAGGGCTCGGGGAACGAGATCGGGATCACATTACCGCGGTCCTCCGGGACGCCCAGTCACATTGGGGGATGGCGATGCTCCTCGTGGAGCACGATCTGGCGATGGTGTCCCAGGTGGTGGACCGAATCGTGGTGATGCACCTCGGCCGAGTGATTGCCTCGGGCGACTATCAGACCGTGATGGCCGATCCAGAGGTCCGCCGTGCCTACCTCGGGCATGCAGCGTGAGGAACGGCTCTTGGCCAGGCTGGCGGCGGTGAACCGTTTACGCTCGAGGGCAGAGGCACGGCGCACGCGGTCGGGGTGGGAAAGGACAGAGACGGGCGACGCCCGTGGGCCTGCGCTGGAGGTCTCTGGGGTGAGCGCTTCCTATGGCCCCTATCGTGCGCTGTTCGACGTCAGCTTCACGATCCGCCAGGGCGAGGCGGTAGCCTTGATCGGACCGAACGGAGCAGGAAAGTCAACGGTTGCCCGGGCGGTGACCGGGTTGATCCCCGTGACCGACGGTTCGGTTCGGGTCGGTGGGCAGGAGATCACCGGACTCCCGACCTGGCAAATTGCCCGTGCCGGCGTGGTCCACGTTCCGGAAGGAAGAGCGATCTTCGCCGGGCTCTCGGTCGAGGAGAACCTGCGGATCGCCCTGCGACGGCGCTCTGGACGCTCACGGACCGACGAAGCCCTTCTCGAGGCGTACTCGACCTTCCCGATGCTCGCAGAGCGAAGGCACCAATCGGCGGGGACGCTGTCCGGTGGCCAGCAACGGCTGCTTTCCTTGGCCCCCGCGCTCATGGTCCCCTCGACGGTCCTGATCACCGATGAGCTGTCGCTCGGCCTGGCGCCAGCGTGGCTCGACGTGGTGTATGAACGGCTCGCAGAGGTTCACCGGAGGGGGACCGCAGTATTGATCATCGAGCAACAGATCGACCGCGCCCTCGCCATCGCGGATTCCGCCGTGGTGCTGCAGCGAGGGTCCGTGTGCTACGTCGGGACCCCGTCAGGGGCCGCCAGCGTCGCCGAGGAGCTCATCACGACCCCGGGAGCGGGATGGGCGGCCCCTGGACCGGGCACCTGAAGCGCCTGGCGGGCCCTTACATTCCTCCAGTCCTGGGGTGCTGGTCGACTGCCCGCTCGCGTGAGACGATCATGGGGTGCGGGTCCGGCGGTCCTTTGCGTTCATCGACGTCTCAGGCTTCACGGCGCTCACCGAGACTGAAGGTGACGAGCGCGCGGTGAGCGTCGTGTCAGATTTCCGTTCACTTGTCCGAGGAATCTGTTCGCGGCGTGCGGTACGCATCGCAAAATGGCTGGGCGACGGCGCCATGCTGGTCGGTGTCGACACGAAGCCACTCGTGTCTGCCACGCTCGAGATGCAGATGCACACCCCTGCCCAGCCCCTGGGCATCCGTTGCGGCATCGCCGTCGGAGACGTGATCCTGCTGGAGGGTGACGACTACATCGGCCATGCGGTCAATGTCTCCGCCCGCTTGTGCGACGCCGCTTCCGGCGGGCAGATCCTCGCTCAGGCGGGCGTTGGCGACGAGCTTCCAAAGTGGGGCGCAGTGCTCGCCGAGAAGAGCATCCAGATCCGTGGCCTTGAACACCCGATGCAGGTTGCTGAGCTCGGCTTTCGGCACCTCGAGGGGCCGACCATGCTCGATCCCGTTTGCGGCATCCCACTGACGGCTTCGGTGGCTGACAGCATGACCCGCGATCACCTGGGGATGCTCGTCCTGTTCTGCTCAGAGAGCTGCCGGGACACCTGGGAGCGGCGCCCGACCCCAGCTCCCGACAGCCAGGGAAGCCTTCGGATCCCGCTCATCGGGTCCTGATCCCGACAGCTGCCCCGACCGGGCGGATGGTGCGCGGCTGGTTCCGGTCAGCCCGCTGCGAGGGGTGAGTCCCGCTCGCTCGAGGGCGTGCCGTGACCGTCTGTGCTCGAACCAGTAGGGCGACACAAGATCGCGGCCACCTCTTCTGCCCGTCGCCGAAAGGCAGCTGCGGCCCCGTCGGTCTCGTCGAGCACCCCCGCGACATGCTCAAAGAACAGCCCGATCACCATTGCCCGGAGCAACCGGGCCACCCCCGCCGGGCCAGGTTCGCCACAGAGCTGTGGCTCTTCCTCGGCGATCCACCGCTCCAGCGACTCCTGGGTGATCGAAAGGAGCTCCTTGCCGACCCCGAGAGCCGTCTCGTCACTTCGAAGTGCTTCGCCCATCATCAACCGGACGAAGTCTTCGACCTCGAGCATCGATTGGAGGATCTCGTTGAGCAGATCGGCGAGGGCGGTCCGGCTGGTTCGATCGCCGGGCGTGGGGCTCGTGACGACGATGTCGTCGAGGAGCCCTCGCTCGGCGAGGACTGCAACGAGCAGGTCCCGCTTCGAGGGAAAGTAATGGTAGAGGGAGGCAACGTTGAGGCCGGTGGCGGCTGCCAAGTCCCGCATGCTGGTTCCGTCCACACCTCGCTGCGCCATCAGGGTGAGTGCAGTGTCGAGGATGTGCTGTCGCTGGCTTGTACCGGCCGGCGTCTGTGACGGGCTCGCCTGGCTCATGAGCTCCCCTCTGAGATATTCGGGTGAGCGAGGGGACTTGAACCCCCGACCTCCAGGGCCACAACCTGGCGCTCTAACCAGCTGAGCTACGCCCACCGAGGCCTTTAGTGTGGCATATCGCAGGGGTGCCTCGGCCAGTGGCCCGTCCCTCTGCCCCCGTAGCTCAACGGATAGAGCAGGTGGCTTCTAACCATCAGGCTGGAGGTTCGAGTCCTCCCGGGGGCGCGAACCAGTCCTCCGCGCGCCTGCGAAGCGACCTCGCGGTGTCGCTGCCGCGGTCGTCGAGGGTGACTGGGACATCCACGGCGTCGTCAGCCGGTTGGTAGACGACGTCGAGCTGCAGTGCGTCGAAGACCTCCCGTGGTTCGCCCTGGGGCGCCGCGTCGAGCGAGGTGGCGAGGATGGGCAGGCGGTCGAGCAACGGGGCGACGTCGGCCAACGTGGGCGCTTCTGTCACCGACGCTCGGGCGAGTGCCACGAGACGCTCGCGCCGTTCGGCGACGGTGTCCTCCAGCTCAGCCACGCGCTGGCCGACGCGCCGACGGAGAGCAGCGGTCACATCGTCGGCTTCGAGGTTCATGAGCTGGTGGGTGAAGCACCGTTCGAGGTCGGCGATCTCGGCTTCGATCTCCTCGGCGCGCGCGTTTGCTGGCGCGGCGCACCTTCGGTGGAGTGGAAGAAGGTCGAAGAGACCGTCCGCGTCGGGCACGAGAACCGTGGCTTCGCCGGCCGCTTCGGAGCTAGGCTGCCCCGGATCAACGACGGCAGCTTCTTCTTCCTCCAGCACATGCGCTCCAAGATGAAGCCACCCAAGGGAGGCAGGAGCCGCCTTGTCATCATCTTCAACGGTTCGCCGCTCCTCCCGGGAGCTGCGGGATCGGGCGGGTCGAAGATGCACCGCTGGATCATCGAGAACGACTGGCACGAAGCAATCGTCGCGTCACCCGACCAGCTCTTCTCGCCCTTCCCATCCGCACGATGAGGTTGCCCATCCACCCCCTTAACGAAGGTCCGGATCGTACGAGCACCGCAACCCGGAATGTCCCCCTACCTGACGTAGCCATGAGGGCGGACCTTCGCGTGCCGAGAGAGCAGGCTGATCGCTGGCCCCTCCACCAACGGCTCGAGGTTCGCATACCTGGTGGATCACCGTGCGGCACGGGCCGCGCTCGTCGTCTACTTCCTCGATCTCGACGGGATCGTCTGGCGTGTTGGATCCGACTGATGCGTCCGGGCCGCGCGGTCGTCGCCGAGGATGTCCTTGGGCAGCCGGGCCGGGGAACTGGCCAGAGCTAAACTACGAATCTGTAGGAGGTCATGGTTGGTGCCGAGACGCTTTGTCGCGGGACGCCGGGTCGGCGAACTGGAAAACGAGATCCTCGAAGTGCTCTGGTCTGCCGGTACCTGGCTGACGGGTCGTGAGGTCCTTGAGCGGCTCGGCGACGAGTCTCGGGCATACACAACGGTCATGACCGTGCTCGGCCGCCTCGTCGACAAGGCCCTCGTCGAACGCGTTGAGGAGGGAAAGACACACCGCTACCGTGCCGCCGGTGACCCCGACGAACTGACCGCTCAGGCAATCCGCGCTCTGCTCTCAGCGACCGCGCACCCCCGTGTGGCCCTCGCGCGCTTCATCGAGCACCTCGACGACCCGCAGCTTGTGGCCGAACTGGCTACAGCGGTCAAGCGCCGGCGTCGCAGACCATGAGCATCGCAGCCGTCGGCCTTGGCTTCTTCGCTGTGCTCGTGGGTCTCGGGCTGCTTGCTGATTGTCGTACCGGCGTCTCCCCTCGGGTCGTGGCCAGCGCGCAGTTGGTCAGCCTTCTCGGTTGGGCCCTCGTGCCTGCAGTCTGGTTGGCGTGTCTTGGGAGCGCGCTTGGCTCGTGGCTCGGAGGGCTTCGGGCGGCGGGCGGGAACTGCCTGCTCGGGCTCGATCATGCGCAGTGGCAGCTCCTCGGCTACGCGCCAGGGGCGCTCGTCGTTGGTTTGCTCGTCTTTCACGGGGTCCGACATGCTGCTGTCGCCCGTCGGAGCGAGATGCGGGGGGTGGCCTTGTCGAGGTCGGTCCGGCGTCCGGCGAGTGTCGGCGATGTGTGGGTCGTGCCCTCAGCACACCCGGCTGCGTTTGCATCTGGACTGTGGCGCTGCCGAGCGGTGGTGACCTCCGGACTGCTTGCCTCGCTGGAGCCAGGAGAGCGTCAGGCGGTGTGTGAGCACGAGGCGGCGCACGTACGCCTTGGACATCCTCGCCTGCTTGTGTTGTGTGGAGCGATCGCCGCGGCCTATGGTTCTTTCCCTCCGGTGTGCCGGGCATGGGACGTACTTCGCCGAGCGCTCGAGGCCGCGGCCGACGACGAGGCTGCACGTGTCGCCGGGACCGAGTCGCTGATGTCGGCGCTCGTCCATGTGGCCGCGCTGGTGGAGAACAAGGTCCACGCAGTGGCACCAGCATTCAGCGGTGCCGAGCATCTGCGCTGGCGGATTGCGCGTCTTGAAAATTCTCGCGAACCGACACCCTGGCCGACGGCACTCGTCGGCATAGCCACCATCGCTACCGGCGTTGCGATGGCACTCGTGGGCTGCACGCTCGTCGGTGCTCCGGTGAGCATTGTCGGCGTGATTGCTTGTCTCGGTGCTGTCGCATCGATCGGCCTTCGGCCCACTTGGGCCTGGGGACGCCATCGTACTTAGGAGTGCAGGTAGCGCGACGGCCATCGCCCCAAGTCGCTGTGCCGCTGGTCGGCGTGTCGCTCGATTCTCCTCGGGGCTTGGCCGGACGCTGCGGCTTGTTCTCTTACGGAGATGTAGTAGATTTTGCTTCGTCGTGAGTGTGCTCGGATTCGGTGTGCTGAATCAGAGCTCATGCAAGGCGAAGGAGGCGCTGATGGCTGTTTCCCAGGCCCAGGATCCAAACGCACGTATGAGTGAGCGTGCACATAGGGAGCTGAGCTGGGACTCGCAGGTTCCCGCCGAGAGGAAGGGGCCTGGTACGGCCCTCTTGCTGCTCGTCCTGCCGGTCCTGTGCTGTGGCGGCCCGGCCATCGCGAGCGCCGCGGCCGCGAGCGCGGTCACCCTGGGCGTCGTGGGCGGGGTGATTGGCGCAGCCCTTTTGGGCGTGGTCGTCTTCTTGCTGCGGCACCGACACCGTGGCGCGTGTTGTGCGCCGGCGCAACAGGCTCGCCCATGATGAGTACTGCAAGTGTCTCACGCCTGCAAACGGCACGGGCACTCGCGGAGGTGCTGGGCACGCGTGCACGTCTGATTGGCTTCTTGGTTGCCGCGGGTGTCGTGGCGTTCTTCTACACGCTGCTTCTACCCTTCGAGTACACCCAGCGCTTCGAGCTCGCGAACTGGGACTACCTGAACGCCGGCTTGCTCGTGTGGGCGATCGTGCTGGGGCTGGCGATGGGGCTTGTCCTCAGCGTCCAGCTCTACGCGATGCGCAAGCTTGCCGCGGCCCGGGCTGCAAGTGGCGCAGCGGGGGGCGTGGCCTTCGTCGCAAGCCTGCTCCCGAGCTTTCTGTGCTGCACCCCAATCATCCCCTCGCTACTCGCCTTCGTCGGGGTCTCAGGAGTGGGGCTGTACACGACGACGGGCACTCTGCAGCACTTCTTCGCTGTGCACCAGGACGAGTTCCTCGCAGCGAGTCTCGTGCTCCTCGCGTGCACCGCCTGGTGGGGATTGCGCAAGCTGGTGCGCTCGGAGTGCTGCACCGAGGACGGTTGTGCCCTCGAGGCGCCGCTGAGCGAGATGCCTGAGGTCCGCTCCGTCAGCTGGCGCGAGGACGCCGAGCTCGCCGAGGTACCCGCGGCGCCAACCCCGAGCGGCGACAGAGTCCCAGCACGAGGACCCGACCACGGCCATGGGGGCCGTCGATGAGCAAGGCATCGACGCGCCCGCGACCGACTGGCGCTGCCCGACGTCGAGCCGAAGCACGGCGACAGAAGCGCAACCGACTGCTGCTCGCCGCCAGTGTGACCATCGTCGTCGCGCTCGTCGCTGTGGTCATCGCCGTGCACGTGGCGACGCGTCGCTCCAATCCTGCATCGCAAAGCGTGTCGCTCCCGGTTGGCACGACCGCCCCCAATGGCACGATCACCACCCTCGATGGCAGAACGGTGACCGTGGCAGCCTTGCGAGGCAAGCCGACCCTCATCTGGTTCGTGACCACGTGGTGCTCGTCGTGCCAGGCCGGCACCCAGGCGATGGCTCAGAACCTCGCAGCGCTCGCCGCCGACGGGGTACGCGTCGTCGAGGTCGAGAACTATGCCGACCTCGGTCAGTCGGGCCCTCCGATGGACACCTTCGCCAGGACGCTCGCTGGCCCTGCCGCTTCGAACCCGGACTGGACTTTCGGCGAGGCGTCAGCAGCCCTCACCCATACCTACAACCCCAGGGCTTACCTTGACCTCTATTACCTGATCGACGCCGAGGGCAAGATCACCTACGTCAACAGCTCGCCTTCGTCGACCATGCCCCAGCTGCTCAGTGCCGCGAGGGCGCTCGCATGAGCGTCGACGCTGCTCCTACGCGCACGGTCGCAGGACGCCGGCGTTGGCGCTGGGCCTTCGCCGCAGGCATTGTCATCGTGGCCGCAGGCCTTGGCGCCCACGCTTTGGCGGGCACCGGGAGCACGGCGACGAATCCCACCATCGAGCCTGGGGGGTCACCACCGGGCTCAGCTACTGGCGCACTGGCACCCAACGGCACCTTTACGATTCCTTCAGGGACGACGGCGACGATCGATTCCCTGCGCGGGCGGCCGACGATGGTGTGGTTCGTGGCCGGTGGCTGCGCCAGCTGCGCCGCGAGCATCCCCGCAGTTGCCACCCATCTCGACCAGCTGAGAGCCGCGGGGCTCACGGTGCTCACCTTGGGCCTTTACGGCGACTTCGCCCCAGGGGTCCAGGGGGTGACCCAGCTGCTGAGCTTCGGGCAGGAGGCAACCCTCGGCAAGCCCGTCACGCGTCCAGGCTGGGAGTGGGGGATGGCGTCGAAGCGGCTTTCCCTCGCCTACGATCCCGCCGGCATCCCCGATCTCTACGTGCTCATCGGACCTCGAGGACACATCCGCTACCGCAACAGCGTGCCGGTGTCGACGATGGGGACGCTGCTCTCTGTGGCCAAGCACCTCGAGACTCACGGCTCGCCCACCGCCGCGCTCAAATCGTGCTGCTGAGGCCGGCTCCGGCGGTTTCGGCTGCATATCGGGGACACGACGGCTGCTGTGATGCTGCGTCGATCCGTCGAACCCGACCAGCTTGAGGCTGGCGCCGCGTTTTCGTTCGCGCCCAGGTCACAGAGGTCACATGCGAACACGAGCGCCTCGCGTTAACATCTCCGATTTCGTCTGCAAGGTCTGCGGAGCTTCATTCTCAGGCGAGGGGTACGTCGAATGTGGTCGATCATCAGGCGCGTACCGGCGCCACGAGTCATCATGAACTTGCTTGCGACTGCCGCGCTGGCGACTGCTGTGCTGTCGGTGATCGTCAGTCGGGCCTCAGCGCTTCCAGCGTCGAGCGCACCGGTGACCGGTTACGACATCTCGTTTCCCCAGTGCGGGGGGCCGTACCCCAGTGGCCAGGACTTCGGCATCGTCGGGGTCAACGACGGGCTTCCGGGGACGTTGAACCCCTGCTTCGGACCTTCGTCCCAGTATCAGAGCGAGCTGTACTGGGCAGTGGAGACCTCTGCCGGACCGCAACCCACCGCATCGCTCTACGTCAACACCGACGATCCTGGCGATGTGTATCCCAACGGGACGCTGGTTCCCGACTGGCCCTCGTCTGGTTCAACCCCCTATGGCGACTGCACCGCCACCACGGTGACGACCAGCGGCGGTCCAGCCCCTGCAGGTGCCAACTCACAGGCCTGTGCGTGGATGTACGGGGCCGAGCAGGCGAACGAGGACCTCTCGTGGCTGTCCCAAGCGGCTTCGGCCATCGATGCGCAGGCACCGCCGATCCCGGTCTCGGGCTCGGCGGGAGCGTACCCCTGGTGGCTCGACGTCGAGACGGCGAACCTGTGGCAGCCAGGTTCATCGGGGCAAGCGATGAACGTGGCGGTGCTCGAAGGGATGGTCGCGGCCCTCAACGCCGCCGGGGCGAGCAGTGTCGGCGTGTATTCCGCGGACTACGACTGGAGCGTGATTACCGGTGGGGTGACCTCGGGCCCGCTCGGGAGTCTTGCCGCCTGGGTCCCCGGAGCGGGGAGTCTCGCCGCCGCCGAGGCCAACTGCTCGGAGCCGTCGTTCAACGGTGGCCCAGTGGCCTTGGCGCAGTGGACCCAGACCTACGACGGTGACGTGGTTTGCGGCTCTTCCACCGCAGTCTCCAGCGTCACACCGCTGCCGACCCAGATCTACGGGACCGACGCCATCGGGACTTCCATCGCGATCTCCCAGCAGGAGTTCCCGAACCCCGGCTCCGCCAGCGCCGTCGTCCTGGCCCGGTCAGACTTCTTCTCCGACGCCCTCGCGGGTGGCCCACTGGCGGCGGCGGTCCACGGACCGCTCCTCATCACTCCCGGGGCTTCGCAGAGCTCGACCCTCGATCCTCGGGTCCAGGCTGAGATCCAGCGCGTCCTTCCCCAGGGCGGTACCGTCTACATCCTGGGTGGGCCGCTCGCGATCAGCCCGAATGTCGATCTGACGTTGGAGGGCCTGGGGTACAAGGTCGTCAGGGAGGCCGGAAGCGACGAGTACGCTACGGCTGTTGACATCGCGGAGGCACTCGGGAACCCCAAGACGATCTTCTTGGCAACCGGCCTGAATTTCTATGACGCGCTGTCCTCGGTGCCGGCGGCAATCGAGGAGGGCGCGGCGATCTTGTTGACCGACGGTTCCACCCAGGCTCCGGAGACCGCGGCCTATCTCGGCGAGCATCCCGGTGACACGGTCTATGCCATCGGTGGACCGGAGGCCGCTTACGGAGCGGATCCCTCGGCTATCCCGGTGTACGGCCAGGACCTTTTCGGGACCGCGGCGGCGGTGGCGACGAGGTTCTTCCCCAACGCCGCGATGTACGGCGCGGCAACTGACGCCGACTTCCCCGACGCCCTCGGCGGTGGGGTATTCATGGCGACCGGCGGCCGTTTGGGTCCCATGCTCCTCGTCGATCCTGGCTCTGCCACGCTGGCGCCGAGCGTGGCCGCATACCTCGGGACGCTCGCACCGAACACGCCGGGGTTTGTCTTCGGAGGGCCGCTGGCTGTTCCTGGGCCGGTCCTCAGTGCCCTACAGGCGGCGGTGGGGTAGCTGCGCCGTGCACCGCAGGGGTCAGGGGACCTGCGACCCGCGGCAGCCGCGCGAACACCGGCCGCCACGGCGCCGACGGATGGTGGCGACTGCGTTCGCCGCTCTCGTCGCCGGCGCAACGCTGGCAGCGTGCTCGGGCAGCGCCCCCCGATCGATCTCCTCACCATCGCGGACCCACCGGCGGGCCTCCCCGTCCTCGCGGACCCAGCCTCAACCTTCGTCGACGACGTCGAGCACGACGACGACCTCCACGCCCGCAGTCTCTGTGTGCCAACCGGCACAGCTCGGGATCGCGCTGACCGGATCGGCGGGAGCTGCGGGAACCATCGAGCTCACGTTCTCCCTCACGAACCACTCCGGCGATCGGTGCACGATGTATGGGTACCCGGGAATGCTCCTCCTCGGCCCCAACGGTGCCGGTGTCCCCACGACGGTGATCCGGGGTGGAGCGCTGGCCTTCGAGAACATCACGCCTACGGCGGTGTCCCTGGCCCCTGGGGCCAGCGCGTATTTCAACGTTGGCTACAGCGACGTCCCGGGGGTGCCGCCGAACTGCTCGACCGCTTCGCAACTCGAGATCACCCCGCCGAACGACACGGCCCATGTCGTCGTGGCGCTGCCGTCGGGCATCCATGCCTGCGAGGGCGGCAAACTCAACGTCTCGGCCGTGTTTGCCTCGACGGACGCCTCGGCCACCCAGACGACGGCGCCGAGCCTGCCCTGAGCTCGCCGCGGGGTGCCGGGCGCCGGGGGCAATAACGGCCAGTATCGGCCTTGGCCGTCAGCTCGACCAACTGTTGGAATCGATCACTCGAGGCCGGCCAGGCGGAGTCCCTGGTGCATCCGGGCCTCCACCTCGATGGGGAAGGCGTTCAGGTTCTCCGGCGGCGCTCCCATCTTCCCGTCGACGTAGCGGCGGTAGACGCCGCCGAGGATGGCGGCCGACCGCCAGGAGGTGAAGGCCATCCAGTAGTCGAGCTGGTCGAGCGGGCGCCCTGACCGTTCCGCATATCGGCGGGCCAGGTCCTCGGCGCTGGGGAACCCGGGGGCGCGGGTGGGGATCTCGCCCCGGCGGCTCGTGGCATCGGAGGTCGACCAGGAGCGCAGCAGATAGGCGACGTCGGAGAGCGGGTCTCCCAACGTGCACAGCTCCCAGTCGACGATGGCCAGAACCGTCCCGTCCCGACCCACCAACGCGTTGCCGAGGCGGAAATCGCCGTGCACGAGCAGTCCCGCTGACTCGGCCGGCCGATGCGTCACGAGCCAGTCATGGAGCCGGGTCATGCCGCGGAGATCATCGAGCCCGCAGGCGTCCCATTGCGTCGCCCAACGCTTCAGCTGACGGTCGAGATAGCCGTCCCGGCGCGCCAACCCCCCTAGGCCAACGGCATCGACGTCGATCGCATGCAACGCCGCTAACGCATCGACCAAGTTCTGCGCGGCCCGCTGACGTTCGGCAGTCGATGGCAACAGTCGTTGCGCATCGCCGATGGTGTGAACTGCGACGCCGTCGACGTAGGTCATCACGAAGAAGGGTGCGCCTGTCACGGTGGGGTCGCTACACGCGCCGACCATGCCAGGAACCGGTACCTCGGTGCCCGCCAGGGCACTCATGATGCGATGCTCGCGGATGACGTCGTGGGCAGTCGCTAGGAGTGCACCGACGGGAGGACGGCGAAGGACGTAACGGTGGTCCTCGGTATCGGTGACGAGATAGGTCAGACATGAATGACCACCAGTCACCCGCTGATACTGCAGCGGCGGCCGCGCCCCATCCACGTGCTCGGCGAACCAGCGATCGACCGCGTCCACTTCGATCCCGAGGAGGCCTGTGCGCCAGCCTTCCATAGTGCCTGATTATGGCGGTTGACAACCCATCAAGAACGCATTACAAATATGACGGTTACGTAACTTCTGCGCCGGAGCGGTGGAATCGGCGTGGCGGTTGCGGCGGCACGAGTGGAGTCACCAACAAGGGGGGAGTCGCCGCGACCGTGCACGCCTAACATCGCCGGGGTGAAAGTCGACGCGTTCATTTCGAGCGTTCGTGGTGCTGCCCAAGACGCGCGCCGTGCCCGGACCGTCGGCTACGACGGCCTGTGGTCTGCAGAGCTGGACCACGACCCGTTCCTGCCGCTGGGTCGCGCTGCGGAAGCCTCGTACCCGCTCGAACTCGGCACCTCGATCGCTGTCGCGTTCGCCCGGTCCCCGATGACGCTTGCCGCGACCGCGTGGGACCTGCAGGCCCTTTCCGAGGGCCGTTTCATCTTGGGGATCGGCTCCCAGGTTCGTGCCCATATCGAACGGCGTTTCTCGATGCCGTGGTCTCGTCCAGCGGCGCGCATGCGCGAGTTCATCTGTGCCATGCGGGCGATCTGGACCGCGTGGCAGGAGGGGACGCCCCTTGACTTCCGCGGGGACTTCTACACCCACACCCTCATGACGCCGAACTTCGACCCCGGTCCACTTCCTTGCGGACCGCCTCGGGTCATGCTGGCGGCCGTCGGAGCGGCGATGACCTCGGTCGCAGCCGAGGTTGCCGACGGCGTGCTCCTACATGCGTTCACGACGAGGCGTTATATCCGAGAAGTCACCTTGCCAACGCTCCGCCAGGCCCTGGATCGCTCCGGGCGTGCTCGCGCGCAGTTCGAGGTGAAGTACGCGCCGTTCATTGCCAGCGGGGCCGACGAGGGCGAGCTCGAGCAGTCGATCAGTGAGCTGCGCCGGCGCATCGCTTTCTATGCGTCGACCCCGACGTACCGTCCCGTGCTCGAGCTCCACGGGTGGGGTGGCCTGCAGGCGGAGCTGAATGATCTCGCCCGCCAGGGACGCTGGGACGACATGGGGGCACTCGTCGACGACGAGGTGCTCGAGGCCTTCGCCGTCATTGCGCTGAGGTCGCAGCTCCCTTCCGCGCTCGGTCGGTGGGTCAAGGGTCTCGCTGACCGGGTCAGCGTGTCGTTGCCGACGCCACAGAGCTCCGAGGAAGAAAGCGCCATGATCGCCGAGTTGCGCCAGGCGGCGGGGGATGGCGATGGCTGAGGCCGGGCCGGTCGTCAGGGTGGAGCACCGGGGTGACGTCGCACTGGTCATTCTCGATCGTCCAGCGGTGCGCAACGCCGTCAACCTCGCGCTCGCCCAGGGCATCTGCGACGCGATGGCGGCCTGCGCACCGGCGCGAGCGATCGTCCTCACTGGCGCGGACCCCGCATTCTGCGCCGGACTTGACCTGCGCTCGCTCGGTGTCGAAGGTCTTGGGGATCTTCCTCCTTTCGTGGCGGCGGTGGCCGGATCACCGATTCCGGTGATCGCCGCGGTCAACGGGCCCGCAGTGACCGGAGGGTTCGAGCTCGCGCTGGCGGCCGACTTCATCGTCGCCTCCGAGCGGGCCGCATTCGCCGACACCCATCTGCGAGTCGGTGTCTATCCCGGACCGGTCATGGTCGATCTCCCACGCCGGGTCGGGGATGCCTGGGCGCGTGAGCTGTCTTTGACAGGGAACTTCGTGGACGCTGCGACGGCGTTGCGCATCGGTCTGGTCAACCATGTGGTCCCCCACGACGACCTCGTTCCCTTCGCCGTGGAGCTCGCTGGAGCGATTGCCGAACAGGACCCGGAGATGGTGGCCGCCATGCGGCGCGAGTGGGGTGCACCGATCGACGAGGCCCGCCGTGCTCACGAGGACTCCATTCGTCGGAGCAGCTTCACGGGGGTTACTGCGGCCGACATCGCTTCCCGGCGCCAACGCGTTCTCGATCGCTCCCGAGCGCAGCGCGGCACGGGGGCCTGAGTCCAGCCTCACCGCTGATCGGACGCCCAGGTGGCCGCGGGCCGTGCCTTTCAGCCGCCGGGTCCCCCCCAGAGCATCCCGGCAAGCGGGTGACCGAGGTCGAATTCGACGTCGGCGAATCGAGCAGCCTCCTTTTGGAGCTCCTCGACGCTCCAGAAGCCCTCCTTCTTGATCTCGTCGACGATGCTGAAGGGCTTGAACAGGTAGATGGAGCCGCCGTGGACGAAGAACACCCGTCCGTGGATCGGGCAGCTTTCGGTGCAAAGGTACGCGACGAAGGGGGAGATGTTGCCCGGGTGCATCGGCGTCCATTCACCCGGTGCGGGCTCGGGCATCTCGGCGCCAGGTGAGACCGTGCCGATGAGACGGGTCGCGGCGGCCGGCGCGATGCAGTTGACCCGGACCCCGTAGCGTGCGAGCTCGGCGTCGGCGATGATCGAGAAGGTGGCGATGCCGGTTTTCGCCGCTCCGTAGTTGGTCTGTCCGCGATTGCCGAACAGGCCGGAGGTTGATGAGGTGTTCACCACCGCCCGAGGAACCTCACGGCCTTCTTTGGACTGGTCGCGCCAGTAGCTGGCTGCCCAACGCGTCGTACAGAAGTGACCCCGCAGATGGACGCGGATGACCGCGTCCCATTCCTCGGGGCTCATGTTGACGAGCATGCGGTCGCGCAGGATGCCGGCGTTGTTGACCAGGATGTGGAGGTCCCCGAACGTCTCGACTGCCTGATTGACGAGGCGCTGCGCCCCCTCCCAGTCGGCGACGTCGTCGTAGTTGGCGACGGCCTCACCGCCGGCGGCCTTGATCTCCTCGACGACCTGCTGCGCGGGGGTCTTGTCCGCACCCTCTCCTCTGGCGTCGCCACCCAGGTCGTTGACGACGACCTTCGCCCCTTCGCGGGCGAAGAGCAGAGCGTGCTCGCGGCCGATGCCCCTGCCGGCCCCGGTGATGATGGCAACTCGACCCTCGAGCGTCTTCATGCGTGCTCCTTTAGTAGCTATGCCTGTGGTCGCGTTTGTTCTGGCAGCGGTGCGTTGGCTGCCCGTGCTGCGGTCCCGAATCCCCCATGGAGGGACCCGGGTGCACGTGGTCCTGGTTCGGTGTTGACGGTTGCACCGTAGTTCGAACACCCCTGCCTGGCACAAACTCCCAGGAGGGCCCGGGAACAGCGCGCTGAGGACATCCGTCGCTTCCTCGTTTCGTCGCCGGGCCTCAGGGCGGCGTTGGCGAGGGTCACGGTCGGAGCCAGGAGAGAATTCGCCGGGGCGCTCGCAAATGAGCGAAACTGCTGCCTATGAAGCCTGCACCCTTCGAGTGGCACGGTCCCGAGCGCCTCGAGGAGGTTCTGGCGCTGCTCGCCGAGTACGGCGACGACGCGAAGGTTCTCGCCGGGGGCCAGAGTTTGGTGCCAATGCTGGCGTTGCGCCTGACGCGCTTCGATCATCTGGTCGACGTCAACAGGGTGGAGGGCTTGGCGGGGATCTCCCGCCTCGATGGCTGGCTCCGCGTCGGCGCGACGACGCGCCATCGCGTGCTCGAGCGCGACCCCCAGGTCCACGAAGCGGTCCCGCTCCTCGCTCGGGCGACCCCGCACGTTGGCCACTTCCAGATTCGCAATCGGGGCACGCTTGGGGGCGCCGTGGCGCACGCGGACCCCGCGGCGGAGCATCCGGCCGTTGCCCTGGCGCTCGACGCAGTGATGGAGGTCTCCTCAGTCCGCGGTGCTCGAGAGGTGGCGGCGCGGGACTTCTTCGAAGGCACCTGGGCCACCGTGCTCAGCCCCGACGAGGTACTGACCGGCGTGCGCTTCCCCATTCGTGCCGAGCGATCCGGTTTCGCTGTCGAGGAGGTTGCCCGCCGGCATGGGGACTTCGCTCTCGTCGGCGTCGTGTGCGCCGTGACGGCTGGCGCAGGCGCGGGCGATCGCTTGGACCGTGCGGCGCTTGCGCTCTTCGGCGTCGGCGGCACCCCGGTGAGAGCCACGACGGCGGAGCGAGCGCTGCTTGAGGGCGCGTCGCTCGAGGAGGTGGGTATGGCTGCGGCGAACGAGATCGATCCGGTCGACGATCTGCACGCCAGCGCCAGGTATCGACGAAAGGTCGCTGGCGTTCTCGTGCAGCGAGCACTGGGGCGAGCAATCGAGGAGGCGCGCCGTGGCTGAGCGGACCATCGAGCTGACCGTCAACGGCGAGGCCAGGACCGTCGTCGTCGAGGACCGAACGACGCTCGCAGACGCACTACGGGAGCAGTGCCACCTGACCGGGACGCACCTCGGCTGCGAGCACGGCGTGTGCGGCGCGTGCACCGTGTTGCTCGACGGAGAAGCCGTCCGCTCGTGCCTTCTCTTCGCCGTGCAAGCGGCGGGGTCCGAGGTGACGACGATCGAGGGACTCAGTCCCGCGGACGGGTCGCTCACGACGGTGCAGGAGGCATTCCGCGAGTGTCATGGCCTGCAATGCGGCTTCTGCACTCCGGGGTTCGTGGTCTCGGTCACCGCGTTCTTGGCGGAGAACCCGACACCGACGGACGAGGAGATTCGTGAGGCGCTCAGCGGCAACCTCTGCCGATGCACCGGCTACCAGGGCATCATCAAGGCGGTCCGTCTGGCCGCCGAACGCCTCCAGCCTGCCAACGCGACCTGAGCCCGCCTCGAGGGTCGGGTGGAACCAGGAGCGCAAGGTCGCGAGGTGCCCGGTGCCGGCGAGCAGACGGCGCGCTTCGTCGAACGCTGGACGCAGCGCAGCGGGATCCGTATCCGTTACGCGGACAACGCGCCAGCGGATCCCGTGGGGCTTCCGATCCTCTTCGTCCCCGGCCTGAGCGACGTCGCAGAGGAATATCGAGAGACGCTGGAGTTCTTCACGCCGCGACGCTGCATCGTGGTCGAGGTGCGCGGCCGCGGCCGCAGCGACGCTCCGGCGAGCGGCTATCGCTCGGCGGACCACATGGCGGACCTCGCTGCCGTGGTCGCCGAGGAGGGCTTGTCGCGGTTCCACCTGATGACCTTTTCCCGCGGGACGACGTGGGCACTCGATCTGGCGTTCGCCAACCCTGGGGCGGTGGCTTCGGTGTCGATCGGCGACTATCGCGCAGGCGAGGTCAGGATCGAAGGGTTCGTCGAGCGCCTGTGGGCCTCGAGCTTCAGGGGAAAGAGGCTCTCCGATCGCATCCAGCGCCACGTGCTCGACGAGTTGGCTCGGGAGTCCAAGCCGCGCGAGTGCTACGAGGCGCTCGCAGCGCTCGGCGTGCCGGTGCTCGTCGCGAGGGGCACGGCCGGTGGCATCGTGGACGACGCGGTTGCCGCGCGCTATCGCGAGGCGATCCCCGACGTTGAGATCGTGACCATCCCGGGCGCTGCGCACGACCTCTTCCGGCCCTCCCGGACCGCTTACCCTGCCGCCGTGCAGGCGTTCCTCGCGCGGCGAACCAAGGAATGAGGATCGGGCTCAGCGCCGGTGCTCGGAGCGTGGAGCGCGCGATCGAGCAGGCGACCGAAGCGGAGGCCGCCGGCATCACCAGCCTGTGGTATCCCGGGGCAGTCGGTGGCGACCCTCTCGTCCAGATGGCATTCGCCGGTCGGGCGACGTCGCGCCTGGAGCTCGGGACCGCGGTCCTCCAGACCTATCCCTGTCACCCCACCTTGCAGGCCTCGCGGATCAAGGCCGTAAGGGAGGCCGTGGGTCGGCCCGTCACCCTGGGCATCGGCCCATCGCACCAGAGCGTCGTCGAGGGGCTCGGGTACTCCTACGACCACGTCGGGCAAGACACCGAGCGCTACGTCGAGGCGCTGGTCGAGGTGCTCGACGACGAGACCCCCTTGCTCCTCGCCGCGCTCGGTCCGCGACTGCTCCGCGTGGCGGGTGAGCTTGCGAGTGGAACGATCACCTGGATGGCGAACGCGCGTGCCATCGAGACCCATGTCGCGCCCCGCATTGTCGAGGCGGCGCGCCGTGCCGGGCGGCCAGCACCGCGAATCGTCGCAGGCCTGCCGGTGGCCGTCGACTCCGACGTCGACGCTGCGCGTGCCGGCGCCGAGGAGCAGTTCGGCTTCTACGCGACTTTGCCGAATTACCAGCGAATCCTCGCTCGTGGGGGCATTCGCTCGCCGGCAGAAGCTGCCATTGTCGGTGATGAAGAGCAGGTGCGTCGCCAGGTCGAAGCGTTGTTCAGCGCCGGGGCAACCGACGTCTGGGCGGCACCGTTCGCAGTCGGCGAGGATCGATCGGCCTCCCGGGCCCGTACGCGCAGCGTGCTGGCGGAACTGGCACGGAGCTGAGGCGCAGGCCTCAGGAGAAGACGAAGTGCTCGATCGCTCTGGCAAGCTCGACCGGCATGTCCCCTTGGATGCTGTGGCCGGCGTTGTCGAAGCGAGACACCGTTGCACTCGGGAGGCGGCGGAGCAGCTCTGCCTCGTCGTCGTCTCCGACGACCGACTGGGGGAGCATGCCACGTGCGAGCATCACAGGTACCTGGATCCTGCTCACGAGGTCCCAGAGCTGGCCGTACATCGGCTGATCGCCCTTGCGATCCTCGAGCTGCTCGTTCCGAGTGCTCTGACTCCCCGCCGGTTCGCCCCCGGTGGGTTCCCGCCACCGTGCCCATCGCCAGACCCAGGTCCCGTCCTCGCGTTGCACCGCGTTGTGGAGGATCCCCCGCCGCAGGGATGAAACGCTTCGCGTCGGGTTGAAGGCGACCGTCCGCTCGAGCAGCTCCTCGAAGCTCGCGAACGTTGGCGGCCCGTTAATGAAGTCAGCGATCTGCTTGGACTTCTCAGGGGTCACCCCGGGGGTGATGTCGACCAGGACGACCTTGCGAACCAGGTGGGGAGCGACGTTCGTCAAGGCGATCGTCGTGAGCCCGCCGAGCGACATCCCGACGACGCCAGCGGCGTCCGGCGCGAGGGCTTCGATTGCGACCGCAACGTCGCGCGCGAACAGCTCGGGGTCGAGCATCCGCCGCCCGCGCTCACTCGGCGGATCGGAGTGGCCATGGCCTGGAAGGTCAATGGCGACCAGTGGCCGCTCAAGTGCCATGGCCACGGTGTCCCAGGTATGGGCGTTCTGGGATCCGCCGTGGAGCAGCACCAGCGCTGGCGGCGCGGCTCCCCACACCAGCGCGCTCAGGCGGCGTCCGGGAGCGACCTCGACGAACTCACGACGCACCTGGGGTGGCCCGCTGTAGGGGAGTCCGTACTCCTCGGCGTTCTCGTGGAACAGCCCGAACTCGTCGTAGTCGATGCGCTGGACCATCTTTCCTCCCCTGAAGGCCATCGCCTCCCTCGTGCCCGGATCGTCACTGCCAACGACCCGAGGCAGCTCGCTGCCTCCGCCCCGAACCAGTCGCGTCGTTCGGACGGCGACCAGACCCGACGATAACGCGGTCGATCCTCGGTTGGCCCTTCGGAGATCTTCGTGGTGGACTTGGGCATGCCGAGCATCGACGTCGGGGTCTACATCCCCCAGATCGCCTTCCGCTTCGAAGACCTGGTGGATCGAGCAGGCTGGGCTGATGAGCTGGGGCTCCACTCGTTCTGGCTGATGGACCATCTGTACCCACCAGGCCTTCCGAACCAGCCGAGCTTCGAGGCCTTCACGCTCGCCGCCGCGCTCCTTGCTCGGACCAGCCGGATCAGGCTCGGTCACATGGTCACGTGCAACAATTTCCGCCACCCGGCGCTCGTGGGGAAGATGGTGTCGACATTGGAGGCGATCTCGGGGGGGCGCTTCATCCTCGGGATCGGCAGTGGTTCGGTGCCTGCCGAGCACGACCAGGTCGGCCTGCCGTGGGGGTCCTTCACCGAGCGCACGGAGCGACTCGCAGAGTCACTCGAGATCCTGACGTCGATGCTCGGCCAGGAGCGGACCACCTTCGAGGGTCGCCACTACGTCGTCAAGGACCTGCCCAACCTGCCCCAGCCGCAGCGGCGCCCAGAGGTGCTCGTCGGTGGCGGCGGGGCACGGACGCTGGCGCTCGCCGCGCGCTATGCGGACATCTGGAACTGCGCGACCTATGACCTGGCACACCTCCGGGAGCGGGTGCACGCGCTGCGCGAGGCGTGCGCGAGCGTCGAGCGGGAGTTCTCATCGATCCGGCTCTCGCTGGAGGCGGTCTTGGTGACGGCGGAGACCGACGAAGCGGTCGACGACGCACTCGCCCTCGCCGAGCGCCGCTATGGCGGGCCAGGGTTCGGCTTGACCGAGGCGGGCTTCATCGGCACCCCGCAGCGAATCGCCGAGCGGATTCGCGCCTTTGCCGCCGAAGGGATCACGCTGTTCGTGTTCTTCCTCCACGATCGGGGGACTCGCCGGACGCTCGAGCTCCTCGGGGAACAGATCGTCCCCGCCCTGAGCGACTGAGGGCAGGCGCACACGTCGGCCACATGGGGCGTTCGTGCGTCGCGCGTACCGATGGCGTGAGGTGCCGGAGGACCTCAGGGCAGGAGCCCCTCAGGAGCTTCGTCGAGGGCCGCATCGATGGCGCGTGCGAGCGCACGCGCTGCTGCCGCATCCAGCTCCAGCGCGACCCGTGCGCCGGGACCGATCGAGCGGTTGATGAAGTCGATGTTGAGCGTGTGATCGGCGGGGGCGTGAGCGGGGTGATCGACATAGACGGTGGCTTCAGTGGTGGTGAACCACCCCTCCGGGCCCTTCGCGCTCACCTTGAGCGGGATGGATTTCGTGAGGTAGGTGCACATCTCAGGACGCGAGGTGGGTGCCGAAGAAGTCCCAAATCCGTCGCCAGCCGTCGGTGGCGGCTTCGGGGCGGTACGCGGGCCGGTCGACGCTGAAGAATGCGTGGCCCGCTCCCTCGTAGGAGTGGAATTCATGGGGCTTGCCGAGACGGGTGAGCTCCTTGTCGAAGGCATCCACCTCCTCGGGGGAGGGGTATTGGTCTTCGGCTCCGAACAGTCCGAGCAGTGGGCAGGACAAGTTCGGGAGCAGGCCGGCAAGCGGCTTGAAGGCTACTGGTGCACCTTCAGGCGGGTCGAAGAACGCGAAGGCCCCGTAGCAATCGACCGCCGCATCGAGGCGGAGGCTGCAAGCTGCAAGCACGCTCTGGCGCCCGCCAGAGCAGTAGCCGATGACGCCGATCTTTCCGTTGGCACCGGTGAGGGCACGCAGGTACCGGGCGGCACCGTCCACGTCGCCCACGAGGCGCTCGTCGGGAACCCCGCCTGCTGCCCTGACCGCGGCGGCAGCGTCATCGGGGCTGGCACCGGGAGCCTCTCGCGAGTAGAGGTTCGGGCAGAGGGCCGCGTAGCCGTAGAAGGCGAAGCGCCGGGTGATCTCCTTGGTCGGGTCGTCGTAGCCCGGCATGTGGTGAATCACCACCACGCCGCCGTAGCGGTCTCTTCCGAGTGGCCGAGCGAGGTAGCCCTCGATGACGTCCCCCTGGGCTCCGGCGAAGTGCACGGTTTCGGCCAGCAACGCGTCGCTCATGAGTGATTCTCCTCCAGGCTTTCGTCAACCACGTGCTCGGGCGGGTTCGGGCGTTCACCCCTCAAGACATCAGAGGAGCGAACCTCGGGTCCCCTCCGGGGGCGAGCCCCGGCCGGTGACCCGGCCCTCAGGCTACCGGGCCGTTCTCGGCGCTGCCGAGACGACGGCACACGGTGGACACCACCGAGACGACGCGATCGCCCTCGCCACGGTCGCAGAGGGTGACCCGTACGAAGCCAAGGTCATCGGTGCGCTGCAGGAGGTCTGCACGCGCCACGAGCGGCCCGGCGCTGAGCCGTCCGAGATACCGGATGTCGAGATCGATGACGCCGAAGGTCCCGTGAGGAGCCAGCACGTGCTCAGAGGCGAGCTCGCCGATTGTCGCCTGTACGCCTCCTTGGATGGTCCGGGTCCAAGGATTGGCGATCGAGGCGTTGGGCTCCACCACGAGCGTGCGGTCGTCGGCGATGGATGGACGGATGTGAGATTCGAACGACGAAAGGGACTCCAGCGCCGCGGTGCCCGAAGACCCCGGCAGCGGCGAGCCCACCACGGCCATCCGCCCCGGTGCGCGCTGGTCCTGGGGCCTTGGTGCGGGGACGGGCTGGTTGAGGAAGGTGACGATCGCCCGAGCGAACGGAGCGTGCCCGGCATCGACCAGGACCTCGCCGACGAACAGGCGCCGGCCAACCTTCAGGGGATGGCAGACCAGGTGTGCCCATCCCCCCGCCGGTGGCGCCGCGAGGAGCTGGATCCGCAGGTCCACCGTGGGGTGGATGGGGCCGGTGGGGGGGCACCCGGCCACGATGTCGGCCATCGTCGCCAGCGCGCCGATGCGAGGGCGACTCGTGGCCGCGGCCCAGACCGTCGGACCCAGGGTGGCGCGCCCGTGGGTCACGCCATCGCGGACCCAGGTCTTGAGCCAGAGGCTCGCGATCGCTCCCCCCGGTTGAGCGGAAGGGTCATGGGCGGGCAGGCGAGCCTCGGGCGCGCGTGCAGAGGGAGAAATGGCCATGAATTTGCACTCAGCTTAGTTTCTCGGAAGGGCGCCCTGCCAACTAACCTTCGTGCATCGACCTGCGCGAAGCCATGCGCACCACGCCTGCGGTGCGCGAGTTCACTGACGATCCGCTTCCCGACGAGGTGCTCTACGAGATCCTCGATGACGCGCGGTTTGCCCCGAACGGGGGGAACCGTCAGGGATGGCACGTGATCGTGGTCCGCGACCGGGCGACGAAGCACCGCATCGCCGAGCTCTACGAGCTCGGCATGCGTGAGTACGCCGCGTACCTGAGAGCGGGGCTCGTACCGTTCGCTGCCTCGGAGGCCTCCGAGGGGTCGGGGAAGTCGTCGCGACCGGCGGTCGACCTCGAGGCAGCACGGACGATCCCATCACCAGGGGGCTTCCCCGACTACATGGTGGACGCCCCCGTGCTGCTCGTGGTGACCCTCGACCTGACGAAGGTGGCGGCAGTGGACACCGGTCTCGGGCGTCTCCCCCTGGCAGCCGGCGCCTCCGTCTACCCTTTCGCTCACAACATCTTGCTCGCAGCGCGTGCCCGAGGCTTCGGCGGGCACTTCACCACCGTGCTCTCGCGCCAGGAGCACGAGCTCCGCACGCTGCTGGCGATCCCCGACGAGCAAGTGCTGGCGACGATGCTGCCGCTGGGGAAGCCGGCGCGAAGCGTGAAGAGGCTGCGGCGCTTGGCGGTCGAGGAGTTTGCGACCCTCGAGACCGCAGGTGGGCCGAGGTTGACGAGGCCCGAGGCGTCGCGGTAGGGACCGAGCGTGCCGGCGGCTCAGCGAGCGTGTTCGCGCGCCGCAGCGTCGGCGCCCGGAGACTCGTGCCGCGCGGGCTTGATGAGGACCTTCCCGATCGCCTGACGGTCGGCGACTGCACGAAGCGCATCCGCGGTCTTCTCGAGAGGGAAGACGGCGGAGACATAGGGATGGATGCGACCTGCGCTGAAGAGCGACTGAAGCTCCTCTTCGTCCCGGCGGGCCTGCTCGGGTGCGTGCTGGGAAAAGGTGCGGATCTCGAAGCCCTTCACGATGACCCCCTTGAGCAGGACGAGGTTGAGGGGGATGCGCGGGATCTCCCCTGAGGCGAACCCGACGGTGACGAAACGGCCGCCCCAGCGGGTCGAGCGCAGCGCCGCCTCGGCGTAGGGGCCACCGACTGGGTCGATGACCACGTCGGCCCCGGCGCCGTCGGTGGCGGTCCTGATCGCTTCCTTGAGGTCCTCGGCGGTGTAGTTGATGAGACGCTCGGCGCCTCGCATGCGGCAGACCTCGAGCTTGGGATCCGACGAGGCTGCCGCGACCACCCGAGCCCCCATGATCTGGGCAAGCTCGACGGCGGCAAGCCCGACGCCGCCTGCGGCGCCCAGGACGACCACCCAGTCGCCGTTGCCGACTTCGGCGACGCTGCGCAGTGCGTGGAAGGCCGTGGCGTAGACGACGTGGTAGCCGGCGGCATCGGCGAGGTCGATCCCCGCGGGCAGGAGCTCGAGGGAGGCCTCGGGGACGAGGATCTGCTCGGCGAAGCAACCGACCATCGCTCCCCCTCGGACCCGGTCGCCGGGACGAAGGCGCGTGACACCCGTCCCGACCGACCGGACCGTGCCGGCGAATTCGCTGCCAGGGGTGAAGGGGGGCGGCACGCGAACCTGGTACTGGCCGGTGCCGATGAGCACGTCAGGGAAGTTCACGGCAGCCGCAGCGATGTCGACGACGACCTCTCCGGGGCCCGGGACGGGATCCGGCAGTTCCTCGATGACGACGGACTCAGGCGGACCGTAGGCGAGGTAGCGCGCCGCGAGCATGCGGGCTCACTGTAGTGCCACCCTCCGCACCGGGGGCGAGCCCGGTCGCGGGCGTGGCCCGGCTGCATGGGCGGACGGGCCGCTGGGTACGAAGCGCTGGCCTCGGCGCTTCGCTCAGCTGTTCGTCCGGTGGACCTCCTAGGATGAGGCGTGCACGGCCGGCGAGGTGGCTCGTCGACCGGCGTCTTTCGGTCGCCTGCTCGATGCTGCGTTGAAGGAGGATGGAAGGTTGCAACTCAAAGCTGGAGCTCGCCTGAAGAGCACGGTCTGCGACGCTGAGGTGGTGGTGGTGCGGGCCCCAGCCGGCGACGTCGAGTTGACCTGTGGCGGTCAACCCATGGTCGTCCTCGGGGAGGAGTTCGAACCCGGTAAGGCTCCTGAGCCCGGGAAGGACGAGGGGATCCTGCTGGGGAAGCGCTACACCGACGCAGAGGGCACCATCGAGGTGCTTTGCACCAAGGCGGGGACCGGTTCGCTCTGGTTGGACGGCCAACCGCTCAAGGTGAAGGAAGCGAAGCCCTTGCCCTCCTCGGACTGAGGCTGGCGGTCGTACGCCGAATCGGGAGCGCCAAGCCTCGGTGGCCACCGAACTTCCCGACCTGGGCTACAAGCCCACGGTGGGAGAAGCGATCAAGCGCGCGGCGCAGCGCTTCGGTGACGTCGACTTCCTCGTCCTGCCCGATCGGCGCATGACGTTCGCACAAGCTGAAGCGTGGTCACGACGCCTCGCGCGCCAGATGCTCGCGAGCGGGCTGGGGAAGGGCAGTCGGGTCGGACTCTTCTTCACCTACGGGCCGGAGTTCGTCGTGGCGTGGCTTGCCGCGCTACGGATCGGGGCGCTGGTGATGCCTTTCAGTACGGTCTCCAAGCCTCCTGAGCTCCGCAGGATGCTGCGCATGGGCGACGTCGCGGTCCTCCTCGCGCCGGCGAGGCTGCTCGGGATCGACGTCTGCCGCTACCTCGAGGAGGTCGTCCCCGGACTCTCGGACCAGGCTGGCGATCGACCGCTCCTTGTCGACGAGCTCCCGTATCTCCGTTCGATCTGGATGGTCGGAGCGGCGAGCATCCCCTGGGCCCGTGCGATCTCCCTCGTCGACCCCCAGGTGGATCAGCGCACCGGGCCGCACGTCGGCGCTGACGGAGCCGAGGCGACCGATGCGTTGCTGGCCCAGGTCGAAGAAGAGGTGGTGCCTGCGGACCTGGCCCAGGTGACCTACACCTCAGGATCGAGCGCGCTCCCCAAGGGCGTGGTCCACTCCCACGGTTCGATCGTTCGGACGACTGCGCACTTTGGCGAGCTGGTGCAATCCGGGTCATCCGGGATGACAGCCACCCCCGGGGCTCGCCCGGCCTCGCCGGGGGAACGGAGGGTCTTCTGCGCGTTCCCCTTCTTCTGGATCGGGGGAACCCTGGTGCTCGGGGGTGCGTTGCACAGTGGGTTCACGATCCTGTGCCTCGAGCGCTTCGAACCGGAGGAAGCGCTGACCATGGTGGAGCGCGAGCGCGCGACGAGCGTCGCCGCGTGGCCGTCGTTCATCCAGTCGATGAGGAACCATCCGAGCCGGGTGGGACGGGATCTTTCGAGCTGTCCGATGCTGACCGACGGCCCCTCCGACGTCGCCCTCGTGAACAGCCCCGTGCCCGGGGTCCCCGCGCATCGGGGGATGAGCGAGACGGTGGGCAACTGGTACGGGGTCGACCGCAGGGTCATGGACCCCATCACCGGCGCGGACCTTCCCGAGGGGGCCGAAGGCGAGCTTCTCGTTCGGGGATACGGGCTGATGCAGGGGTACTACAAGAAGGAGCGCGAGGAGGTCTTCGATCCCGACGGTTGGTTCCACACCGGCGATCGTGCGTTCCTGCACGGGGATCGTCCCTACTTCAAGGGCCGTTACTCCGAGACCATCAAGGTCCGCGGCGCCAACGTCTCCCCGCGCGAGGTCGAGCTCATGCTCGAAGGGGTGCCCGGCGTCCAGCATGCCATCGTCATGGGGCTCCCCCGTTCCACCGGTTCAGCTGGGACGGCGGAGCTGGACGAGGAGGTGACGGCGGTCGTGGTGCCGGCCCCGGGTTGCGCGCTCGACCCCGCGGCGCTGGCGGATCGTGCACGTGCCGAGCTGTCCGCGTACAAGGTGCCCACGCGCTGGGAGCTCTTTGAGGCAGAGGACGAGGTTCCTTGGCTCGGCTCCGGCAAGCCGGACAAAGGGAAGCTCCGCGAACTCTTGCGTCGCCGGCACGCCGGGCCCTGATCCCGCGAGCGGTGAGCGAGCCCGGGCACGGATCGACGGCGCCGAGCTGCCGCTCGACCGTAGGACGCGGATCCGCCGTGACCGAATGACCGAGCTCAGGCCCGGACCTTGTCCTTGACCGCCTGGACGACCGGTGGCGCGTCCTTCCAGTGGGGAACGCCGTCTTGGGGTTGGGCGATGGGAGCGTGGTCCTCGTGGATCTGTGCCCAGTGGGAGTGGTTCAGCTGGTGCAGCGTGAAGCAGGCCTGGAGTGAGTTGTAAAAGCCCATGTTGTCGACCGTCTGGTTGACCGCTTCTTTGATGAGCAGCGCGCTCATCGTCGGAATGGCGGCAATGCGGCGGGCGAACTCGAGGGTTCGTTCCCCGAGCTCGGCCGCAGGGAAGACCTTGTTCACCATGCCGAGGCGGTAGGCCTCCTCGACGCCGATCGAGTCGCCGGTCAGCATGAGCTCCTTGGTCTTGCGTGGGCCGAACTCCCAGGGATGCGCGAAGTACTCGACGCCGCACATCCCCAGTCGCGCGCCGACGACGTCGGCGAACTCGGTGTTATCGGCTGCCACGATGAGGTCGCAGGCCCACATCAACATGAGCGCTGCCGCATACAGGGTGCCGTGGACCTGGGCGATGGTGATCTTGCGGAGGTTGCGCCAGCGAAGGGTGTTCTCGAAGAAGTAGTGCCATTCCTGCAGCATCAGGCGCTCGGCACCCTGGCGCGTTGCGCCGTTGCCGCGAAAGGTCGGGTGCTGACCCGGACCCGGGGTTCGCTCGGCGATCGCCTGGGGGGTCCCCATGTCGTGACCGGAAGAGAACATTGGGCCCATGCCGCCGAGGATCACGACCCGGACCTTGTCGTCGGCCTCTGCCGCCAAGAACGCATCCCCGAGCTCGACCAATAGCCCGCGGTTCTGCGCATTCCGGGCCTCCGGACGGTTCAGCAAGATGCGCACGATGGTGCCTTCGTCGTGGCTCTCGACTGCGAGGTACTGGTAATCGGGCATGACGATCCCTTCGACAAGTTCGTGACCGGGGCGGTGGGGTGGTGCAGCGACGGCCGCGCACCCCTTGCCGCTCGTGAACAACGCTCACCCTAACATGGGCCGCCGTGAGCGCGAAGGGCCGGTGTCCGCCGTGAGCCCCGGTGCAACCAGCGGTCCGGCGTCTTCGCCAGAGCGTCCCCGTCGGTCCGCATTGCTCCAGGCGCGTTCTCGATCGACGCGCCGCCAACTCGTGGTGAGCGCGCTCGCCCTGTGGGGGGCGCGCGGTTTCGAGCGTGGCATCGAGGAGACGACCGTCGAGGAGATCGCCCGTGCGGCCGGGGTGACGAAGGGCACCTTCTACTTCCATTTCGCACACAAAGAGGACATCCTCCTCGAGCTTGGATGGGTGGCTGCCGCGGCGATGTTCGACGAGGCGGAGGCGGGAATCAGTGAAGGGGTGCCCAGCGACCGGATTATCGATGACCTCGTGCGCTCGCTCGCACGGCGTGTCGAACGCGTGCCGCGTGCCGCGGTGATCCGATCTGCGGCCGAGTTCCATCGGCGGGCCCATGACGCCTCCGTCCGCCCTGCGGGTGCTCGAGGGTTCGCCGACGCCTTCTGCGCGGTCGCACGTTACGCCATCGCAAGGGGGGAGCTGCCGCGAGGAAGCGACCCAGTCGAGCTCGCCAACGTGCTCGAGGCGGCGGTGATGGACACTTTGCTGCGATGGGCGGCGAACGAGCCGATGGAAGACCGCCGCCCTTTGGCGGTGAGGCTCTGGGTCGCCGCCCGACTGGTGCTCGCCGGAGCCCGCGTGGTCTATGCGGACTGCCCGGCTGGGGCCTTCGGCCAGTACCGATCGCGCAGCGCACGCTTGTAGAGCTTGCCGTTGTCCAGGCGCGGGAGCTCGCGCTCGAAGTCGATGCTGCGCGGGCACTTGTAGCGGGCGATCCGCGAGCGGCAGTACTCGATGAGCTCGGCTTCGAGCGCTGGCCCGGCCTCGGCCCAATCGGCCGGCTGTACCACGGCCTTGACCTGTTCCCCGAGCTCTTCGTCGGGAACCCCGAAGACCGCGACGTCGAGCACCTTGGGATGCATGACCAGGACGTTCTCAGCCTCCTGGGGATAGATGTTCACCCCACCGCTGATGATCATGTACGCCCTTCGGTCCGTCAGGTAGAGATAGCCATCCTCGTCGAGATAGCCGACGTCCCCGACCGTCTTGTAGCCAAGAGAGTTCTGCGCCTCTGCGGTCTTCTGAGGGTCGTTGCGGTACTCGAAGCCCAGCGGTCCCTCGAACCAGATCGTCCCGACCTCGCCTGGACCGAGCTCGTTGCCAGCCTCGTCGAGGATGTGCACGGGGGAGGTGATGGGTTTCCCAACCGTTCCGGGATGGGCCAGCCACTCCTCGGGGGTCACGAAGGTGGCACCGACCCCTTCGGTGGAGGCGTAGTACTCGTAGATGATCGGTCCCCACCACTCCAGCATCTGGCGCTTGACCTCGACCGGACAGGGTGCCGCGGCGTGCACGACCCACTCGAGGCTCGAGAGGTCGAAGGCCTGCCGAAGGGGTGTGGGCAGCTTGAGCATGCGAATGAACATCGTGGGGACGAACTGGCCGCAGGTGACGCGATGCCGTTCGATCAACGCCAGGGTTTGCTCGGCGTCGAAGCGCTCCATGAGCACCACCGTCGCGCCCAGACGTTGGATTCCCATCGACCAGCCAATGGGGGCAGCGTGGTACAGGGGGGCTGGGCAGAGGTAGACGCTGTCCTCGCGCACCCCGAGCAGCGAGAAGAAACCGGCGAGGCCCGACGGGGCATGGCCCATCGGGGCCAGCGTCGGTGGCCGCAGCACGCCCTTGGGTTTGCCCGTCGTGCCCGATGAGTAGAAGGTCGCGGTTCCCTCGCACTCGTCGGGGATCGGTTCCGGGGGGAATTCGGCGACCGCCTCCTCGTAGGGCTCCCACCCCCCGGCGGCGCCGTCGACCATGAGGCGGTGCTCGAGGCGCGGTGTCCCCTCCGGGGCCATCGCCGCGGCCACGCCTGCCAGGCGACGGCTCGAAACGATCAACCGTGCGCCGCAATCGCCGACGATGTACTCGACCTCGGGCGCGGTCAGGTGCGAGTTGACGGGGGTCCACGCGAGGCCGGCTCGTTGTGCGGCCCAGGCGACCTCGAGGTAGCGAACGTGGTTCTCCATGAAGATCGCCACGGAGTCCCCGGGTTCGAGTCGACGCGCACGGAACAGCTGCGCAAGCCGGTTGGATCGTTCGTCGAGCTCCCGATAGGTCACCAGCTCGCCGGTGCCCATGACGATCGCCGGACGTTGTGGCGCCCGACGTGCAATCGCGCCCGGATACACCGTCGCCGAGCGGCTCGACCTCAACGAGGAGCCGGGCCCACGGAGGTCACGCGGCCGACTTCTCGAGGATGTGGATCCCGCAGGTCGACCCGAGACCGATGACGTGGGCAAGACCGACCTTGGCACCGGGGATCTGGCGATCGCCTGCCTCCCCGCGGAGGTGATGGCAGATCTCCCAGACGTTGGCGATGCCGGTTGCCGCGATGGGGTGGCCCTTGGATTCGAGCCCGCCGGACACGTTGACCGGCATCCGCCCGTCCCGCCAGGGAGCTCCGCTGTTGAAGAAATCGACCGCCCCGCCGGGCTCGCAGAGCATCAGGTTGTCGTAGTGGACCAACTCTGCGGTGGCGAAACAGTCGTGGAGCTCGACGAGATCGAGGTCCTCAGGGCCGATGCCGGCAGTCTCGTAGGCCTGGCGCGCACCGTTGCGGGTGACGGTGTTGACGTTGGGGAGGACCTGGCAGCCCTCTTCCCACGGATCGGTGGTGAGGACCGAAGCCGCGATCTTCACCGCGCGGCGTCGCTGCTCGAGCGAGAGCGTCTTGAGCTTGGAGTCCGAGACGACGACGGCCGCCGCCGCACCGTCGCAGTTCGCCGAGCACATCGGACGGGTGTTCGGGTAGGCGATCATGACGTCGTTCATGATCTCCTCGAGGCTCATCCGCTTCGAGTAGGTCGCCAGGGGGTTGAGCGTCGAGTGCGCGTGGTTCTTCTCGGCGATCCGGGCGAAAAGCTCGAAGCTCGTCCCGCCATATTTGTAGCCGTACTCCATGCCGATCTGTGCGAAGACCCCGGGCATCGTTTCCGTCCCAATCCGCCCGTCGATGGCAGCGACTGCCCCGAATCGGCCATGAGGCGTCCAGGTCGGTTCGTCCTCCTTCCGGGTGCCCCCAGCGAGCAGTCCCGCACCGGAGAGCTTCTCGACCCCGACAGCGAGCCCGAAGTCGACTTCTCCAGCCTTGACCGCCAGGATTACGGTCCGCAGCGCCGTTGCCCCAGTGGCACACGCATTCGCGACGTTGAAGACTGGGATCCCCGTCTGGCCGATCTGCTTCTGCAGCATTTGCCCACTGGAGCCGCCCATGAGGTTGCCGTAGGCAAGGACGCCAATGTCCTTCATCGTCACGCCCGCGTCCTTCAGCGCCGCGAGTGCCGCCTCCGAAGCCAAGTCGAGGGCATCTTTGTCTGGGTGCTTCCCGAACTTGGTCATGTTGATTCCGAGGATCCAGGCGTTCTCAGCCATCGTTTCTGCTCCTTCTGTCGCTGCCACTCCTGACTACGTTCACAGGCTCGCCGGCGTTGCCCGGTCGGGTCGACGCTCGGGGCGAGCCGACGGCGGTTCCTGACGCGGCGCGGACCACGCTGGCGCGCCAATCAGCTGGACGGCACTGGTTCGAAGCCGAACCCGATGGCCTCCACGCCCGCCGAATCCACACCGAGAGAAAACGTCGTGAGCCGGACCTTCATTCCAAGGGTGACGTGCTCAGGGTCTGGCTCGACGTTGACGAGGTTCGTGCGCACCGGAGTCCCCCCACAGTCAACGATCGCCGACACGAAGGGCACGGGGATCCCCGGTGCGGCCAGCGAGACGATGGTGAAGGTCGTGACCGTCCCTTCGGTGGGGATGTCGACCGTTTTGAACGAGGTCCCTGAGCAGTTGGCGCAGGCGTTGCGGTGGTCGAAGTACCGGGCGCCGCACTGCTCGCACTCATGGGCGATCAGGTGGGGCTCGTCGCCGAGGACGAGGTAGTCGACAAGGGGGATCTGAGAGGCCATGCCCGTTGACCCTACTCGCGAGCGAAGCACGCGGAGCCAGACGCCCAGGTTGACATCAGCTTCGTGGGGCGTTGCTCCACGGCGAGGACCCTCAGTGCGCCGAAGCGGGAACGAAGGTGCAGCGACCCTCGGAGAGGACCGTTTCTCCCGCAGCGTTCTTGGTGGTGAAGACAGCGCTGGAGTCGCCCTCGAGCCACATCGAGATCGTGAGGCTTTCGCCGGGGAAGACGGGCTTGGAGAAGCGGCCTTCCATCGAGCGAAACCGTGCCGCGTCGGAGTTGCACAAGGTGTGCAGGAGCGCGCGGCCCGTGAAGCCATAGGTGCAGAGGCCGTGGAGGATGGGTCGCGGGAATCCCGCACGCTTGGCGAACTCGGGATCCGAATGGAGCGGATTGCGGTCACCGCTCAGGCGGTAGATGAGCGCCTGGTCCTCACGGGTCCGGTAGGTCACGACGTGGTCTGGTTCGCGCTCCGGCGGTACGTTGCGCGGCCCTGAAGGACCACGGTCGCCGCCGAACCCCCCGGCCCCCCGGATGAAGGCCGAGGAACGGGTTCGTACCCGCCGCTGCCCGGTCTCAGGGTCCACCCCGACCGACTCGTACGCGATCACCATCCCCGATCCCTTGTCGTAGATGCCAGTGATGGTGGTCGTCACCGAGAGCGTCCCGGAGGTGGGGATGGCGTCGTCCAGCTCGAACGCCTGCTCACCATGCACCAGGTTCGCCATGTCGATCTCGCCGACCGCCGACAGGTTCGGGCCACCGCTCCCGATGATCACGGCGAAGGTGGGGAGTACCTGTTGGGTGACGCCGATGCTGTTCTCCGTCGTGAACGCCAGCTCCGAGAGGGGGTCCTCTGCGCCGGCGCCCACGCCGACCGCGTACAGCAACGCGTCCTTCGAGGTCCACGAGCGCTCGAAGGGCCCGCTCGTTGTCCCGACCGCATCGAGGTTCACCTTCACGACCGTCACTCCTGTCTCCAGACCGATTGGGGTCTCGAAGGCCCGCCGCGGGTGGCGCCGTCGCGGGCTCAGCCTGCGATCAGCAGGCTTAGCGCAGCCGACCACTGATCCGCCACTCCATGGCGACTTCTTGCGTGCCGGCCTGCGCGCCCCGGCACGCGCGGGTGTCAGGTGCCCTCGAGCACCGGGCTCGGTCGTGCGCGCCGACGGGCTGAAGGGCGGGAACGACGCCCCCGTAAGGTGTCCGGTGATGGAGTCCCCGAGCTGTCCGGTTCTCGAGTTCGCAGCCTCGGGTGCGATGTGGCTCACCGGCGAAGCGGACGGTCCTCCCGCGGTGCTCGAGGCCCCGCTCGTCGGCGCGCTCCGAGCCGCCTGCGAACAGATCGCGTTCCTCAGTGGTCAGCTCGGCGAGCGCGTGGTCCTCGATCCTGCCCTCGTGTTGACCGAACGAGCAGCCCGGCGAGGGTTCCGCCGATCTGGGCGAACCTCGCTCAACGGGTCGTGCCGGCTCCTCCGAGCGCCGGACGGCTGGCTGGCGGTCAACTTGGCTCGCCCGAGCGACTTGGAGCTCCTCCCGGCGGTGCTCCACCCGCTCGCCGCCTCCTCAGCCCGAAGGGGGCCGGTGCTGGGCGCGCCCGCACGATCGGCGAGCCAGGGGTCCGAGCCACCGGCCGATCAGCTGGCGAGGAGGGAGGAGGCCTGGGCGCTCTTGGAGCGTGCGGCATGGGTCGTCGGAGCCCACGCGCTCGTGGAACGGGCACAGTTGGTGGGCATCGCGGCCGCGGTCTTGCCCAGCGGGCCTTCGGTGTGGCCCCGAGCGGTGCGGCTCGTGCCCTTCGGCCGGGGGCGGCCGGGGGCCCGCCAATGGGGCGCGCGACCGATGGTGGTGGATTTCTCGGCGCTGTGGGCAGGGCCGCTCTGCGCGTTCGTCCTTGGCGCGGCGGGTGCCAGAGTGGTCAAGGTCGAGGATCCCGCACGCCCCGATCCTGCGCGAGGGAGTGACCCCGCCTTGTTCGATCGCCTCCACGGAGGCCACGAGCTTGTGGCGGTCGGCTTTCGCAGTGAGGAGGGAAGGCGGCGGTTGCGGGAGCTCGTCGAGGAGGCCGACATCGTCATCGAAGCCTCTCGACCCCGCGCACTCGAGCACCTTGGGCTGTCCCCGGCGCGCTTTCTGGCGGCCCGGACCGGTCGGAGCTGGGTCAGCATCACCGGGTACGGACGCCATGGGCCGTACGCCAACCGTGTGGCATTCGGCGACGACGCGGCCGTCGCCGGGGGCCTCGTCGCCTGGTCCACTCGAAGGACCCCGGTCTTCTGTGCTGACGCCGTTGCCGATCCGTTGAGCGGGATCTACGCCGCGCTCGGTGCGCTGCGTTCCCAGTCGCTGGGTGGGGGGCATCTCGTCGACGTGTCGATGGCGGCGGCCAGCGCTTCGGTGGCAGCGAGCGGGCCACGTTGCGACCGTCCCCACCGGGTCGTCTGGGAGCCGGCGGGCGGATGGTTGGTGTGCCACGACGCGATCTGCCAGCCGGTGGTCGATCCGCTGGCGTCGGCGCCGCAGATCCCCCGAAGGGGGCCATGCCCGACCTCGTCATAAAACGGGCCGAGATCGGTCCGCCTATACCGTGGGCCCATGGGCGCCGCCGTCGGGTTCGCCCTCGGGACCACGAGCGCACCGCGTCAGCCCTGGGAGACATCCGGATCCACGACGGGGTCATCACCGAGGTCGGACCCCACCTCGCCGTCGACCGGGCCGACGAGGTGGTCGATGCCGGCGGTTGCGGCGTCATTCCCGGTCTGCACGATCACCACGTTCATCTCTACGCGGCAGCGGCCGCGCGAACGTCGCTTCGCGTCGGGCCTCCACAGGTCCGCGACGCTAAGCAGTTCGAAGCAGCGCTGCGTCAAGCGGATCGGTCTCTGCCTCCGGACCGCTGGCTCCGGGGTGTCGGCTATCACGACAGCGTTGCCGGGCGCCTCGATCGGCGCATGCTCGACGCGATCGTCCCAGGGCGGCCGGTTCGGATCCAACACCGCAGCGGGGTTGAGTGGGTGCTCAACAGCGCGGCGCTCGAGCAGCTCCCGCGTGCAGAGCTCGATCGCGACGGGGTCGAGCGGGACGAGGAAGGGGTTCCCACCGGTCGGTTGATCCGGATGGACCAATGGCTCGCCAGCGTGCTCCCGGCTGCAGCGCTCGACCTCCGTGCAGTCAGCGCAACGGCGGCGGCCGCCGGGGTCACCGGCTTCACCGACGCGACACCATTGGCGACAGCCGAAGCGTGCGAGCGGCTGTTCACGGCGAAACGCACCGGGGAGATCGTTCAGCGCCTGACGTTGATGACGGCTCCGGGTCTTGGGAGCGCTGGGGGCGCCGGTGACCGGGAGCGTTGCGAACCGGACTCGTCGGCAATCCCTGTACGCACTGCGACGGCGAGCGGGGTTCGCTTGGGTCCGGTCAAGATCGTGCTCGACGACGCCCTCCTTCCCAGCCTCGAGGAGCTCGGGGGTTGGGTGGCGAACGCGCACCGGCAGCGGCGGCCAGTGGCCGTCCATTGCGTCACTCGGGTGCAAGCGGCGCTGACAGTGGCAGCCCTGGTTGCGGTGGGAAGCGTCGAAGGCGATCGGATCGAGCACGGGTCGCTGCTCTCCCGCGATCTTGCCGTGACGCTGGAGCGCTTGGGGGTCACGGTAGTGACGAATCCCGGTTTCGTCTACGAACGCGGCGATACCTACTGGCACGAGCTCGAGCCCGCCGAGTTGGACGACCTCTACCGTTGCGCGTCGCTGCAGGCTGCAGGGGTTGCTGTGGCTGCCGGAACCGACGCCCCGTTCGGGCCGGCGGACCCGTGGGTGGCCATTCGCGCCGCGAGCACCCGCATGACCGCCGGTGGCAGACTGCTCGGAACCGACGAGCGCCTCACCCCGTGGGCTGCGCTGTCGCTGTTCTTCGGGACCGCGGAGGCACCGGCAACCCCTCGGAGCCTGAGCGCCGGGCAGCCCGGCGATCTCTGCGTGCTCAAGGTCCCCTTGGCGGAGGCGCTCAGGGCCTTGGACTCGGCGGTGGTCGGGGTGACGATCCTCGGTGGGCAGGTCGTCTCCAGCGCGTGGTAGACCTCGCTCGACGTCAGGCCCGCCGGCGGGGTACCGCACGCGGTCGTGTCGGAACCGAGTCCCATCGAACCACGAAGCCGAGATGCGCCAATACGAGTTTTCGGTCAAGGAGTTCACGGAGCTGCTCGCGACGAGCCCCGGCATCGAGGACCTGGTCGATGTCGATGGGACGGTTGCGGTCGTGCGGTTGGATGACGACGCCGACGTGCCCGTGGATCACCGCCTCATCGAACGGGTGGCGGTCCTGCCCATGGTCCTCGTAGGGGTACGCGCCGGTGCGGACGGGACTGATCCACGGGCCGTGCCATTCGCTCCGTACTGCGACGTCATCATTTCGGAGGACCCTTCGACGCTCGAGCCGATCATCGAGTCGGTGGCAATCGCGCCGCGTGCTGCGACCGCGCTGGCCATGCTTCTGCGGGCCAGCGAGCACCGGTCCATTGGCGATGGGCTCGTTGCCGAGTCAGCCGTGTACTCGATGCTCCAGGGGGGCCCCGAGTTCGCCGCCTGGCGTCGGAGCCGCCCCGTCCGCCAGCGATTCGAGGCCGGCCCCGCCGTCCGAATCTCTCGCTCGGGGAACACCCTCGAGCTCGTCCTTGACCGTCCACAGGTCCGCAACGCGCTGAACGTCGCCATGCGCGACGAGCTCTACGAGGCCTTGACCATGGCCGCGGCGGAGCCTGACGTGCACGTCCACCTCCGTGGGGAGGGTGCGACGTTCTGTGCCGGAGGCGATCTCGACGAATTCGGCTCCTTCCCCGACCCGGCGACCGCGCACCTCATCCGCCTCGCTCGGAGCATCGGGCACCTCATCGCCGGGATCTCCGAGCGGGTCACCGCACATGTCCACGGCGCCTGCATGGGCTCGGGCATTGAGCTCCCGGCCTTCGCCGGGCGGGTCGTTGCCCGTGAGGGTGCGACGTTCGGCCTCCCCGAGGTCCGCCTCGGGCTCATCCCCGGGGCGGGAGGAACGGTGAGCATCACCCGGAGAATTGGACGGCATCGAACCGCATATCTCGCGTTGAGCGCCCAGCAGATCGATGCCGTGCTTGCCTATCAGTGGCAGCTGGTCGACGAGATCGTCTCCCAGTGAGGACCGCTGAGATCGGAGGGGACTGATGACCCGAGTGCTTCGCTTCTTCCTCGTGGTTGGGATCTTGGCCGTTACCCTGGCTGTCGTCGGCGATGCTCGCGCATCGGCAGCGCCGCCGGTTCGTTACGACCTCGCGCTCGGTGACTCGCTCTCACGCGGCGTCCAGCCGAATGCCCGCGGGGTGTCCCTCGAGACCAACGAGGGGTACGCCGAGCAGCTGTTCCAGATCGAACGGCGGCGCATTCCGGGCCTCAGGCTCGTGCAGCTCGGGTGCCCCGGGGAGACCACGGGGAGCATGATCACCGGTCATGGCAACGCAGATGCGGGCCTCTTCCACTGTCGACCGGCTGGTGGATCACAGCTCAAGGCCGCCGAGCGCTTCCTGCGTGCTCACCATCGGCGCGGCGAGGTGGCATTCGTGACCATCGACATCGGGGCGAACGACGTCGATGGCTGCGCGGCCCCGGGCGTGAACCTTGCGGCCTGCGTCGCAAAGGGCGAAGCATCCATCGCGGCGGACCTGCCAGTCATTCTCGATGGGATCCGGCACGCGGCTGCGGCAGGCACCCCGCTCGTCGGGATGACCTTGTACGACCCGGTGCTGGCCGCCTACTTCAATGCTGACGCGAGCGTCAGGTCTTTGGTCGACGTGTCCATCGCCGTGCTCGAAAAGGTCAATGCAGAGATCGCTTCCGCCGACCGCGCGGCGGGGTTCAGGACGGCCGATGTGGCCGGAGCCTTCGAGAGCTACAACCTGGGGCACCTTGTGCCCTTCAACGGTCAGATGGTCCCGGTGAACGTGGTGAGGGTCTGCAGCTGGACATGGGCCTGCACGCCTCCACCCAACGGGACGACGTCACCCATTGGCAACATCCATGCCAACGACAACGGGTACGCGGTCATCGCCCAGGCATTCGCCCATGCCCTCGGCAGCCTGCGCTGATCGCTGGATCCCCTTGGCGGCGATCAGCCGTTCGGGGAGCGAACCGCGAAGGGTGTTTGCCTCGACGCCCGCATGCCGACCTCGACGATCCCCCGCTCGGGGCCACGAATGAACATCGAATTGCCGAAGTCGAGGTCGCGGAGGTGGTACTCGGGGGCAACGTGGAGGAGCTGCTCGATGGCGATGCGCGTCTCTAGGCGTGCCAGAGGGGCCCCGAGACACAGGTGCGGCCCGAAGCCAAATGCCAGGTGCCCCTTGGCCTCCCGGGAGACGTCGAAGCGGTCGGGTTGCACCCAGCGGCGTGGGTCACGGTTCGCGGCGGAGTTCATGACGTAGACGTTCTCACCGGCTGAGATCTCCATGCCGTCGAGGACGGTCTCTGCCAGCGCGCGGCGGGGCAGCCATTGCACCGCGCCGAACCAGCGCAAGCCCTCTTCGATCGCTGCGGGGAGGAGCGACGGGTCCTCGACGGCCAGCCGTCGCTGGTCCGGGTTCCGTTCCAGGGCGATCAGGCAGTTGGCCATCGTCTTGGCCGTCGTGTCGTACCCGGCGATCAGCAACAGGACCGCAGTCGAGCGGATCTCCTCGTCGGTCATCGCCTTGTCGCTCGGCAGATTGAGCATGTAGGTGAGCAGGTCGTCGGGCTGCTCCCGGCGGTGTCGCTCCATCTCCTCGCGGAGGTACTCGTTGATCTCGGTCGCGGCCCGCCGCAGGACTGCCCGGGTCTCGTCGTCCTCGAAGCCGAACGACAGGTTCGTGACGACCTCGTGGGACCAGCGCCGAAAGTCTCCGTAGCGCTCTTCGGGCACGCCAAGCATGTCGGCCACGATCACCGTCGGCAGCATCGTGAAATCGTTGATCAGGTCGAAGTGGTCATCGCCAGCGACGAGTGGTGCCAACAGCTGCTCGACGACTTGGGTGACACGGCGCTCCCATTTCGCCACCGCGTTGCGGGTGAACAGCGGAGCGAGCGCCGCGCGCAGCCGGTGGTGATAAGGCCCATCCACGGTGATCATGTTGGGAGCCTCGAACCAGAAGGTCAGTTCCGGATCACCCGCAAGGATGGCGAAATGGTTGCCCGAGTCGGTCAGCACCGAGACCGCTTCGTCGTAGCCGACCACCACCCAACCCTGGAGCGGCTCGCTCCACACCACGTTGCCGACCGCTCGGATCTCCTCATAGAGGGGGAAGGGATCCTCCAGGAACGCCGGGTCAAAGAAGTTCGTGTCCGACTGCCTGCGGTCCAACCTTCCCCCTCCTTCGCGTCCGGCACTTCTCCGGGCAGGCCGGAGTGCTCAACCCCTGTTTAACTCCGCGACGGACCTCGGTCAAGCGCGCTGGCGTGTGAGACTGGAGAGCGGTTCGCACGCAGGTCGAGGAGGGGACCAATGGCTTCAGCGCGCCGGATCGGGACGGAGACCTCCAGGACGCGTGCGCGGCTGCTGGAGGTCACCGAGCGGCTCATGGTCGAAGAGAGCTTCGTCGCGGTGACCTCGCGCCGTGTTGCCAATGAGGCAGGGGTGAACCCAGCGCTGGTGCACTATTACTTCCCGACCCTCGACGATCTCTTCATCGCCGTGTTCCGGCACCGCACCGAGCGTCTCCTCCAGCGCCTTGCCGAGGATCTGCAGACGGATCAACCGCTGTGGGCGATGTGGGAGTACAACAGCGACCGAACCGTGAGCGCCCTGGCGACCGAGTTCATGGCATTGGCCAATCACCGCAAGGCCATCCAGGCAGAGATCGCAGCCGTGGCGGAACGGATTCGTGCCATGCACCTCCGAGCGCTCGCTGACACCTTGGAGCGCCATGGGATCGACACAGAGATCTTCGCGCCTGCTGCCATTGTCACCTTGATGGTCGCGATCCCGCGCTCCATCGCGATCGAAGAGGCGCTGGGCATGACCGCCGGACATCGCGAGGTCCGTGCACTCGTGGAGCATCTCCTGGAGCGCCTCGAAGGACCCCGGCGCAAGGCCACGAAGACGGCGCCGGGAATGATCCGATGACCAAGGTCCCCCTCGACCGCATGTGGTCGGCGACCGTGGGCCTCGAGCTGCTCGCGGTCGGTGACGATGCGGTGACGGCAAGGCTCCCGATCACCGAGGGGGTGTGCCAGCCGATGGGTCTCGTGCACGGTGGGATCTACGCCTGTGTCGGCGAAGAGCTCGCGAGCGTGGGCACCGGGCGCGTCGTGAGCCGAGAGGGCAAGTGGTGCGTGGGCCAGTCGAACCTCACGCACTTCTTCCGGCCGGCCGTGCTCGGCGGGACGCTGCACGGCGTGGCCCGACCCCTCCACCGAGGGCGCACCTCATGGGTGTGGGACGTCGAGATTCGCAACGACGACGGCCAGCTGTGTGCGCGCTCTACGGTCACCATGGCGGTTCGTGAGGGGACCCCGCCGACTGAAGGAACCCGCTCGAGAGCTTGAGTAGCCTCGACTGAACGACTCGGTGCCTGCCTCACCCCGGCACGGGCAAGGCGGTGGCCCGGGGCAGGGGGCGATCTGGCGCGCTCGCGACGCTCGTCACGAAGGGCTCACGCGTGCTCGGAGGAGCTCGGCAAAGAGCCTCCATGCCGAGGAGCGGCGCTCGGCCTCGTCGATGACCTCGTAGATCCGACTGAGTGGCACTGCCTGGGCATGGCTCGCCAGCGCCGTTCGGTCGACGGCCAGCGCGTCGAACCACTCGGCGAACGCGCGCCCTGGTTCGGTCGAGGCACACGCGGTGTCGGAGGAGAAGCGTTTCAACCCGAGCACACGCGCTCGAAGGGGATCCGCGGAGGGCAAAGCCGGCCTCGGCGGAGGCTGGGCCTGGGATGAGGAGGACCCCAGCCGTCGGCGGACGCTGCGTACCGTCTCCGGAGAGGCACCCACTTGGCGGGCGATCGTCCGCAGCGAAGCTTGCGGCTGCTCGGCCAAGGCGGCGGCAATCCGTTCGCGTAGTCCCTCGGAGCGCACCGGGCGGTGCCGGCCGTCTCTGCCCTCGCGCCAGGTGCTCTCGATCGGCTTCGCTGGGTCCGTGGTGGTTCGCCGCAGTTTGCCGATGCTGCGTCTTGACAGACCGCACAGCTCCGCGAGGCGCCCGTCGGACCAGGTCGGGTGCGCTGCGAGCAGCTCGAGCGCAGCACGACGGCGTTCGAGGATGCTGAGGGGCAGCCCATGGGTCACGTTCTCGTGCAGAGCGATCAGGCGGACTTCTTCGAAGGGGCGATCGATCAGCAGGACCGCCACCAACTCGAGGCCCAGCCGTCGCGCTGCCTCGAAGCGGTGGAGCCCGTCGACCACGGTCATCGACGCCTGGTGGACGAGCAGCGGGGGCCAGTGGCCGGCGAGCTCAAGGAGTGTTGTGAGGTGACCCTCGTCGACGGTCCGGGTTCGCAACGAGGGGCCGGGGCGCAGGGCCCGCAGCGCGACTGCCACCGGAGCCACGTGCCCCAGCTCGAAGGGGCGTGACGCGGCCTTTCGAGCTGTGTCCGCTTGCAGGTCGCTGGCGTGCAGCATTTTCCCCCAATCAGTACCGCAAGGGATGCGGTACCTATGGTTAACAGCTAACGGTCCAGCTCGTAAGTGTCAAGATCCATCCAAGAGATATTCCGTTCGAAAACATGAAATAATCTATGAGCGAGGCATTGCGCCCGAGGGACGCAGTTCGCAGTGCTAGAGGACGATGCAGCGGTGAACGTCGGTCAGCTCGAGGCCTTCGTGGTCCTATCCGAAGAGCTCCATTTCGGCCGGGCGGCCCGGAGGCTCCAGGCGAGCACGCCAAACTTGAGCAAGCGTCTTGCAGACCTCGAGCGTGAGCTAGAGGTCCGGCTCTTCGAGCGCACCAGTCGCCAGGTCCGCCTCACCCCTGCAGGTGCCTTGCTGGTTGACCCGGCGCGCCGGGCGCTGACGGAGCTGGAGCATTTCCGGGCCATAGCCGAGAATGCCGCGCGGGGCCGAGCGGGCGTGGTGCGGATCGCGTATGCCCCGGGCACCGGGCAGGTCGTCGCCCAGCTCACCCATCGGCTGCGAGCGTCCTCGGACCTCCAGGTGGACGTGGTCCTCGAACCGCTGATCAGCCTCCAAGTCATCGAAGCCGTTCGATCCGGAAGGGCGACGATCGGTGTCTGCCGTGACGGGTCCGGACCGGGGTTGTCCCGGTTGGTGGTATTGCGATCGCCGCGCAACATGGTGGCGATGCCCGTTCATCACCGCCTGGCGAGCAAGCCCGCCCTCACCTCGGCCGACTTCGAGGGCGAGACCTTCTTGCATCCCGATGCCTCGGTGACGTCGCTGTCGGAGTCGGCCGACGTCCTGCGACGCCTTGGTGCCCGCATCGAGATCCGTTTCGAACGCTTCGAGACCGAGACCGAGGTGATGGACCGTGTGGCGGCTGGGTTCGGCGTCTCGCTCATCTCGGCGGCGTTCGGCGAGCGAAACCCTCGCCCCGATGTTGTCGTCAGGCAATTGACCGACCTCCCGAGCGAGCCACTCGAGGAATTCGACCTCATATGGCGGAGCGCGGATCGCTCCGCCCTCATAAGCTTCGTGATCGAGCAGGCGCGCCCACTGGCGCGATGAACGCGAAAGCGATCGTTGCCGCCGACCCGATTTGACCAACCTGGCGATCGCGCCACCTTGGACAGAGAGTCGATTGACGCGGATGCTGTCCAGAGGGTCGTGCTGATAGAACGTGGACACCGATCGTCGCCGCTCGAAGGAGCAAGAACGACCAGCGTAGGCCGTCGTTGGCAGCGGGGAGATCCAAGATGGTGCCGATGAGCGATACCGAAGGGGTCGATCGTGTGAGTGCACTCTCCCCACCGGTTCCAGGTGAGCACCCGGTCCACCAGTTCTACTGGGACGCGGTCAGGGAGGGGCAGCTCAAGCTGCTCCGTTGCCAATCCTGCCGGCACTTCATCCACTATCCGAGGCCGATCTGTCGGTTCTGCGGCTCGGTCGACCTGACGCCAGAGCCGATCTCGGGTCGGGGGACCCTGTACTCCTACACGGTGGTGATGCAGCCCGGACATCCGTTCTTCATGGACAAGATCCCTTACATCATCGGCGTCATGGAGATCGACGAAGAGCCGGGTGTCCGTCTTCCTGGGGGCATCGAAGCGGCCGAGGACGAACTACGCTGCGGCATCCCCCTCGAAGTGCTCTTCAAGCAGGTGACCCCGACGCTGACCCTGCCGTTTTTCCGGCCAACAGGGAGGCAGGCGCAGTGAGGCTGCACGAACGGGTCGCCGCGGTGGGTGTCGGTTATTCGACGACCGGGCGGCGTACCGGGCTCAGCTCTTGGCAGCTTGCCATCCAGGCCTGTACCGCAGCGATGGCGGACGCAGGGATGACCCCTGGCGACATCGACGGGGTGGCGCTGTTGTGGGGAGTCGCTGGACCGGCTCCCAGCGGTCTCGACGTGGTCGACCCGATGAATCTGGGCTACACCCTCGGCATCTCGCCCCTCAATTGGTTCGCGGAGCCCAGTCCCTCGCCCGCCTATGTCGGACCCGCGCTGCAAGCGATCGCAGCGATCCGTGCCGGCTTCGCACACACGGTGCTCACCGTGCGTATCATCAATCAGCGGGCAAGCTCAAGGGAGGTCATTCGCGAGGCTGCCGAGCGCGGACCGGAGGTGGTTACCGGCGATCGCGCCTACACGGCCCCCTATGGCTTCGAGGTGGGAGGCATGATCCCTTCGATCGCTGCGTTGCCTGCCCGACGGCACATGGACCTCTACGGCACGACGGAGGCCCAGTTCGGCGCGCACGTGGTCACCCAGCGCTACCACGCCTCGCTCAACGAGGACGCGATCTTCCGCGAACCCATCACAGTGGACGATTACCTGGCCAGCCGTTACATCTCCAAGCCCGTTCGGTTGTTGGACTGCGATTACCCGGTCGACTCGGCGTCAGCGGTCATCTACACCGCCGGCGACCGCGCGCGTGACTGGGCGAAGCCTCCGGTATGGGTCGAGGCTGCGGCCTATTCGTCCATCAAGTACCTGGACTTCAACACGATCGACATGAACGAGAGCTCGCCCTTTCACGCCGCCAAGGAGCTCTGGAACCGCACCGACCTCCGACCCGAAGACGTGGATTGCGCCCAGCTCTACGACGGCTTCACCATCATCACCTTCCAGTGGCTCGAAGCGCTCGGGTTCTGCAAGCTGGGCGAGGCCGGGCCGTTCGTCGAGGCCGGCAACACACGCCTTGGGGGCACCATCCCGACGAACACCGATGGTGGAGCGTGCAACGTCGGACGCCGTCACGGCGCGAACTTCTGTATCGAGACGGTGCGCCAGCTGCGCGGGGAGTGTGGCGCGCGTCAGGTCCCCAATGCGCAAGTGGGCGTCTGGGCGAACGCCGTGGGGCCGTTCTCCGGCGTCGTGCTGATGACCGCCGACTGAGAGGATCGTCTCGGTCCGTTCCCTCGCGTGCCGGCGATCAACCGGGCCGAGGCTCACGGGGGAGTCCGAGGACCCGCTCGCCGAGAACGTTCTTGACGATCTCGGTGGTCCCGGCGGCGATGGTGGCCGAGCGTGACCCGAGGAAGTCCGCGGCGCTTTCGGGGTCCAAACCGACGATGGCAGGGAGTCCAGCGACGGCCATGCGGGTCTCGCTGAACCGCTGGCGCAGGAGGCTCCAGGCCAGCTTGATCACCTGTTGCTCCGGCCCGGGTTCGCCACCGGCCACGACCGCCGCCAGCGTGCTTCGCCCCATCGCACCCACGATGCGGCCTTCGATGTAGCGCCGAAGGACCTCGTCACGAAGGACCGCAGACATGGTTCCCCAGCGACCGCCTCGCTGCAGTGAGGCCACGTAGCCCACGATCTCCTGCTCGAGGCGGGTGGCGAAGATCGCCACCCCAGAGCGTTCGTGTGCGAGCGTCGTGGTGGCGACCCGCCATCCTTCGTTGAGCGGCCCCAGCAGGTTCTTGCGCGGGATGCGGACGTCGTGGAAGGAGATGACCGCGAACTCCGCCTCGCCGGTCATCTGGCGGATGGGACGCCGCTCGATCCCCGGGCGGTCCAACTCGGTGAGCAACACCGAGATCCCTCGGTGCTTGGGAGCCTGCGGATCGGTTCGGACGAGCAGCTCGCAGTGCGTGGCGCGAAGGCCGTTCGTGGTCCAGATCTTCTCGCCGTTGACGACGAAGTCGTCACCGACGGCGACGGCACGCGTCCGAAGGCCGGCGAGGTCCGAGCCGAAGTCTGGTTCGCTGAACCCCTGGCACCACAGTTCGTCGCCGGAGAGGATTTTCGGCAGGTGGCGCTGCTGCTCCTCGGTTCCCCAGACGATGATGGTGGGGCCGACGTTCTTGGTGCCCAGGGTGCCAGCGATCTGGGGCGCACCCGACGAAGCCAGCAGTTCCTCGCACAAGACGTTCTGCCCGGGGGTGAGTCCTCGACCGCCGAACTCCACGGGCCAGGAAGGGGCCACCCAGCGGCCTTCGTTCAGGACCCGTTGCCACGCCAGCTGTGCATCGAAGCTGCGGTCCGATCCCCACACCTTTTCGAAGTGCGGGAGCGCGACGTCGAGGAACGCCCGCAGCTCATCGACCGGTTCGGTGCCGGGGGATTCCTCGGCACCACTGTGGCCGTTGCCGCCGGGGGCGCTAGCGACGGTCGGTCGGGATGGGAAGGCCATAGAGCTCCACCGCGTTGTCCTGGAGGATCCGTCGACGAGTCACGGGGTCGAGCTGGGCCATCACCGACGCGATCCGCTCCTTGGCGCCAGGGTAGATGCAGGTGGGGTGGGGAATGTCGGTCTCGACAAGCACGTTGCGCACACCGATGTCCTCAAGGAGCTTCGTCGGGCCGACTCGCTCGAACCAGAAGGTCACGTAGATGTGGTCACGGAAGTACTCCGATGGCCGACGTTTCTGGAGCTTGACCTCGGAGGGGTCGGTCACCATCTCGTCGAGCTGGTACTCCATCGCTTCGAGGACAAAGGGGATCCAACCGAGGCCGCTCTCGGCGGAGGCGATCTTGACGTTGGGGTAGCGGTCGAACATGTCGCTCATGCACAGGTTGGTGATGATGCGGACATTGCTCATGTAGAACTGCGTCGCCAGGATCGCCAGGCGCCGTTGGGGGCCGAACGACTCCCAGTAGAGGTCGGGGTTGGGGCCCGCGACGGCAGAACCCCGCCGGATCTGCTCGCTGATCTCTGGGTCCTCGGCCCCCATTTGCCGGTGTCCGCCGCTTCCGATATGGAAGTTGATCACTGCTCCCATGTCGTTGGCGAGCGACCACATCGGAGCGAAGTAGGGGGCATCCAGGTCCGGCAGGCCGACCATGTGGGGCTTGTCGGAGATGGTGAACCCGGTGATCCCCTGTTCACGCAGCCGGGTCATTTCCTTCAAGGTGAGGTCCATGTCCCACACGGGGAGGACGGCCTGAGGGAAGAGCCGATTGTTCGACTCGTGCTGGAGCTCGACCAAAAAGTCGTTGTACATGGTCTGCACGGCATTGCGCAGCTTCAGGTCTTCGATGCCGAACATCGAGTTCGAGGCGAACCCCACTGCGTTGGGGTAAAGGATCTGCGCGTACACGCCCATCTCGTCGAGGAGCTGGAGGCGGGCGGACACGTCCCAGCTCGCGCGGTCGATCTCTTCGAAGGGTTGGAGGGTCTGGGTGCCGAGGACCTTGCGATGCCCCTCTTGGATCGTGTTGCCGCCCACGCTGGCGAAGACGTAGTCCCCGAGGTACCAGGCAGTGACGCCATCGATCGTTCGCAGCACGGGCACCTGGCTGCGCAGGTTTGCCGGAGCGCGCGATGTCCACAGATCGGGGGGTTCGGTGAAGTGGGCGTCGGCGTCGATGATCCTCAGGTCTCCGACGACTTTTTCGACGTCATGCGCATTGATGGCAAGTGCATCGGTGGTCACCATCGGTGGAGTCCCTTTCGATTTCGATCGTTAGCTGCAGAAGTGTCAATCGCACGAACAAAGGCGGATTCACCGGAATTGTGATCACGTCGGCGCGTGGATTGCCATGGTGGACAGATGGAAGATCCGGGACCTGACGTCGCTCGCCGCAGTGCCTGGACGTCCACGTTTGACATCGGGTCGTTGCGCTCCCAACATGAGCATGACTCTTCGGTCACCTTATGGTGACGTTTTGATGAAGATTTGCAAGTGACCTCTTGCTGCCGTCGCAGCTCATTCAGGTAAAAAAGGGGAGGAAGTGAAACGTCTCAGTCGAGTGGGCTCATTCAAGGCTGTGCTCGCGGTGGTGGCAGCGATGAGCACCGGCGTTCTGAGCGGTGTCGTGACGACCGGAACGGCTTCCGCCGCCACGAGCTCGGCCGCCAAGGCCCCGATCACCTTGGGATACATTGGTGACCTCACTGGGGTCGCGGCCTCCTCGTTCGCCGATGGCGCCGGGGCCGCTCGGGCCCGCATCGACGCTCAGAACGCGCGTGGCGGCGTGGACGGGCACAAGTTGAAGCTGATCGTCGTCGATGACCAATCGAGCCCGACCGAGGCTTTGACAGCAGCTCAGGACTTGATCTCAAGGGGCGTCTTCGGGATCATCGAGGATTCAGCCTTCATCTTCGGAGCCGATCACTACCTCGCTCAACAGGGCATTCCGGTGACTGGCGGAGGCTTCGACGGTCCGGAATGGGGCACGCAGCCCTTCTCGAACTTCTTCACCTTCACGCCTGCGACTTCCTCGACCTTCGGCGGCAAGTACTACACCTACACCTACACCGCGAAGTTCCTCAGGGACATCGGTGTCACGAGGCTGGCGGGGCTTGCCTACACGACCAGCTCTTCGACGGCTTCGATCCACGAGATGTTCGACGAGGCGCACGACCTCGGCGGTCCCCAGGAGTGCTACTCGAACTACTCGGTGCCCTTCGGCACAGCCGATTTCACGGCTGACGTGCTGCAGATCAAAAGCTCGCACTGCAACGGGGTCGTGGGCTCCTTCGTCGACACCTCCGACGTCGCCATGGCCCAAGCGATCAAGAACGCGGGGTTGGATGCGAAACAGCTGTACTTCACCGGTTACGACAACGACGTCACCGACAACCCTGGCGCGGCCAGGGCGATGGATGGCGCGTACGTGCAATCGCCATACAACTTCACGACCCCCAATGCCGCGACGCGCCAGATGCTGGCGACGCTCAAGAAATACGACCACTTCAGCGGGGTTCCCGACATCGGCATCTACGACGCGTATTTGGCGACTGACCTCATGATCTACGGTCTGGAGCACGCAGGAAAGAACCCGACGCGTGCCTCGTTCATCAAGAACCTGCGCAGCGTCGGTTCGTACAACGACGGGGGCATCCTGCCCTCACCGGTGACCTTCAAGCACTTCGGGACGGTCCAGATGCTGCCGAAGACGTTCTGCAATTACTTTGTGCAGTTGCAGGGCACGACGTGGCACGTCTACCAGAATCGCCCGATCTGTGGCACCTTGATCCCGTCACCGAGCGCCTAAACCTCACTCCATTGCGTAGCTGGGGGCTGACCCCTCCCCGACGACCGGTGGGAGGGGACTGGTGTACGCGGTGCCGAGAGGCGGTTGTGACCTGGGCAGGGACGTGATCGACCAGAGACGCCTGTGGTTGGCGGGAGGTCAGCCCACTGTTGCGGCGTCTGCGGCTGCGCCGAGCGCGACACCAGAGTTCAGGTCACCGCGACAGGGCGCGCAAGTTCTTGTTCTTGAGCGTATGGGTGATCGGCACCCGCCACGACCGGGCGAAGGCCGGCGCCTTGTCGTCTGGGGCACGCGGCTCCTCGGACCCCAGCGCGGTGGAGACCGACGCCTTCCACCGTGGGCGCGCTCAGGCAGCGCTCAACATCTGCGCGAAAGAAGAGGCAGGGATCGAGCACTGCCCCTCGGGGGAGCTTCTGGGCCAACGCCGCCTGGTTCCAGTGTGCCGTGTTGGCCCACAGCCTGCTGCGTTGGACCCAGCTCTTAGGTGGCTTCCGCGAGGACGAACACCGCCCAGCCGTGGCACGAACCATTCCCACCCGTTTGGTGTCCATGTCCCGAGTACTCGTCAACCGGTCGGGGACGCCGACGGTGCGCGGCGGCCTCCCCGCCGTCGGGATCGTCGATGCTGGCCTAATCCTCCTCGGTAATTGTGCTGATCACTGCCCAAACGGCCTTCGTGTTCGCCCGCACCGCCATGGGGTAGGAGACGTCCAGACGCTCCAAAGTGGCCAGGATCTCCTTGGAGCAAAGGCCTGAGTCGAAGCCCATAACGAACGTGCCGTGGCTCCCACCCGACGCAGGCGGGCTACGAGCTCTTCGATGAAGCGCTTCGCCCCACGTTGGGTGTTGGCCGACCCCTGCGCAGCCGGGCGGGGAGCACCTCGCCGGTGTCGCCACGGGTCGCGAGCAGTGGGTGGAGCCCCAGGACCGTGGTGTCACCGCAGGCGGCGCCGGCCTTGTGCTTTTCCGTCACCTCGCAGATCGTCGAGTCCACGTCGACCACACGGTTGGGAAGTGCCACGACGCTCCATGCGCACCGCAGCGCCTCACCCCCTGCGGCTTCGAGCTGGTGCGGCGCCGAAGAGCTGCCCGCGCGCTTCTGCGCACCAGTCGAGGCCTCCATGATCGAGGCCCTGGGTGTGCTCACCTGTTCTGGCCCCACTTCGGCCCGTGGTGCTCACCTGATTTGGCCCCACCCCTGAGGTCATCTGAGGATCTACCACCGAGGCCTTCGTCACCCTGATCGTGGGGCATGGCGAGG